>CERQ01076843.1_pt1 | contig 20456 bp, 16 predicted proteins | sample 530711 | NCBI WGS metagenome assembly CERQ01 (sample SAMEA2620882, study PRJEB7988) | marine metagenome | biome: marine biome (ENVO:00000447); feature: mesopelagic zone (ENVO:00000213); material: "saline water (ENVO:00002010), including plankton (ENVO:xxxxxxxx)" | depth 850 m | reverse complement strand
TGTAATAGCGTTTTTTCATGTTTCTAAGATATTTGTTTTATAACAAACGGTCTTAAATTTTATGTCCGAGTAAAGGTAGCAACTCCAAGTTCTCGGGTATAGTCGTTATGAACAAAAGCGTTGATAATGGCTTCACGTAAGGCAATACCATTCCAAAGCCGTTTTTCTAAACGCTCCTTACTGGTAATTTGGGTAAGGGTACGGTTTTCCAGTGCTATTTTATCGAGAACGCTTTTGGTGGCTTTTATGAGCGAACCATAACCGTATTCATTACTTTCGGCTAAGTCTGCACGGGTAGTGCCTTTGTATTTGGCTACTTTTACCGATAGGTTGTTTTCGTCTGCCAACAAATAGCCTGCGTAATTAATATCTCCTTGTGGAGTAAGCAGCTCTAAATTCTTTTTAAACTGTTGGTTGAGTGGTTTGTGTTTTTCTTCGTAATAAATACGCAGTTGCGCAAAACTAAGGTCTTGCCGGTTCGCCTTTATTTTACCGATAGAATTACGGGTACGAGAAGCAAACAATTCCTCAATCATTTTTTGAGGCATAGGTTCTGCCGCTGTGCCAATACGCAGGTAACAGCCTTTTTCGGTCATTCCGTATTTTTTCTTGAAATAGGGTTTTTCGCTACCGCTTGCCACAATGATTTTAATGATAGGCTGACCGTCTTTTTCTTCTGACACCACATCAAACAAGCCCATAGCGGAAGGAGCAATGTTGTTTTTAATGCGGTCTTTTATTTTAAGCATATCGGCATCCGGGTCTGCTACACCAAGGGTATTGCCGTTTTTATCGATACCGATATAGACCAAACCGCCCTCGTGGTAGTTTAAAAAGGCTACCACTTCTTTTTCCAAATCTAAATCTTTGGTGAGTTGTGCTTTGTATTCTATGCGGTTGGTTTCTGTCATAAATATGGCTTTAGTTTGTGATTTCTTTTAGAAAATCTAAGAATTCTTGTTCTACTACTTCTTCAAATTCTTCTTTAGTCATTAAATCAAAAATTTGAGTATTATGCTTTTTCGAAATACGTTTCTCTTTAAAAAAGTCAACTAAATATTCATCGTCATCAAAAAAATGAATTGAACCTTCTTCCAAATGATGGTATCTTCTTTCAACAGCCCTTGGATGAAAATAACTTTCGATGTTTGATTTATTAAGAAGATATGAAGCACCGAATTTTTCACTAAAATTATCTACAGTAGATTGTTGCTTGACTGGTTTTTCTGGGTTTTTAAATGCTATCCCTTTATCACTATCAAGTATTAAAAATAAATCTCTGCCGTTTTTCTTGAAGTAAGATATGTTTATGAAACTATCAATGCTACTACCTCCAGTTGGTAAAACAAGAACTTTATCTTCAAGATTTCTAGCCAAGACCTTACTACAAATCATCTTAAAAAATGTTGCATCATCCTGTCCTTCTACAAATAATATTCTTTCGAAATCATCCCTTAGGTTGTAATTTGGTTTTATTCCCAATTCATCTATTACCATACTTAAAAAAGCAGTATCATCATCTTCTGTTGCATTGTAATAATTCGATTGCCCGTCCTTAGTACATAACACAACGCCTTTAACACTTGTTGCACCTGCGAATACTGGCGAATGTGTTGTTATAATAACTTGATTATCATTTGATAATTCTTTCAAGGCATTTAATAAATCGGCTTGTGCAGTTGGGTGAAGGAAGGTTTCAGGTTCTTCAATGAGATAAATAATATTATTACCCTTGCTTTTTTCTGCCAAGTATCTAAAACGAGCTACCATAAAAAGTCGTCTGTAGCCCGTACCTTTATGACTCATTGGGATGAATTTGTCGTCACCATCAAATTGAAAACTTACATCAACTCCTTTAATAGCATCTTTCCAGCTGACTGTTGGTGTGATTTGAACCGACTTTAATGAGGAAGCGTAATCTTGCATATAGCTCTGAACCGATTCTGCTTCCTTTTTCATTTCTTCAACTATTTCGGCTTCTACCTTTTTTAACTTAGTATTTTCCTCAGCAGTTTCACGATTAAAATAATCTTGAATTTCACTAACTGAATTGGTTTTAAATTTGGTATCAGCTTCTAAACCATAATCGGCTTTAAACATTTCTACAGCAGGGAATAGGCTGGCTATTTTGCTATCGTCTTCTACCCATAAACTTACTCTATTAGCCTTTACAAAGTGCTGTTTAATGTATTTAATCTTTTCAACCTTTGAGTTTCTTCCTTTGCCTTTTACAGGTATTTCGATACCGTATTTTTCAAGAATAGCGTTTAGTTCTTCGTCAGTTTTAAAATATAATTTCCGAATATCTTCTTGCTCAAAGTCTTCAATCAAAACATATTCAGCTGAAAACTTTTTATCCACCTTAACCGCTTCCCGTTTATATTTTATTGTTCCATCAAAAATGAAATCCTGAACATACTCTTCTAAACCATCCGTTTTCTTTATCTTAGATTTAAGTTTAGACATTAGTAGTTCTTCCAAGTTTTCTGCTTTAAAATCAAACTCAAAAATGATAGGTTGCTCTATATCATTAAAATCTGAATAGGTTATAGGAAAGCTTTTAATATCAAGAAAAGAGGCAATTGCAAAAAGCACTATGGTTTTACCTGCATCGTTCTTACCCACTATGGAAGATAGTTGGTCTAATTGAATGGTTCGGGTTTCTTTAACCCCTCTATAATTGGTTATGGATAGTTTAGATATGTACATTTTAAAAATTTTCTATTGCTTCTGTTTTTATTCCTCCACCATCTCCCTTTCACCAAGTTTTGCCATTTTTGCCAATAACAGGCTTTTTAAACTTTCTAATTGTTGGATTTCTTTTGAATGATTAATTGTTAATTCATTAATTTTTTTTGAAAAATATTCATATTTCACTAATAAATTATCTTTTGGTTTTAATGTTGAAATTTTTTCAAAATCTGTTTTATTTATCATTGGCATAGTTGAACTCCCCAAAGCAATACTTTTTATTTCATCTGCCACTTCGATCAAATGATGATAAAGAAAATCAGTATAAAAACTATGTTTGACTTTAATAGAATTCATTTGTTGATTAGTAATGCAATCATTTTCAGCCACTACAATTTTCCCCATAGCTGAACCAATACAAGTTACTATTACAGAACCTTTGGGTAATATTTTATTTTTTAGCTTTTTAGCACCCTCATTAGATAAATATCTTTCAGTTCCTAATGTAAATTTTTTAAAATTTTTAAAATCTCCCGGTGTTACAAATGAAATTTCTTCTCCAAAATCTTCAGGACAATTACTTGATGGTGTTTTTCCTGTAACTACTTCTCCAAAATCAGAGAATGTAATAACCTCCCACTCCGCAGGAATCTCTTTATCCAACTCCTCATTATAAACCATTTCACCTCCAGAAGATTTATACGATTGGCCTTCTTCAGTAGGAAACTCAAAATCTACAAACCAATATTTATACAAGGCTTGTGCAGTTTCTTCCAGCTTTTGGTTAAGGTTTTCATTGAGTTTGATGCGGTTGGTTACAGTGTTGTATTCTTTTACTATTTCACGTTGTATTTCTATACTAGGGATGGGGAGTTTAAGATCACAAAATGCTTCCCAAGCTAAGCCTCCTCGAACATCAGCATCAGTATGAAACCAAGCATTTCTATCATATTCCTTTCTACGAAACCACATCATCAAATATTCAGGTAAAAGGTCATCCTCTTTTTTTATTTGAAATACGTCATATGCAGGCGATACTAAAAATGGAATTTCTTTATCAGAAATAGCAATGGGTATTCTATAATCTCGCCCTACGTGCATCCTATTGCAGGCGAATTGTCCTTTCTTAACAATTTTATAGTTATTTAAATTCACGCCAACGGTATTTGCAACAGACGGCATAAAGAATTTGTCGATATTTATTCCAAGAAGTTTTGAATATAAGCCTTCTTTATTTTTAACTTTTACTTGCTCTATGTAGTCACCGATTCTTTTATAATTAGATCTCATAGCCTAATTCCTTAAATACATCTAACAATTCCTTTCTAGATTGTTCCTCTTCATGCAATAGTTGAGAAAGCTCATTTTGTAGCTCAGTCATCTTGCTATCAAAATCAATGTTTTCATCTCGATTGATAAATTCTATATATTTACTAGGAACCAGTGAAAAATCTTTTTTTGTGATTTCATCTTTAGTGGCACTGTAACAGAACTCCGGGATATCTTCATATTTGCTATCGGTTTGTTGCCAATTGTGATAAGTGCTTGCTACCTTATAAATATCACCTTTTCCAAATTGTATAAATTTCTTTTCAAAAGGTTCTCCTATTAGGCGCAGGTCTAAAAACAAAACCTCTTCTTCACGATTTCGATAATTTCTGCTTTCCTCCCCAATAGAGCGGGTATCAGCCTTTTTGTTTTTATTCAGAATCCAGAGCGTTACACTGATGTTTGTGGTATAAAACATGTTTTGGGGTAAAATGACAATGGCCTCTACCAAATTGTTTTCAATAAGCTTTCTACGTATTTTATATTCTTCCCCGCCACCCGATAGCGCCCCATTTGCCAGGATAAATCCTGCGACACCATTTTCAGACAGCTTGCTTACCATATTTAAAATCCACCCATAGTTGGCATTGCTTTTTGGCGGTACTTCATAACCTTTCCAACGTGGATCATCAATCAATTCATCTGCGCCGCGCCAGTCCTTTTGATTAAAAGGAGGATTGGCCATGATATAATCGGCTTTTAAATCTTTATGTTGGTCTTGTGCGAAGGTATCAGCTGCTTTATCACCTAAATTGGCAGCAATTCCGCGTATCGCAAGATTCATCTTAGCCAGTTTGTAGGTAGTGTTGGTATATTCCTGTCCGTAGATGGAAATTTCCTTCTTACTACCATTATGGCTTTCTATAAACTTAATAGATTGTACAAACATACCCCCTGAGCCACAGGCAGGGTCGTAAATAATCCCTTTGTAAGGTTCAATCAGTTCTGCAATGAGGTTAACAATACTTTTAGGTGTATAAAATTCTCCTTTTCCTTTCCCTTCTTTAAGTGCGAATTTGGAAAGAAAATATTCGTAAACCCTGCCTACAATATCCTGATCAGCATCTTTAAGGGTGTCAATTTCATTAATCTTATCTAGCAAGGAAGCCAGTTTAGCTTTGTCTAAGCCCAGGCGTGAAAAGTAATTATCTGGTAGTGCACCTTGAAGCGAAGGATTGTTTTTCTCAATGGTATGCAGTGCGGTATCAATTTTAATAGCAATATCGTCTTGCTTCGCATTTTTACTGATGTAAGACCATCGCGATATAGGATCTAAGAAAAACACATTTTTCATCGTGTAGAAATCTTTCATTTCTACATATTTCTCTTTGCCTTCTTCTATGAGTTCTTTTCGTCTTTTTTCGAATTTATCACTGGTGAATTTTAAGAATATTAAACCTAAAACAACGTGTTTGTATTCTGAAGGCTCTACAGAACCTCTTAATTTATCACATGCTTGCCAAAGGCTTTCTTCAATAGATTTAGCTTTTTCTGTTTTCTTTTTGGCCATTTTAAAATAGATAGGATCAAATTATATCGTAAACTTAAATATAATTTTAACAAAAATAGAGGCAAAACGAGAATTTCCCTTTTATAGAATTTTAGGGTAGCTCTATTTTAAGTATGCGATATAGATTACAATCAGAAAATACAGATTTCTTTGAGATAGCAATCGAAAATTAAATTAATCCTTCGTCAAAAATAATTAATGGTAAGTATTAATTATTACGGTTTCCCATAAAAGGGATTTAAAAAATGTTGTTCTAATACTTATAAATACAAAAAGCCAATCGGCTTAGACTGGCTTTTCAATTTCTATTTATTTTTAATTTCTTTAATGTATCTATCTACATTAATTTCTATTTCAAAAATATTTACCTTTTTTAGTTTTAGAGCTTTCGCTAAAAAAATTAATTTATCTAATGTAGGGTTAGCTTCACCTCGTTCGATGGTTCCTATTAGATATTTTGTCAAACCATTATTATCAGCTAACTCCTGCTGAGATATATGGTCTTTACTATATTCCTCACTTGGCACTCTCTGCCTTAATTTAGTCAAATACTTACCTAATTTTTCCTTTTCAGTCAATCCACATCTGTTTAGCCTCTGATAAATTTCTGACTTATCAATTAAATTAATGGTATGATATATCATACCATTAATATTTTTTTTATATATTTGACTGAATTACAAAAATTTATAATAACATCTCGAAAATAATAAAAGAACAGCTCTTTCATCTATAAATAAAAACTGGTACTTTTTAGACAATAAGGTGAAAAGCAGTTTTACTCATTACCCGGGAGTGAGTTTAATTTTTCAAATAGATTTTTGCAAAATTGTACGGTTTTAATATGATAAACCAAATAAAGAATTGTGTTAGGGATATAAGCTTTAGTATTAGTAAGGCACAGTATAATGGGGCCTTCACGATACATCATATTCTTTTTCCTAAAAAACCAAAGTGTCCTATATAGGAAACTACTATATTACGGGAGTGACGCTATAATTTGGGCTATTTGCTCACTAAACTAATTGTGATATTATTGGTTTAGTGATGACAATGCCTCCGGTACTTCAATACTTTTTTCTCCTGTAAGTAACCACTACACTTATTTTCATGGTATCCGGCCATGTCATGTTTTCCCAAAATAATTAATAAACCTTACAAAGTTAAGGTGTGCTATCTATTCATTTAAAAACAATTGCCTATGGTATAAACTTCTGAATTAGCTATGGTGTATCAGGTAGGTATAAAATCTGTTAACACAGCTTTCACCCTACATATCGCCTGCCTGAATACACTTTTACTATTGATTAATGATATTTTATATCAACTAAAAAATCTCTTATGATAAAATATTAACGATTCTTATTTCGAGCTGGCTTTATTGTCAGCAAAAAGAAACCCTCCAATCACTTTGACGGGTTACTGGAGGGCGATTCAATTAAAACAAAGTTTAATTAAACGTATTCAAAATTATGAAAAATACCTTTCTCAACAAGGTAAAGGGATTGCTTATTTATACTCTTATCGTGAGCTTTGCATTCCTCACCACACAAGTATTTAGCAGATCCACATCTAAGGAGATGATATTTATCACTCAACAGCAGCAAATTAAGGGCAAAGTTGCTGATGAAAATAACACTCCCATAGCTGGTGCAAGTATCCAAATTAAAAACACCAAAAAAGGAACTATAACAGATTTTGATGGCAGCTATAGTATCGAAGCTTCAACCAATGACACCCTGGTTTTTTCAGCTTTGGGTTATAAAACCAAAGAAATACTGGTGAATAACAAAACCTCGCTTAATATAACTCTTGATAAAGATGTTACGGCCTTGGGCGAAGTGGTAGTGAATGCCGGATATTACAATACTACCGAACGAGAACGAACGGGAAGTATATCGAGTGTATCTGCTGCACAGATAGAAAAACAACCGGTTAACAATCCTCTAGGGGCGATGCAGGGTTATATGCCGGGAGTAAATATTGTACAAAACACCGGGGTGCCGGGTGGTGGCTATGATATAGAAATCCGTGGAAGAAATTTTATAAACGGAAACACAGAACCTTTATACATCGTTGACGGGGTGCCGTGGGGTTCGCAATCTTTGGGAGTTGCCGAACTATCAGCAGGCATTAATAACGCAAATATAAGCCCTTTAAACGCTATAAGTCCTACAGATATCGAAAGTATTGAAGTGCTAAAGGATGCTGATGCTACAGCCATATATGGATCTAGGGGTGCTAACGGTGTCGTATTAATAACTACTAAGAAAGGAGATGAGGGCAAGACTCAGTTTAAAGTCAATCTGAGTAGCTCTATGGGAAAGGTTTCCCATTTCTTGGATCTTATGAAAACTCCTGAATATTTAGAATTAAGACGCGAAGCCGTTATTAATGATGGCTATGGTACACAATTGGAAAATTCAGCTTATGACTTTGTATGGCCTGATCTTAAAACCTGGGATCAAAACCGATATACCAATTGGCAAAAAGAGTTGATTGGCGGTACAGCGGTTAGAAATTTAGCACAACTATCAATATCAGGAGGTAGTGCCCAAACTCAATTCTTAATTAGTGGAGCATACCAAAAGGAAACAACGGTATTCCCCGGGGATGCTAACTACAAGAAATATTCTCTACATAGTAATATCAATCATGTATCGAAGAACGAGAGATTTACTGTTAATATGACGGCTAATTATACGAAGGAACATAATCAGATGCCCCGTACAGATTTAACCAGAAGTGCCTATACTTTACCTCCCAATGCTCCTGAGTTATACACCGAAGATGGCAATATTAATTGGGAAAATAACACATGGGATAACCCACTGGCCGTTTTGGATGATGATTATGTTGCTGAAATAAACAATTTAGCGGCAAACATAAATTTGTCTTATCAACTTTTACCAAGCTTAAAGCTTATTGGTAACTTAGGATATAATAACTATCAGATTGCTTCCTATAGATTACTGCTAAGTAGTTCCAGAAATCCAAGTTTTGGCTTCACTCCTGAAGGCTATTCATCGATTAGCACCAATGATTCTTCTAGAGACTCCTGGATTATTGAACCTCAGGTACAATGGTATAAAGAATGGGGAGATTTAAAGGTTAACGTATTGATAGGAACTACTTTTCAAAGCCAAACTACCGATCAGTTAGTTCTTAATGGTACCGGTTTTCCTAATAATAGTCTTATCAATAACATTGCTGCGGCAAGTGACCTAGAAATAAGATCATCTACTAATAGTGAATATAATTATCAAGCTTTTTTTGGACGGATTAATTTTAAAGTGTTCGATAAGTATATACTAAACTTTACTGGAAGAAGGGATGGTTCTTCCAGGTTTGGCCCAGGTAGACAGTTTGGTAATTTTGGAGCCATCGGAGCGGCGTGGTTATTTACCGAAGAAGATTTTATGTCTTCTGATAGTATGTTGAGTTTTGGAAAATTAAGGGGAAGTTATGGGACTACCGGAAGTGATAATATTGGAGATTACCAGTTTTTAAGCACCTACAATGTAACAGGATATGAATATAACGGAACTCTGGTACTGGAACCCTCTGGCATCTCTAATCCCCTATTTGGTTGGGAGGTCAATAAGAAATTGGAAGTTGCTTTAGAACTTGGATTTATTAAGGATCGTATTTTAATAAATACAGCCTGGTATCAAAACCGCTCTTCCAATCAATTGGTAGGTATTCCTTTGGCTGCCACCACTGGCTTTAGCAGTTTAACGGGTAATTTAGATGCAACGGTACAAAATACCGGATGGGAAATTGATTTAAATACAAGGAATATTTTAAATGAAAATTTCAAGTGGACAACAACATTTAATATATCAATACCTAAAAGCAAGCTGTTAGCATTTCCCGATATAGAGAATTCTACTTTTGCATCTACCTATGTTGTTGGACAACCTATTAGCATTCGAAAACTTTATAAAGCTACAGGCGTCAATCCTGAAACTGGGATTTATGAATTTGAGGATTATAATGATGATGGCGTTATAACCAGTTTAGAAGATCGCCAGTGGATCGAAGATTTAGCTCCTGAATTTTATGGAGGCTTAGGCAACACATTCACGTATAAAAATCTGTCCTTAAATTTACTTTTTCAGTTTAAAAAACAAAAGGCATTTAATAACTATAGACAGCAAGCTGCACCGGGTCTTATGCAAAATGCCTCAGTCTCGTATTTGAATAGATGGCAGCAACCAGGAGATGACACACCTTTAATGATCGCTACATCAGGACTTAATTACAGTTTAAATCCCAGTCGTGATCAATTTAGGCAAAGTAACATGGCAGTATCGGACGCCTCTTTTATCAGACTTCGTAATGCCACTTTAAATTACACTATACCAAATCAGGCGAGCGAGAAGTTTGCTGTCGATGTTTACTTACAGGGTCAAAACTTATGGACTTTGACCAATTTCGATGGTCCCGACCCTGAACATTCTTCCCATATCATATTACCTCCGCTACGTCAAATTTCCTTAGGAGCACAGTTTAATTTTTAAAAATAAGATCATGACATACAACAAAATACAATCAATCTACATTCCGATTTCAAAACGCAAAATCTTGTTTGTAAAGAGCTATATTTTGGCTTTAGTCATTATAGGACTAAATTCCTGTACAGACTTTGTTGAAGTCGATCCTCCAAAAAACATTTTAGTTTCTGAAACTGTTTTTGAGGATCCGGCAACTGTAGAATCTGCATTGGCAAATGTTTACTACACTATGAGACAACAGGGTATAGTGGGCTATGATTTGTCAGCCGATATGGGAATCTATGCTGATGAAATGGATTACTACGGATCAAATTCCAATGACCTATCGGTTTATATTCATAGCATCACCCCAATTAACAGTAATGTTTCAAATTATTGGAATAACGCTTACACTCTGATTTATGCCGTAAATGATATTATAAATGGCGTGGAAGATTCAAGTGCTTTGAGTGTCGAAGAGAAGGCTACGTTTAAAGGTCAGGCGCTCTTTGTACGTGCCTTTCTTCATTTTACTTTAGTAAACATATTTGGAGATATCCCTTTAATAACCACACCCGATTATCGAATGAATAATACTACCGGACGAACTCCTGTAAATGAAGTTAATGAGGCTATCATAGAAGATTTGATTCTCGCCGTAAGTTTAATGGATGCTTCAGATCCCACAGGAGAACGGGTAATACCAAACAAAGCTGCTGCAAATGCCTTGCTAGCCAGAGTTTATTTGTATACCGAAAATTGGGAGTTAGCGGAATCAACTTCCACAATACTTATTGATCAGTTTGAATTAGAAACAAATTTGAGCAATGTTTTTTTAAAGGAATCAGTAGAAACCATATGGCAATTTAAACCTGATCCTACGAACATTAGAAATACCAGCGAGGCTAATCAATTTATTATACAAACTAGTTCTGGAAATCATTATGCATTAACTAACGTGCTTATGAATAGTTTTGAAGAGGAAGATTTAAGACGTGAGCAATGGGTAGGCAATTTTACAAGCGCAGATGGATCGACATCTTTGTATTTCCCTTATAAATATAAAGCATTACTCAGCGAAGTAGAATCATTGGAATACTCCATTGTCTTTAGACTAGCAGAGCAATATTTAATTCGAGCGGAATCCAGAGCGCAGCTAGGTAATATTTCAGGTGCACAAAATGACTTAAACAATATTAGAAACCGCGCAGGTCTTGATGATACAGCTGCAGGGACACAATCCACTTTATTGGCTGCGATACTTCAGGAGCGTTTTGTCGAATTGTTTTCTGAACAAGGTCACCGGTGGTTTGATATAAGAAGGACAGGAAAGGCAGGGGAAAACTTAGAATCACTAAAACCAAACTGGAAAACCACGGACACCATATGGCCAATTCCGGAATCAGAATTAGAACTCAATCCTAATCTATTGCCACAAAATCCAGGATATTAATTTAAAAAACACTGATGTTATGAAAAATCGGAGTTTAATTTTTATGCTAATATTTCCTGTCTTGATGTTTGCAGGTAATTTCAGCAAGGAATCATTAGTGACAACTGATACTCAGCAAAATAATATCCTAGATAATTTTATCGAAGCAAAACTTGAGAATGATAGACTTTATTTAGGAATACCTAAAGTACTTCTAAGTCAACCAATGCTATTCATAAATCATCAGGAGGGTGCCAGATTGGAAAATAAATACGTGCATTGGAAACAACATGCTGGTAATCTGTTTTTGGAGACACCAGGAGTTATAAAATCATCTTCTGGAGTTTTAATTCCAATGACTGCTGATAATTCTATGCGCAACGAAATCATTGCCGTCTTTGAAATTATCGAAGAAAAAAGTACTGAAAAAATTTATTGGATCAACGCTACCGATATGTTTTTAAAAAAGCTTTTATCGGGATGGAAAGCTACAATTAGCCAAGGTACAGCAAAAAAACAATCATATATAAAAGGAATCAATTTCTTTGAAAACGAACTCGTTATAAAAACATTCATGGTTAATACCGGTAAGTCTAGTTCCTGGAGTGAAGAAGTAGATTATAGTCTTTACTTACTGCCTAAGCCGATGAAATCAAGATCTTTTGATCATCGTATGGGATTTTTTAGTGCAGATTATATGAACTTTAATCCTATCAATTATAAAGCAGAGACACCTAAAGCGAACATTTCAAGATGGCGATTGGAGAAAAAGAATAAAAATCAGTTAATTAGTAATCCGGTAAAACCAATAACTTTTATACTTACTGATGCTATTCCAAAAAAATGGAAACCCTATGTTAAGGCAGGAGTTTTGGAATGGTTACCTGCCTTCGAAGCTGCAGGATTTGAAAATGCAATTGTTGTAAAAGAAGATATAGCTAATGACTCTGATCTAAATTTTAATAGTATCCACCGTAATTTGATATCCTGGGGTGACAAACGTAATGTAAGGGGATATGAAAATAAAAAAGGCTCTTCAGCTTATGTAATTACAGACCTAATAACAGGAGAGATTTTAAGCGCAAACATTTCAATAGGTTCATCTTATCAAAGTATTATGGATGAATACATCATTAGATGTGGGGCTTTAGATGATAGAGCGCAGCAATATCCTGTACCAGATGAGCTTTTAGGAGCATTGATTCAAGCTTTAGTAGCTCACGAAGCTGGTCATGCCTTTGGTTTAAAAGATGCAAATTATGGAGAATATACTTATCCTTTTGAGAAGATGAGGGATGAAAAATGGTTGTTAGATATGGGATACAGCCCAAGTATTATGAATTATACTCGATATAGTTTTATTCCTCAACCAAAAGACAGTATTGATCCTTCACTTTTAATTCCAAAGCTCGGCCCCACCGATATTTATAGTATCAAATGGGCATATACGCCACTTGATGATTTTTCATTAGATGAAGAAAAAAAAGCATTGGAGAATATTGTTCGAGAACAAGATTCAATTCCCTGGTACCGATACAATATTGGGCAAGAAGAACTTATAGGACCGGGTGCAACTGATGAAGTTGTAGAAAGTACCAACCCTATTGAAAGTACAAGGCTGGGGTTAAAAAACATAAAAAAGGTTTTGGAGCTATTGCCTAAGATAAATGAAAACCAAAGTGATCACTCCTTGATTGATCGCCTATATGAAAAGGTATTGGAATTATGGTTTAAACAAATGCGCCAGGTATTATCTTTAATTGGAGGCTATACCATTTACTATCAATCAGGAGAACAGGGCGGAAATAGCTATACACCAATAGGTTTAGACATACAGGAAGATGCATTTGATTTCTTTGTAAAGCATGCATTTCGAACGCCTAATTGGTTGGCATGTCCAGAATGGAAAACAAGGAATCATTATTCAACTTACCCAGATAAGCTCATGGATTTTCAGATACGCTTATTAATGGAAAGCATTAACCAACGACGTTTGAAACGTCTAGAGTATTTAGAACAGAATCATAAAGGTTTTGAAGGGATCACAGCTGAATTTTTAACGAGACTTCAAAGAAGCCTGTTTTATGAGTTAAATACAGAAGTGGTTCAAATAAATGATAGAAAGCAAGAGCTACAGCAATTATATGTAGATGCGCTTTTGGCAGGAATTCAGCAAAGATCAGGGCAATTAAATGCTACTGGTAATATAAATTATAGTGCCCATTCAAAAAGTCTTATTACTGTGAACTTATTGAATTTAAAATCAGCATTAACTAGATCTTTAGATAAAAAGACAAAGCCTGACACTTATGGCCATCTAAAATTACTTTTAAAAAAATTGGATGGAATAGAATAAAATTTAATCCATTTTCGAAAATCGAAAAGGTGTCTTTTGGGACACCTTTTCTCATTTTTATAGGGACGACATTTTATTGATTATATCGTTTTTCAACGGTAAGTCCCATGTCATCATACACCTGAAATCCTTCATACAAACAAGGATTTTCACCGGTAGTTGGACAATCAACTCCTTCAGAAATAACCTGAATTCCAGGCACCAAAGGATCATCATAATAATCTGGATCGCTATCACTTGAATTATTATTGGCAAAAGCCAAGCCTACAGCCAACAGCATAACGAAAGTTGGTAATATTGGTTTTAAAAAATTACTTTTCATAATTTTACAGTTTAAGAATTATGACCTACTCTATTTTAGGTTTTCGGTCTTCCCCTAACACTACGTAGTATGTTTTGCACCTTTATTTGTTGAAATTGCAATGATGGCAAATACGATCCAAAAAAGGTTGAATATCAAATGTTCTGTCCAATTTAAATCACTTATAATACCACCACATGAACATGGGATATAATCACTATAGTTTAATGTATACCAGATATAAATTGTGAATACGATCATTAAACCAAGACATAGTTTTAATCCTAATGATTTGTACTTTGATAAAAGTATCATGGCTATAATTAGTTCCAAAGTCGGAATAAACCAAACTAAAATACTAGCATACGTTGCAAGCAACGGAGATTGAACTAATTGTATTTTGAATTTTTGGTAATCTAATAGTTTACTTACAGCCGCATAAACAAATAACAGTAAGAACAGCATACTGATAATTTCCGTAATAAGATTACTATGTTTTTGATGTCCTTTCATGCTTATTAGATCAAATTGATATCGAATAGCATAAAATTAATAAGGTAGATTGATCTCAATGGTATAATTACTAGTCTATAAGGGATTAATTATTTTCTTGCTTAGTATTGCAACTAATCCTTAGTGTTTCGCAATGTGCTTGGTCGATACCCATATCGAATATTAAACTCTCTTGAAAAATGGGTGGAATTTTTAAAGCCTACTATTTTAGCAATTTCCTTGAATGATTCACTGGAATGTTCAACTAAAACATACGCTTTTCGAAGTCGCTCTTCTTTTAAAAACTGAAAAACAGTAAGGCCATATAATTCTTTAAAACCTTTTTTCAGTTTATATTCATTGGTCCCGAATTGAAGGGCCATAGCTTTTAATGAAGGTAAATCCTCATCTAGATGACTTTTGATGTGTTCTCCCACTGCTCTTATTTTTTCGATATCATTTTGTTGAAGAACGGTTTGCTTTTTTTTATTTGTTTTATAAAAATAGGAACGGCTCCGAATTCTATTCTGAGTTCTTTTTTCAATACATTTTCGGGTTTGCACCATATCAAAGCTACTTATAATTGTTTTTCCTTTAAACAAGTTATCATTGGTAAAATGAATGATTCTACAAAAAGCGGGAAGTTCTAAGTTGTTATGAGTAAGAAATATTAATTGTAAAGATTTTTCGGTAAATAATGAATTATTTATAGCACTCATAATGATCTTCCATTTTGTTTTTGATCTTGCAGCAATTAAAATTTCGAAAGGCTCCCCTACTAAATTTTTATTTTTAAAACCTAAGTATGAAAGACTTAATTTATTGACTTCCAGAATGCGAAAATCTTCATCTAAAACTAATAACAACTGAGTATTGAGAATATAGGAATCATGGAAATTCACATAACCTTGGTGTAAAAAAGAATCTTTAATTTCTTCAGTGACCATATTAACAAGTGCGGTTAATGCTTCTAGGTCATCTTTATATCCGGTTCGTTCTATAAGGGTGGAAAAATTACCCTTTGACAGCTCTAACAGTTGGAGATAAATTTTTTCTAAACGCTTTTCATTTTCCTTGGTACACATAAGCTAATAGGTTTTAATTAATAATTAAAATGATTGAGCTCTTGGAAAAATACCATTGAAAGTCTGTTCTAAATTAAACAGGAACCTTAGCTATTGCTTTTGAATATGAAGCACTAAAACAATTTAATTCTATTTTATAAATACTCTTGAAGGAACTGTAAAGCAACCTCTATATCGGTGCAAATTTTAGTAGGAATAGATAGTTTATTTTCTTGAGCGTAGATTTCAGAAAATATTCGCGATAAAGGATTGTCGTGTAATAAAGCGATAGCCTTTATAAATAAAGCCCCTTCACTGGCGAGATATCGACGTGCACTGATATCAATATCTTTTACTCCTCTAGTATCACATAAAATAGGAAAATCTTTTCCCTTTTGTACTGTTAACCTATCGGTTACAATTTGCATGGCAGCGGCTAAATCTATAATGACATCATCATTATAAATAAAATATAAAATACCACTTTCTTCCCACAATGATGCAAAACTATTTTCAATCTTCATAACTGGTACTTTTCGAACTCATTAAATTAATGATTTTTAAACAAAAAATATATTTACCCCATAGATTTAATGTTCTATAATTTATCTATAAAGGATTTTAATTGGTCTGTAAGGGATTAATAACTTCACATATCAGTTTTACAGCTTTCCAACTCATGAATAATAATTAGTTTAAATCATTGATAATTACCATATCATAATTCAAGTGAGTTGTTAAATTCATAAAATATATTTCTATATGGCTAAAATAAGACGCAACAATTTTTTAGACACTGTCAATGACGTATTCACTGATGCAACTAAACAAGGGGTACTGCATTTGTATGCAGATGGAGATATTTTAACCGGCAGAAAAATAAGTGTTAATGAGAAACTACTATTTCATTTCGGGACCACCGGTTACTTGGGATTAGAACAAGATAAAAGACTTAAAAAAGCCGCCGCAGAGGCTATATATCGGTATGGTACACAATTCCCCCTTTCAAAAACCTATATCTCTCATCCTCTGTATCGTAGTCTGGAAGAAAAAGTAAATCAAATGTATGGACATCCTATAATTATTACTAAAAACACTAGCTTGGGACATATGGGAGTTATTCCCAGTGCGGTGTCTGATCAAGATGCAGTTATTTTAGATCATCAAGTACACTGGAGTGTTCAAAGTGCGGCAAAAACTCTAAAAACAAGGAGTGTCCCAATTGAAATGATCCGACATAATAGTCTAAATATGCTCGAAGACAAAGTCAAAAAGCTTTCCTCAAAATATAGGAAAATTTGGTACATGGCCGATGGCTTATATTCAATGTATGGTGATGAAGCCCCCATATTGGAACTTATGGAACTTAGTAATAAATATCCACAACTACATTTTTATTTTGATGATGTTCATGGGATGAGCTGGACAGGCAAAAATGGTACGGGTTTTATTATGAGTAAACTAAAAGAACTGCCAGACAATGTATTGTTATTTGGTACACTGAGTAAGACCTTTGGCGCCAGTGGTTCTGTATTAGTTTGTGCTAATAAAAAGAGGTATAATAAGATTAAAACTTTTGGAGGTCCTCTCACATTTTCAGCGCAATTGGAACCCGCATCAGTAGCGGCCGCGATAGCTTCTGCTGAAATTCATTTATCTGATGAAATTTATAAGCTACAACAGGATTTATTGACTCGTATTAATTTTTTTAACTCCGAACTTGCCAAAACTGATTTACCACTTATAAAGCGCAATGACTCTCCCGTTTTTTATATTGGAACAGGAATGCCCATCACAGGATATAATTTTGTAAATCGTTTAATGAAAGAAGGCTTCTTTGTAAATCTTGGAATTTTTCCAGCTGTTCCGATTAAAAACACTGGTATTAGAATAACCATATCCAGACATAACCAAAAAAAGGAAATTAAAGCCTTAGTAGAAGCTATGGTCCACCATTTCCCTAAAGCATTAGCAGATACCTTTACAAATAATGACAGGGTTCGAAAAGCATTTAACTTATCAAAAAAGCCCCTACATACCGCTATTGAATATGAATCAGAAGCATTAAGTGTTCAGACAGAACGTAGTATTTCCTCTATAGAAAAAAGTCTATGGAATTCATTTTTTGCAAATCATGGTGTTTTCGATTGGAATGGACTTCAATTTCTAGAGCAAACATTTTCAGAAAACCAAAAACCTGAAGAAAATTGGGAGTTTTATTATTTTATAATTCGAGATCAATTGGGTAAACCTGTATTAGCAACTTATTTTACTTATGCTCTTTGGAAAGAAGATATGCTTGCTCCAGCTTCGGTATCTCAGAATATTGAAAATATAAGGTTAAAACATCCATATCATATGACCTCATATGTTTTAGCAATGGGTTCTCTTTTTACAGAAGGATCACATCTTTACTTGGATAATAATCACCCCATGTGGCAGGATGCCATGCATAGATTATTTAAAGAACTTGAAAAATTAGATGACTTATTGAATCCATCAATGATTGTATTAAGGGATTTTGATAACGTCGAAATTTTAAATGAGTTTTTTCACAATCACGGATATTTTAAAGTATCGATGCCAGAAGCCGGTATGATAGAAAACCTACAATGGACAGGTGTAGAGAATTATTTGAGTTCCTTATCTTCAAAATCAAGAAGACACTTTAAAAATGATATAGCACCTTTCGAAGCTCATTTCGAAGTTGAAATCTTAAATAAAGTTCCATCAAATCAGGTAGAAAAATTTTATATGCTTTTTGAAAACGTTAGAAAAAATAACCTTGGGCTAAATACCTTTGGATTTCCAAAGCATATGATACAATTAATGTCTGCCAGCGATGAGTGGGAATTTATAGTATTAATACTGAAAGCATCATTTGTAGATACGAGGAAGGATATTCCTGTAGGAGTAATGTTTTGCTATAAAAATGAAGGTAAAACCTATGTTCCTGCATTTGTGGGTATGGATTATAATTATGCTTTTAATCATCAAGTATATCGGCAGCTACTATTTCAAACCGTAAAAAGAGCAGGTGAACTAGGTTTTAAGACAATTGATTTTGGATTAACTGCTGGTTTTGAAAAACGAAAAGTTGGAGCTGAAATCAGAGAAAAAAGCGCTTACATCCAAGCGAAAGATAACTTTTCCTTAGAACTCTTAGAAATGATGGATGCTAATAAATGATTTTAATATTATATTTTTATAGCATTCCTCCTCTTCTTCTCTAGTTATCAGTATTCGGAGTTAATTTTCTTATTTAATGTTAGTTGCGGATGAATGAAAAATTTAAAAATATAATTGATAAGTTTAACCAAAAGTTGAACGATGAACTATTGGCCGAAAGAATTTCGTTAAAAAAATCAAATGAAGGCATTCATCTTTGCAATAATGCGCTTTATCTTTTAAAAGAGATTGTCGAAGAGCATGGGTTTGATAATAGTAAGGCAGAAATTCACTTTTTTAAGAGCATCAAATCAGAACCACTTAGTTTACTAGTTTATTTTAGTGAAGTCCGTTCTTGTGAACTTTTAATGCCTAAAATTGGGGTTAATAACCAATTATCCTTCCTTAAAAAGAAAATCCGTCGTATCAATAAATTTTTTAATCATAATTGGGATTTTGTGCATTACATGGAGCAGGAATTAAACTATTTGGATAACCAATATTTTACCCGAGAAAACCAACAATTCCCGGTATATGCATTACCAGAAGCTTGCTATTTAGATCCAAAATTTTTCACCTCAAAAGATATGCTATGGGCTCGAATAAGAGGAATGAACCGTTTTAGTTTATATGTGAAAAACTTAATTAAAGAAATTGAGTCCCTAAGTAAAGAGCAACATTCTAAGCATCAATTTACCAAACCATTACAATGGACTTCTTCAAAGGCAGCTCTTACAGAACTTATTTATGCGCTTTACACTACAAGAGCTATAAATAATGGACAAGATGATATTAAATCAATAGCCGCTAATTTTGAAATGCTATTTGATATCAACCTAGACAATCTTTATAAAACTTATTTTGAAATTAAAGCCAGAAAAGGAAAAAGAACACGCTTTCTTGAAGAATTAGTAGAGCGGTTTAATGAAAAGATGGAAAAGGATGATGATTTTTCAAATGGAAATTAAGATTCATCAAAAAAAGTATTCGTAATTACGATGAAATTACGAACAGTAGCTACGACAAAACTTACCATAAAATTTATGCTTATTTATTACTTACAATTAAACAATGTTAGCATAAAACAACCCAAATTCCAGTAATATTAAAGTGTTAAAATTGATTAGCAATTACGTATATCTTGTGAAATATTCCCAAGAAAAGCATTGAAGTTTGCATTAAGGAAAGTGTAATTATTGGAGTCATCGAATTAGATGATTTAATGAGATGGCTCCTTTTTAAAACTATTCAATTATGCCAACATCTATTATTACTACCGACGATCTTCGAGAATTCAAAATGGAACTGCTCGAAGACATTAAAGAATTACTACAAAGTCAAAATGGTCTGCCTAACAAGAAATGGCTGAAATCCACTGATGTTCTCAAACTACTCAAAATCTCTCCGGGAACACTCCAAAACCTTCGTATTAATGGTACTATTCCATACACGAAAATGGGAGGAGTATTCTATTATAATTACGGAGAGATAATGGAAGTACTGGAAAACAATCGCGTACATACTAAGTTCTGATGTCTGTAGAAATTAATTATATCAAACATTTAAATGCAGTGTTTGAACATTTTTCTAAAGACAACCGATTGAACCCCACCCACA
>CERQ01027416.1_pt1 | contig 20478 bp, 13 predicted proteins | sample 530711 | NCBI WGS metagenome assembly CERQ01 (sample SAMEA2620882, study PRJEB7988) | marine metagenome | biome: marine biome (ENVO:00000447); feature: mesopelagic zone (ENVO:00000213); material: "saline water (ENVO:00002010), including plankton (ENVO:xxxxxxxx)" | depth 850 m | reverse complement strand
GGGATCGACAGGAAGTTGCCGCGCATGCCCCACACGACGTTCTCGTGAAGGCGGTCGAGCTCGGCGTGCGACGAGTCGAACCATCCGGTGCGGCGCATGTCGGTGTGCAGCACGACCGCCTCGACGTCGTCGGGAGAGACATCGACGCCGGTGATCTCCGCGTAGCGGAAGCCGTAGAAGCTGAACCGCGACTCCAGCACCTCGTCGTCGCCCGACAGGTCGAAGGTCGCCGTCGCGGCGGCGTTGCGCAGCGGCCGGATGCCGAGCTCGCCGTTCTCGAGCACCTCGGCGTGACGCACGACGAGCCGGGTGCCGCGCTCGCCGCCCGCGCGGATGCGCAGCCGGCCGACGAGGTTCTGGCCGAAATCGAGGATGCGTCCGCCCGACGGCGACGCGATGACATCCGCCACCGGCAGAGTCTGCACGCGCCGCACCGGCGGCGCGATGCGCGCCTCGGGCACGGGCACGCTCTCGTAGCCCGCCTTCGCGGCGGCACCGACGCGAACCGGCGTCCAGGCCGCCGCGGTCCGGCGGAGGTCCTGATGCTCACCGGCGTAGATCCCGCTGTCGACGACGGGGCCGTCGCCGGCCGCCTCCCATGACGCGTCGGTCGCGGCGACGGTGCGCACCGTGCCGTCGACGGCGGTGATGCGCACCTGGGCGAGGAAAGAGGGCTGGGTGCCGTAGAGGCGGTCGGTGAAGGTGAAGAAGCCGTACTTCTCGGTGTACCAGGCGCCGGCGACGGCGGCGGCGAGCTCGTTCTCACCGGGATGCACGAGCTCGGTCACATCGACCGTCTCGTGCACGAGACGGTCGCGGTACGCGGTCCACCCCGGCGCGAGCACATCGTCGGAGACCGCCACGCCGTTCACGCGCGGCTCGGCGACGCCGAGGGCCGTCCACAGCAGCTCCGCCCGTGCGACGTCATCGCCGAGGGCGAAGCGCGTGCGCACCTCGAACGGCTGGGCGTCGCGCGAGGGCGACGCGAGCCCGACGGGCTCGGCGACCCACTCGCCCTCGGCGAGGAAGGCCGCCGTGACGGGTGTCGGTGCGCTCCATCGCGTGGACTCCCCCGCCGTCGAGTGCACGCGCACCGCCACGTCACGGCGCTCGCCGGCTGCCAGCGGCGCGAACGGCCAGGCGACGAGAACGCTGTCGGACGTGTCGAGGGTCACGGTGTCGACGCCGTCGGTGAGGTCCACCGAGCGCTGCCGCCATCCGCCCGGCGCGTCCGCCACCTGCCAGGTCAGCCGCGGCGTCTCGGTCGCGACCAGGGGGACGTCATCCCGCAGCTCCGCTCGCACGTGAGCGGTCGCATCCGTCATCCGTCGTGTCCCTCCGCCACCCACGACGATACGGCGACCTCGCCGGAGACCGCGTAGACGCCGATGACCCGGCCCGTGAACGACTCGGTCACCTCGCTCGACAGGAATCGTCCGTCGACGCGCGCGAGATCGATCCGGGTCCCGTCGACGGTCGCTGCCAGGTGGAACTCATCGCTCGTGGTCACCATGGCGGCCGCGGCCTGCGGCGGTCGTGACGCGAGGTGCAGGTCGACGACGTTCGACGCCGCGGCCGCCGTCCACTCCTGCAGCAGCCCGCCGATGTGGGCGCGGGCGGTGACCGACTGCCCGTCGGCCTCGATCTCGACGAAGAACCGCTCGTCGTAGCGAACGGCGAGACCGCCGGTGCCCGCGGAGACGTCCAGCCGCACCGTCACCTCGTTCGTCAGGTGCTCCTGACGGCGTCCGACGAAGACCGGCCGGGCGTCGGCGAGGGTCGACCCGTCGGCGGTCAGCACGAGACGGCCGTCGTCCCGTCGGCACACCTCGTCGGGGAATCGGCGCACCGAGATCCACTCCGCGTCCAGAGGCGCCGAGAAGTCGACGTCGACGCGCGTGCCGGGGCGGGGGTTCAGCTCGACGGGAGCGATGCCGGGCCAGCCGTCCCGCCACGTGACCTCGGTGACGAAGGTCTCGCGGCCGAGCGCCGAGAAGGCTCGGGTGCCGCTGCGCGGCCGCACGCCCAAGAGCACGCACAGCCACCGACCGTCGGGGCCGACGACGAGGTCGCCGTGACCGGTGTTCTGGATGGGGCGGGGCGTCGAGCGCGCCGAGACCAGCGGATTGCCGGGGGCGCCCTCGAAGGGTCCCTCCGGACCGTCACCGCGCGCGATGCTGATCGCGTGGCCGCGCTCGGTGCCGCCCTCGGCGATCATCAGGTACCAGGAGCCGTCGATCTCGTACAGGTGAGGCGCCTCGGGGAACATCAGGCCCGTTCCCGACCACAGCGACCGCGGCGCCTCGAGCGCCGTGTGGGTGTCGAGGTCGACCCGCACCTGCTGGATGCCCAGGTGCGTGGGGGCGTTCGGGTCCAGGTCGCCGGACAGCAGCAGGCCCGAGAAGGTGATGTAGCAGGTGCCGTCGGCGTCCCACGCGATGTCGGGGTCGATGCCGAAGACGCTCTCCGAGCCGTCTGCCATCACGATGAGGTCGCCGTCCGACCAGGGTCCCGCGGCGTCGTCGGCCGTGAAGTGCAGCATCCCGCGACCCATCGCGTCGGTGATCACGAGGTGGAACCGGCCGTCGTGGTGGCGGATCGTCGGGGCCCACGCGCCGCCGCCGGTCGGGACCGACTCGGCGCCCAGCTGGCCCGGCCTTGTCGCGACGTGCCCGATGAGCTCCCACGTCTCGAAGTCCTTCGAGCGGTGGATGGGGATGCCCGGCAGGTACTCGAAGGTGCTGGTGGCGAGGTAGTACCACCCGTCGACCGCGACGATGCTCGGGTCGGGGTGGAACCCGTTCACGAGCGGGTTGTGGAGCGTCGTCATGATCAGCCTGCGGCCACGTCCCATCCGAACTCGAGCGGCGCGTCGACCGCGGATGCGCCGATGCGCAGGGTGAAGGCGCCGGGTTCGACCTCCCACGCGTCGGCCCAGTGCGCGAAGCGCCGGTCGGGGAGGGGGATGCGTGCGGTCACCGTCTGACCGGCGGCCGCGCGCACGACGCCGTATCCGACCAGCCAGCGCACCGGGCGCTCGATCGACGAATCCGCCCGCTCGGCGTAGACCTGCACCACGTGCTTGCCGGGGCGGTCTCCGGTGTTGGCGAGGGTCACCTCGAGGGCGTCGCCGTCGCGCTGCGCCGCGCCCCACGACCAGGTCGTGTAGCCCAGGCCGTGGCCGAACGGGAAGGCGGGGGCGACCGCATCCTTCAGCCACGCGCGGTAGCCGATGTGGATGCCCTCGGTGTAGGCCAGCGCGCCGTCGGTCGGCGTGACCTCGGCGACCGGCACGTCGGCGAGGGCGGCCGGCCACGTGGTGGGGAGCCGTCCGCCGGGCTCGGCGGTGCCGGTGAGCACGTCCGCCACCGCGGTGCCGAACTCCTGACCGCCGAAGTAGCCCTGCACGATCGCCGCGACGTCGTGCGCCCACGGCAGCTCGACCGGAGAGCCGGCGTTGACGACGACGACGGTCGGCGTGCCGGTCGCCGCGACGGCGCGGACCAGGTCGTCCTGGCGGCCGGGAAGAGCCAGGTCGGTGCGGTCGTAGCCCTCGGACTCGACTTTGGAGTTGGTGCCGACGACCACGACGGCGACCTCCGCGTCGGCCGCCGAGGCGACGGCGCGGGCGATGAGCTCGTCCGGGTCGGTGCGCTCCGGGGCGATCCCGAGCGTCGCGGAGAGGGCGCCGCTGAGCGGGCTCTCGCTTTCGTTGACACGCAGTTCGAGCCGGATGCGGCGTGCGACGCCCGCCTGCACGGCGACCGTCGCCGTCAGAGACGGCGGGTTGAGGAATGCCGCTCCGAGGTCGGTTCCCTCGACCACGGGCGCCTCGTCGAGGACCGTCTCGCCGTCGACCTGCAGCAGGCCGGGGTTGCCGCCGGCGAAGCCGAGCTCGATCTCGCCGGTCTCGGCGGCGACGTAGTCGGCCTCGAGCACGACGCGCCGGCTCGCCGCGATCGGCGCGTCGCCCCCGAACCAGACGAGAGCGGTCGAGCGGCGGTCCTCGGCGAACAGCTCCGCGCCGTCTGCGTCGAAGAAGCTCACCCGCACCCCCGGCAGGCCGGTGGCGGGGTTCGTGATCTGGCTCAGCGGGATCTCCGCCACGCCCTCCTGCACGACGGCGCCGATCTCATAGGCGACCTCGGCGTTCGCGAAGGCGGTGCGGATGCCCTCGAGCGGCGTCACGATCTGCTCGGGCAGCACGGTCGCGCTGCCGCCGCCCTGGGTGCGGGCCTCGAGAGCGTTGTGGCCGATCACGGCGATGCGGGAGAGCGCCGGCGACAGCGGGAGCACCCCGTCGTTCGCCAGCAGAACGGTGCCCTCGACGGCGGCCTCGCGCGCGAACGCGCGGGCGTCGACCGGGGCGGGCGTGACGGCGGCATCCGACCCGAGGGCCCCGACGCGCTCGGCCAGCAGCAGCAGCCGCAGCACCTTGCGGTCGAGGTCGGATTCGGACACGCGGCCCTCGCGCACGGCGTCGACGAGCCCGGCCCACGCCGGCGCGGGACCGGGCATCGCGAGATCCTGCGAGGCGGCGACCGCGTCGAGCGACCGCACGGCCGTCCAGTCGCTGATCACCACGCCGTCGAAGCCCCACTCGGAGTTCAGCGGCGTCTCGAGCAGGTCGTTCTCGGTCATGGTCACGCCGCGCACCGAGTTGTACGCGCTCATGATCGTCCACGCGCCGGCGTCGGCGACCGCGCGCTCGAACGGTGCGAGGTACAGCTCGCGCAGCGGGCGGTCATCGAGCTGAACGTCGACGGTGAAGCGGTCGGTCTCCGAGTCGTTCGCGACGTAGTGCTTCGGGCAGGCGGCGACGCCGTTGTCCTGCAGGCCGCGCACGTAGGCGGCGGCGAGTCCCGAGGTGAGCTCGGGGTCTTCGCTGAAGCACTCGAAGTGGCGTCCGCCGAGAGGCGAGCGGTGCAGGTTGATCGTCGGGCCGAGCACGACGTCGACGTCTTTCCGGCGCGCCTCGGATGCCGCCGCGGCGCCGTACCGGTACGCGAGCGCGTCGTCCCACGAGGCCGCGAGAGCCGACCCCGAAGGCAGGTTGAGCGAGGGCTCGCGTTCATCCCAGCGGGGACCGCGCACGCCGGCGGGGCCGTCGGAGAGCGTCATCGCGCGCAGGCCGATCTGCGGCAACGGCACGGTCGTCCAGAAGTCGGCGCCCTGGACGAGTGCCGCCTTGTCCTCCAGCGAGAGCTGCTCGAGCAGGGGACGAAGATGCTCGGTGTCGACGTCGGTCGAGATCTGCGCGGTCATGCCGCCTCTCCTTCGGGGTGGGCCGCGAGAAAAGCTCGACGCTCGTCGCGACGGGTCGCCTGCTTGTCGGGATCGGGGATCGGTGCCGCCATGAAAAGGCGCTGCGTGTAGGGGTGCGTCGGCGCCGACGTGACCTGGTCGCCTTCGCCGGACTCGACGATCTCGCCCCGGTACATCACCGCGACGCGGTGGCTGATGTGACGCACCACCGCGAGGTCGTGGGTGATGAACAGGTACGCGACCCCGGTGCGCTCCTGGATGTCGATGAAGAGATCCAGCACGCGCGCCTGCGTCGACAGGTCGAGGGCCGACACGGGCTCGTCGCACACGATGAGCTTCGGGTCGAGTGCCAGGGCGCGCGCGATCGCGATGCGCTGGCGTTGACCGCCGGAGAATTCGCGCGGCAGGCGCGAGCGAGCGTCGGCGGGCAGGCCCACGCCGTCGAGCAGGTCGCGCACGCGGCCGCGCGCCTCCTTCACGGCGACGCCGCGCGCGGTGAGCGGCTCGGCGAGGATCTGCTCGATCGTGAGGTTCGGGTTGAGGGACGAGTAGGGGTCCTGGAAGACGACCTGGATCTCGTCCGCGAGGTCACGGCGCTCCCGGCGGTGCAGGTGCGAGATGTCGCGACCGCCGTAGGTGATCGTCCCCTCCGTCACCGGCGCGAGCCCGAGGACCGCGCGCCCGAGGGTGGTCTTGCCCGAGCCGGACTCGCCCACGAGCCCGAGCGTCTCGCCGGGACGGATGTCGATGGACACGCCCTTCAGAGCACGGAAGGGTTCGGCGCGGAACCCCTTGCCGGGGTACTCGACGACGAGGTCGTCGACGGTGAGAAGCGGCTCGGTCATGACCGGACTCCTTCGCGGTAGGCCGGACGTGCGGGACCCTCATCGAGGATCGCGTCCAGCAGCGACTTCGTGTACGGGTGGGTCGGAGCGCCGAGGATCGTGCGAACCGGTCCCTGTTCGACGAACAGGCCCTGCTGCATGACCGTCACGCGGTCGCACAGGTCGGCGACGACGCCGAAGTTGTGCGTGACCAGCAGCATGGCCATGTGGCGCTCCTCCTGCAGGTCGCGGAGCAGGTCGAGCACCTCGGCCTGGACGGTGACGTCGAGGGCGGTGGTGGGCTCGTCGGCGATGATCAGGTCGGGATCGGTCGAGACCGCGCCGGCGATGAGCACGCGCTGCGCCATGCCGCCGGACACCTCGAACGGGTAGGCGTCGAAGGTGCGCTTCGGGTGGGGGATCCCGACGCGATCGAGCAGGGCGAGCGACTTCTCGGTCGCTTCCTTCTTCGACAGGCCGAGGTTCCTCCGGAGCGGCTCCACCAGCTGCGACCCGATGGTGAACGAGGGGTCGAGGTTCGACATCGGCTCCTGCGGAATGTAGCCGATGCGTGCGCCGCGGATGCCGGTGTACGTCGACTCGGGAGCATCCGCCAGCTCCGTGCCCTCGTAGCGGATGGAGCCGGCGGTGACATGTCCGCCGCGGGGCAGCAGGCCGAGCACGGCGAACGCCGTCTGCGTCTTGCCCGAGCCCGATTCGCCGATGAGGCCGTGGATCTCGCCCTTGCGGATGTCGAGCGAGACGCCGTGCACGACCTCGATGTCGGAGCTGGCGGCCTGCTGGTAGGCCACCCGCAGGTCGCGCACGCTCAGGGCGATCTCGCGCTCGGCGTTCGAGTCGCCATCGTCGTGGACGATCGTCGCGCCCTCGACGAGCGGCAGCTCCATGGAGTCCTCGAGCGAGGAGCGGTCGCCGCCGGTGGTGGACAGCGAGGTCGTGACCGCGGCGATCGACCCGGTGGCCGTCGCGACGGCGCGCCGACGTCGGCGGCGCACCACCGTCGTGCGCTCGAGCTCGTCGCGGAGGGTGTTCGCGAGCAGGGTGAGCGCGATGCTCGTGAGCGCGATCGCCAGAGACGGCCACAGCATCAGGATGGGCGCCTGATAGATCCGCGCGAAGCCTTCGGAGAGCATCTGGCCCCAGGTCGGCACCGTCATGTCACCGAGACCGATGAACTCCAGGCCGGACTGGATCGCGATCGCGATGCCCGCGATGATCGCGGACTGGATGATGATGGGCGCGCGCACGACGGAGAGGATGTGCCGGCCGATGATGCGCATGTCGCTGAGTCCGGAGACCCGGGCGGCGTCGACGTAGAGCTCGTTGCGCACGCCGGTGACGGCGGCGTAGACGAGGCGGTAGTAGGCCGGCGACAGGATGATCCCGAAGATCAGCATGGCTCCCCACACCGACGGTCCGATGACCGTGCGCGCGGCGATCAGGATGACGATCGCGGGCAGCGCCATGATGAGCGATGTCATCCAGGAGGCGACCGAGTCGAACCAGCCGCGGTAGTACCCGGCGATGAGGCCGCCGATGACGCCGATCAGCAGCGAGGTCACCACGGCCACCAGAGCGGCCGCGATCGTCACCTGCGTGGCGACGAGCAGACGGGAGAACACGTCGCGGCCCGCGCTGTCGGTGCCGAGGAGGTGCTCGGCGCTGGGGTCCTGGAGGATGAGCTGGAGCGACGCCTGGTTGGGGTCGTACGGCGCCAGCAGTCCTCCGATGACGGCGATCACCGCGATGAGGGCGAGGAAGATCAGTGAGGCCAGGCCGACGGGGCGGCGCAGCAGCCGCCGGAACAGCGAGGCGCGGGCGGGCCCCTTCGGGACGGACGTGGGGACGTCGACGGCGGTCATGACAGTCGCACCTTCGGGTTGAGCGCAGCCTGAGCGAGATCGATGATCAGGTTGACGATGATGACGATGAGGGCGGTGACCACGACGACTCCCATGACGACGGGGATGTCGCCCTGGGTTCCGGCGGCCACGGTGAGCTGACCGAGGCCCGGGAGGGCGAAGACCTGCTCGACGATGAGGGCGCCGCCGAGCAGTCCGATGAACTGGACGGCGAGCACGGCGAGTGCGGGGCCGCCGGCGTTGCGCAGCACGTGCTTGTAGACGACGCTCCCGCTCCGCAGACCTCGCGCGCGGAGGGTGCGCACGTAGTCGCGCGACATCGCGTCGATGACGGAGCCGCGGATCTGCTGGGTGACGGCGGCGATCGCTCCCAGGGAGAGGGCGATGATCGGCAGGGTGATGGAGGCGAGCCAGCCCCCCACCGAGTCGGTTATCGGCGTGTATCCGGTCGCTTTGAACCAGCCGAGGTTGATCGCGAAGATCAGCACGAGGTAGACGGCGATGAGGAACCCGGGGATGGCGAACCCGAGCACGGAGATGAACTGCACGATCGTGTCGACCGCGCCGCCGCGGCGCGCGGCGAGGACGCCGAGGATCACCGACACGATGGCCGTGATGATGGTCGTGCCGATGACCAGGGTGAGGGTCACCGCGAGACGTCCGGACAGGCTCACGATGACGAGCTGGCCGTTGAACCACGAGCGGCCGAAGTCGCCGGTGAGGGCCGACGTGAGCCAGTCCCAGTACTGCACGACCAGCGGGCGGTCGAGACCGAGCTCCTGAGCCCTCTGCTGGACCGTCTCGGCGGTCGCGGTCTGGCCGACCAGGCGACGGGCGATGTTCGCGCTGTCGAGGTACATCAGACCGAAGGCGAGTGACGAGATGACGAAGAGGAGGACGACGCCGGCGAGGATCCGCCGGATGATGAACGTGAGCATGCTGAACTCCAACGTGTGGGGCTCCGGGGGCCCTGCGGGGCCCCCGGAGCGAGCCTTCTAGTTCTTCGGCTGGAAGTCGTAGATGGCCGGGTAGGCGTTGCTCGGGAGCATCTCGACGGTCGTGTTGGCGTCCGTCGCGAAGCTGCCCTGCACGCGGTAGAAGGGAGCGAACCAGGCGTTCTCGACGATGTACCGGTTCAGCTCCGCCGCGACGGCGTCCTGGGTCGCCTCGTCACCGAACTGGATCTGCTCGATGTACTCGTTCACCTGCGGGTCGGAGTAGCCGAACGGGTTCCAGGTGGCCGTGGGGGAGATCATGAACTGGATCAGCTGCCAGTCGGGGTTCTCCTCGAGGGCCATGAAGGTGGCGGGGTACTTCGGGGCGAGGATGTCGCTGATGAAGTTCCCGACGGGCACCTCGGTGTAGTCCGCGGTGATCCCGACATCGGCCAGCTGCTGGCTGATGAGCGTGTAGGTGTTCGCGCCGAGCACCGAGACCGAGGGCATCGAGATCGTGAGTCCGTCGGCGTAGCCGGCTTCGGCCAGCAGCTCCCGCGCCTTCTCGGGGTCGTAGGTGTAGTAGCTGTCGAGCGCGTCGTCGTACGCGGCCGAGTTCGTCGGGAACACCTGCGTGGTGGCCGTGCCGTAGTCGTTCTGGAGGGCCGTGAGCAGGCCTTCGCGGTCGAACGCGTAGTTGATCGCCTGGCGCACCCGCACGTCGGCGAGTGCTTCGTCGAGTTCGCCGCCGCGGTCGAAGAGCAGCAGGCCCTGGAAGTCGAGCTCGTTGGCGTTGACGGTCCATCCGGCCGCCTCGACCTCGGCGAGCGCGTCGTTCTGGGCGAGCTTGACGCCGTTGGCCTCGCCGGCCTTGATCGCGTTCACGGCGGCGGTCGGGTCGCTGAGCACGTTGATGATGAGCTCGTCGTAGTGCTGCGCGTCGGGGTTCCAGTAGTCCGGGTTCGCCGTGTAGACGTACGACGTGCCGGTCACCGTGGCCGCGGTGTCGAGGATGTAGGGGCCGGAGCCGACCGGCGTCGTGGCGAGGTCCTCGCTGTCCAGCGATGCCTCGGCGGCGACCAGGCCCGCGGTGCGCGTGAGGTAGTTCAGCAGCGCGGGGTCGGGTGCGCTGAGCGAGATGACGACGGTCGATTCGTCGGCGGCCGAGATCGTCTCGACGTTGCTGAGGTAGCCGACATCCGGTCCGGAGCCGTCCTTGAAGCGCTGCATGTTCTCGACGACCACGTCGGCGTTGAGCTCGGAGCCGTCGGTGAAGGTGACGTCGTCGCGGAGGGTGAGGGTCAGCTCGGTGTTGTCCTCGTTGTAGGCGAAGTCGGAGGCGAGCCAGGGCTCGATGGTGCCCTCCGGCGTCGCGAGGAGCAGCGTGTCGTAGGTCGCCTGGTAGAACGGCGACTGGTTGCCCCACTGGGACTGCGCCGGGTCGAAGGTCTGCGGCGCGAGGATCGCGACGAGGGTGAGGGTGCCGCCGCCGCTGGCGTCGTCACCTGTCGAGTCGGATCCACCGGCGCAGCCGGCGAGTGCGAGGGCGGCCGCCGCGACGACGGCTGCTGTGGCCTTCCATCGGAACATCCTTGGTCCCTTTCGGTCGTGGCGATTCCCCTGTGGACCGCCGTCAGGCGATGACGCTAACACCAATAACGAGTGAGCACTAGGTTTTTGCCCTAAAAAACTAGCGTCCGCTAGGAATTCGTTATAGAACGGATGTCGAGAGGGCCTGCGCACGCCCGCCAGCGGGGACGGACGGCGCGGGCTACGGTGAACCAATGACGGATTCCACTCCGACGGTCGCGCGTCAGAGCGCCTCCCGTCCGCTGCGCAAGCGGAGAGGGGAGTACGCGAAGTCGGCGGCGACGCGCGAGGCGATCCTCGACGCCGCGCTGGAGGTGTTCGCGCACTCGGGCTACCGCAAGGGGTCGTTGCGCGACGTCGCGTCGCGCGTCGGAATGAGCGAGGCCGGACTGCTCCACCATTTCAAGACCAAGAGCGCGCTGCTGCAGGCGGTGCTCGACCACCGCGACGAGCAGTCGCGCGGATACGTGGACTTCGACCAGGAGGACGGCGTCGAGGCGCTTCGCGGCCTCGTCGCGCTGGCGGCCCACAGCGCCTCCACGCCCGGCGTGGTGGAACTGTTCTGCACCGTCTCGGCGGAGGCGACCTCGCCCGATCATCCTGCCCACGACTACTTCATCCGCCGCTACGCGTACGTGCGCGACAACGCCGCCGCCGCGTTCGAACGCGTGGCCGCCGCGGGGCGCCTGCTGCCCGGCGTGGATCCCATGCGGGCGGCGGTCGCGACGATCGCCCTCATGGACGGGCTGCAGGTGCAGTGGCTCCTGGATCCCACATCCACCGACATGGCCGAGGCGCTCGCCGAGTTCTTCGGCGGCATGATCGCCGGTTTCGACATGGGGGCGCTGGAGCGTCGCCTGGATGCGCTGGGCTCCGACGTCGCCGCGCCGGGCGGGGCGGATGACGCGCCCGCCGGTGTCGATGAGGTCGTGGCGTGATCCGCACCCCCTTCCACCTCGGATGGACGGTCGGCCCGAAGCTGGGTGCCTTCGAATCCCCCGGCGGCGCCGCGGCCGTTCCGGTCGTCCTGCCGCACGACGCCATGCGCGACCTGCCGCGGGCGGCCGACAGCGATCAGGGGGTCGCAGCCGGATACCACTCCGGCGGGGTCTTCGAGTACGCCACCGAGCTCGACGTGCGGGCGGACTGGCGCGAGAAGACCGTGATGCTCGACTTCGAGGGCGTGTACCGCGACGCGGTCGTGCTGGTGAACGGCGATGTCGCCGGGCACGAGGAGAACGGGTACAACGGGTTCACCGTCGTCCTCGATCCCTTCCTGCGCTTCGGCGAGCGCAACCGCATCACCGTCGAGGCTCGCGCGCACCGCGACAGCCGGTGGTACTCGGGCGCCGGCATCTACCGGCCGGTCCACCTCATCGTCGCCGATCCCGTGCACATCGCGCTGGACGGCATCCGCGTCACGACTCCCGACATCGACCGCGAGCGGGCTATCGTCGAGATCGCGACGACGGTCGAGAACGCTTCGCGTCACACGCGCACGATGCGCGTGGCGTGGGAGGTCATCGCCCCCGGCGGCGGCATCGTCGCGCGCGCGGACGCGCCGGTGACGGTGCTGCCCGGCGAGCCGGCGACGGCGAGGGTGCGCGTGGCGGTGGAGGATCCGGCGCTCTGGCATCCCGACGCTCCCGCGCTGCACCGGGTGCGCGCGTCGCTGGCCGACGGCGAGACGAGTGTCGACGCCGACGCGGTGAGCTTCGGCATCCGCCGGCTCCAGCTCGACGCGGCGCGCGGTCTGCGCATCAACGGCGACGCCGTGCTGCTTCGGGGAGCGTGCGTGCATCACGACAACGGCCCGCTCGGGGCGGCCACCCCCGATGCCGCCGAAGACCGTCGGGTGCGCCTGCTGAAGGAGGCCGGCTTCAATGCCCTGCGCAGCGCGCACAATCCCATGAGCCGCGCGATGCTCGAAGCCTGCGACCGGCACGGCATGCTGGTGATGGACGAGCTCGCCGACGTCTGGACCCGCTCCAAGACCGCGTTCGACGCCGCGCCGTCCTTCCCCGACCGGTGGCGCCACGACGTGGCGGCGATGGTGGCCAAGGACCTCAACCATCCGAGTGTCGTCATGTATTCGATCGGCAACGAGATCCTCGAGCTCGGCACCCCGCACGGCGGCGCCTGGAGCAGGCGGATCGCCGCGGAGGTGCGACGCCTCGATCCGCATCGCCCGATCACGAACGGCATCAACGGCATCATCGCGAACCTGCCGCGCATGACCGAGGCGATGGCCGAGCTCGAGGCCGCCGACCCCAACACGATGATGGCGAACATGGGCGAGCAGATGGCGCTCATGAACGCCTCGGACCCGGTGAGCGAGTCCATCGAGGAGTCGGCCGCCGCCCTCGACGTCGTCGGCTTCAACTACGCCGACTCCCGCTACCGGAGCGATGCGGATCGGTACCCGCATCGCATCATCGTCGGCTCCGAGACCTTCCCGGCCCACATCGACGTCATGTGGTCTCTCGTCGAGGAGCTGCAGCACGTGATCGGCGACTTCACCTGGACCGGATGGGACTACCTCGGCGAGGCCGGGATCGGTCGCGTCGACTACACCGACGAGCCCGGTTACGAGTCCACTGGCACCGCCGGGCCGTTCCCGTTCGTCACGGCGGAGTGCGGCGACCTCGACATCACCGGTCACCGCCGCACCGTGTCGTACTACCGCGAGATCGTCTACGGACGGCGCACGGACCCCTTCATCGCCGTGCACCGCCCGCAGCATCACGGGCGACCGACCGCGACGACGCCGTGGTCGTGGGACGACACGGTCGCCTCGTGGACGTGGCAGGCCGCCCCCGGGTCACCGGTGACGGTCGACGTGTACGCGGATGCCGACGAGGTCGAACTCCGGCTCGACGGCGAGACGGTCGGGTTCGCGAGGGTGGGGGAGGAGAGAGCCTTCCGGGCGCGGTTCGACATCGCCTATCGGCCCGGCGTCCTGGAGGCCATCGCGCGGCGCGGCGGCGCCGAGCTCGGCCGCCACGAACTGCGGACCGCCGGCCCGGTGGCGCTCGCCGCGCGTGCGGAGTCCTCGCGCATCGCCGAGGACGGACTCGCCTTCGTCTCACTGACCCTGGAAGATGCCGCCGGCACGGTCGCGTGCGATGCCGACCGGGTCGTCACCGTCGAGGTCGAGGGGCCCGGCGAGCTCGTGGGGATCGGCACCGGACGAGCGCGCACGCTCGAGCCGTTCTCGGGAGCATCCGTCACCACCTACGACGGTCGCGCCCTCGCCATCGTGCGGCCCACCGGACGGGGCGAGATCTCGGTGACCGCGCGCGCCGACGGCCTGACGTCAGCGACAGCGTCCATCGCGGTCTGACGACCACGGCGCCGTCTTCGCCGCCACATCGATTGACTTCAAACGTTTGAATACGTAAAGTGTCATCGCACTCACTCAAAGAGGAGGACTCTTGACGGCTCTGAACACCACCGTTTTCCAGGCGACGCGCCCCTTCGGGTGGCGGGACAAGGTCGGCTATCTCTTCGGAGACCTCGGAAACGACTTCCTGTTCATCTTCGCCTCGGCGTATCTCCTCGTCTTCTACACGAACGTCGCGGGACTCAACCCGGCGCATGTGGGGACGCTGTTCCTGCTGACGCGCCTGCTCGATGCGTTCACCGATGTGTTCTGGGGGCGCTTCCTCGACCGGCACACGCCGTCGCGGGCGGGACGCTTCCGGGTGTGGATCGGTCGCGCCGCGCCGCTGCTCGTCGTGGCCAGCGCGCTCCTGTACGTCCCCTTCATCTCCGAGTGGACCTACACCGCCAAGCTCGTCTACGCCGTCGTGACCTACATCCTCTGGGGCTCGGTCTTCTACACGATGGTCAACATCTCCTACGGCTCGCTCGCGTCGGTGGTCAGCGGCGTTCCCGCCCACCGCGCCTCGCTGTCGGTGTTCCGCGGGGTCGGCGCCAACATCGCCGCGCTGTTCGTCGCACTCGTTCCGCCGCTGGTGATCTACGCCACGGTGGACGGCGTCTCGCAGGTGCTGCCCGGAGCCTTCTTCGTCACGGGCCTCGTCTTCTCCGCCGCCGCACTCGTGTTCTACGTCTTCTGCTACTCCCTCGTGCGCGAGCGCGTGCACGCGCAGCCCGTCGAGGGACGGAGCTTCGGCCAGCTGCTGCGCTCGCTCGCGGGAAACCGTGCCCTGATCGCGCTCATGGCGGGAAACCTCACCCTCATGCTGGCGTCGCTGCTGACCGGATCGATGGCGGCCTACCTGTGGCTGAACTACTTCAACAAGGGCGCGCTCTCCGGGCCGGCACAGTTCGCGCAGTATCTGCCCGCCCTGCTCATCGCCCCGGTCGCCCCGCTTCTGGCCTCCCGCATCGGAAAGCGCGAGACGCTCGTCGTCGCTCTCGCGGCGACCTCCGCGCTCTATCTGCTGCTCTATGTGCTGCACACCGATTCGCCGTGGGTTTTCATCGTGCTGACGCTGCTCGCAGGGGTCGGGCTGGGACTGTTCAACCTGCTCGTGTGGGCCATCATCGGCGACGTGATCGACCATGAAGAAGTTCGAAGCGGCGAGCGCGACGACGGAACCGTGTACGCGGTGAACACCTGGGCCCGCAAGCTCGGTCTCGCGCTGGCCGGTGGGCTGGGAGGCTACGCGCTCTCGCTCGTGGGCTTCCAGTCCGGGCAGACGGAGCAGAGTGCCGCGACGATCGAGGGGATCTACACGGTCGCGACCCTCGTGCCGGGCATCCTATACGCCGTCGTGGCCGCGATCTTCCTGTTCTGGTACCCGCTGTCCCGTGCCCGGGTCGCCGCGAACGTCGCGACCCTTGCCGAGCGCCGGGAAGCGGACGCCTGAGATGGCCCGACGCCCGACCCTGAAGGACGTCGCCGAGCTCGCCGGCGTCTCGGTGTCGGCGGTGTCCTACGCCCTCAACGACCGCAGCGGCGTTCCGCTCGCCGAGGCGACCAAGACGCGCATCCGCCGCGCCGCCGACGAGCTCGGCTACGTTCCCAATCGAGTGGCGCGGTCGCTGCAGGCTCGCGCCGCCCGCGCGATCGGCGTCATCCTCGACAAGCCGCTCACGTCGCCGCGATACGCGGGAATCGTGGAGGGCATCGGGATCGGACTCCGCGACCACGACCTGCAGCTGACCCTCGTGCCCGGCGGGGCCGTCGAGGCGGCTGTCGAGGATGCGCGCGGCGGTCTCCTCGCGGGACTGATCTTCATCGGACACGACGACCTCAGTGCGCCGCCCGCGCTCGTCGCGCAGGTGCTCGCCCACCGCATCCCGTTCGTCGCCCTCGACTGCGGGGAGCGAGACGCTCCCTACGCCACCGTCGACTTCGACTACGCCACAGGAGTGAGGCAGGCGGTGGCGCACCTCGCCGAGCAGCAGGTCACCGAGGTGCTCTACGTGCGGCCGGATCTCGACTCGCGCGCGGAGATTCAGCGCGAGCGCGCCCTCGCCGACGAGCTCTCCGCCCGTGGCGACACGCGGTTGACCGTGCTGTCGGACGGTATCACGGCCGAGAAGCTCGAGACGCTCGACGCGCATCCGGGGAGCCTCGCCGACCACATCACCCGGCTCCGGACCGACATCGAGCGGGCGCTGCGGGCGTCATCCGATCCCGACCTCTCGCGCACGGCCGTGCTGTGCGCGTGGGGATCCGACGTCGAGGCGGCCTATCGGGCGGCGCACGCGGTCGGCGGCGTCCACGTCGCTTCGCTCGCGGCGGGCACACTCGAGCTGGACCTCTGGCCCAACCTGTTCTCCTCCCGGCTTCCCCTCGAGGAAGCCGGACGCGCGTGCGCCGACCTCATCGTCGCCGAGGTCGCCGGGCGCGCCGAGTCCCCGCACCTGCTTCTCGCACCGACACCGGCCGCTTCGGCCACAACGATCCCCCTCAGCGATACCGGAGGAAGACCATGACCAGGCCGAACATCATCTTCATCATGTCGGACGACCACGCGGCGCACGCGATCTCGGCGTACGGCAGCCGGGTGAACCACACCCCGCATCTGGACCGCATCGCCGAGGAGGGCATGCGTCTGGACGCGGTGTACTGCACGAACTCGATCTGCTCGCCGTCGCGGGCGTCGATCCTGACGGGCACCTACAGTCACATGAACGGGGTGTCCTCGATCTGGACCGAGATGGACTACCGCGTGCCGACGTTCATCGACGTGCTGCACGGCGACGGCTACAAGACGGCCATGTTCGGCAAGTGGCACCTCGGCGAGCACGGCCGGTCGCTCCCGCGCGGCTTCGACGCGTGGAAGATCTTCCCCGGTCAGGGGGACTACGTCGATCCCGAGATGATCGACGCGAACGGCGCGGCGAAGGTGCCGGGCTACGCCACCGACATCGTCACCGACTTGTCGATCGATTGGATCGACGCGCTCGACGCGGACCAGCCGTTCGCGATGATGGTGCACCACAAGGCGCCGCACCGGCCGTGGATCCCCGACGAGAAGCACAAGCATCTGTACGCCGACGGCCAGATCCCCGAGCCCGACACGTTCTTCGACGACTACGAGTCGCGGTCGAAGGCGGTGCGCGGCGTGCACATGACGATCGCCGACGACATGGGCGCCGACGACCTCAAGCAGGAGGTTCCGGAGCACCTGCGCGGCGAGGAGAACCGCGCCGCGCGGATGAGCTGGAAGTACCAGATCTACATGCGCGACTACCTGCAGTGCATTCAGTCGATCGACGACAACGTCGGCCGCCTGCTCGACCACCTCGAGGAGAAGGGCCTCGCCGAGAACACCCTCGTCGTGTACACCTCCGACCAGGGGTTCTTCCTCGGCGACCACGGCTGGTTCGACAAGCGCCTGATGTTCGATCAGTCGTTGCAGATGCCGATGCTGATGAAGTGGCCCGCCGAGATCGCGGCGGGGAGCCGCTGCGAGGCGATCATCACGAACGTGGACTTCGCCGCGACGTTCCTCGACATCGCGGGCGTCGACGTGGATGCGGCGCTGCCGACCTCGCAGGGCCGCTCGTTCCGGGCGCTGCTGCGCGGAGAAGAGGTCGAGGACTGGCCGGATGCGGCGTACTACCGATACTGGGAGCACGACGACCCGATCCATGCCGCACCGGCGCACTACGGCATCCGCACGAAGGATCACAAGCTGATCTACTACTACGGGGCCGGGCTCGGCGTGCCGGGGGCGTCGGAGACCGTCTTCGAGCCGGAGTGGGAGCTGTACGACCTGAACGCCGACCCGACCGAGGTGCGCAACGTCGCCGACGATCCCGCCTATGCGGAGATCAAGGCCGAGCTCGAGACGAAGCTCGCCGAGTACCAGAAGCACTACCAGGATGAGCCGTATGTCGGCCCGTCGACGCCGCACCCGGAGTGGGGGCCGTACGACGAGGAGATGTTCGCCTTCGTGCAGAAGTACGTCGAGAACATCCGCTCGACCAGCTGAGCCCGCCGCCGCTCACGCCTCGGGCGCGGCGGCCACGCGAACGTTGCGATCCTTCGCGTCGAGGTTGGCGATAAGGGCTTCGCCGCCGTCGAGGTCGACGATCGCCCACACGAGCCCGTCGGGCGTGCTTCCGGTGACGATCCGGCGGCCTTGGAGCGCCGCCAGAGCCTCGATCGCGTCGGTCACCGGGCGGCGGGATCCGTCTGCTGTGAACACCCCGCGCGGACCCCACTCCTCGAAGCAGGCGAGGGTCGCCACGCCGGGCACGGCCAGAGCCGCGGCGCTCGCGAGGGTCCACGCGGCGAGCTCCGGTGCATCCTGTCGCGGGTCGGCGGCATCCAGCAGCGCCGGTCCGTAGCCGTCGCGCAGATCGTCGTGGGCCGACATCGGCGGAGGAGTCGTCGCGACGTCGTTCACGTGAGGTCGCAGCGAGATCGGCCCGATGTGCACGGCGGCGCCGCCGGCGATCTCGACGGCCTGCTCGGCGACGAGCCGCTGCATGGCGACCGCTTCGGTCAGCTGCGCCGTGCTGAGGCTGTGGAACAGGGGAGTGGTGCTGAAGACGACGCCGTCGAGTCCCTCGGGAAGACGGTGACTCTCGCGGTTGAGCTCGGTGAAGTGCGACCGCACGCCGCCGGTGACGAATGCGGTGATGCCGGCGTCACGCAGCGCGGCCCAGACGAGCCCGATCGCCGTCGTGTCGGAGACCAGGCGGGCCTCGCCGGTGAGCCAGAACGCCGTCACGCGGGCGAGGTCGAGGCCGGCGAGCTCGGCCGCGGCGGGCTCGATGAGCAGGGGGTCGGCATCCGAGAGGATGAACCGCACGTCGAGCGGCCGGCCCGACGCCGCCGCACGATCGAGCGCCGCCCGCCACGTCGGCGAGGCGAGGTCCAGCTCGACGAGCGTCGCGGCCCACGGGATCGCCGGCAGCTGCGGAGCCGGATCCGGTGCCGTCGACGCCGACACGGCCAGGAGCGGCATCGTGACCGGATCGCCCAGCATTACGACGTCGCCGTCGGGGCCTGCGGATTCCCCGGGGCCCGAGGTGACCGAGACGGTGACGGCCTGCGAGACGGCCTCCCCCTCGGCGAGCCGGTACGGAAAGGGCAGTGAGAGCGGTCGGCTGTAGGTCTTGTACGAGGCGTCGGTCCAGTTGCGCTGGTCCTCCATCTCGAAGACGTCGCCGTGGAACCGCAACGCCACGTCGCCGCCGCGACCCTCCCACGACAGTCCCTCGATGTCGAAGGCCGGCTGGTGCGGGCTGATCCTCACCGGGAAGGCACTCTCCTCGGACGAGCCGTCGGTGTGGTCGATCCGCATCGCGGCGCCGGCGAGCGTGGCCGGGTGCAGCACGACGAGGCCGGTGCGGTTGGTCTCGAAGCCGGCGGCCGCGCGCAGGTCGAGGGCGACGGTCACCGTGTCGCCGGCGGCATCCACTCGCACTTCTCCGGACAGGTCGGCGCCGAGCTCGCGGGTGTGAACCCGGATCGTGAGCCCGCCCTCGCGCTCGATCACCTCGTCGACGGTGAGCGCCGCCGTGTCCCAGTCGCGATCGCGCACCACGGCGCGCACCGAGCGCAGCACGACGGCACCGTCGACGGCGAGGTCGGCGATCTCGTCGCCGCGCAGCTCGGCGCTCCAGCGCCCGCTCGTCCACGTGCGCGAGGTCTCGGCCCACAGCGCGCTCACCGAAGATGCCATTAGAGCGAGGTCATGCCGCCGTCGACCTGGAAGGTCGCGCCGGTGGCGAACGCGCTGTCGTCGCTGGCGAGGTAGACCATGATCCCCGCGACGTCGTCCGGGGTGCCGGCGCGTCCGATGGGGATGCGCGAGACGATCGCCGCGCGGGATTCCGGGTCCTCGCTGATGGCGGCGACGAGCGGTGTCTCGGTGTAGGCGGGCTGCACCGTGTTCACGCGGATGCCGCGATCGGCATACGCCGCCGCGACGGTGCGGCCGAGGCCGTGCATCCCGGCCTTCGACGCGCTGTACGCGGTGAAGTCCTTGCCCTCGCCGTTGATCGCGGTGGGGCTTCCGGTGAGGATGATCGACCCGCCGCCGTGGGCGAGCATCGAGCGCACCGCGTGCTTGACCGTGAGGAAGGTGCCGGTGAGGTTGATGTCGACCGTGCGACGCCAGACCTCGAGGTCGAGGTCGGCGATGGGCGCGTCCTGCCCGAACAGCTGCACGCCGGCGTTGGCGACGACCACATCCGGTGCCCAGCCGTCGGCTTCCACCGCGGCGAACGCGGATGCGACGGCGGCCTCGTCGGAGATGTCCATCGTGACGGCGCGGGCGCGGTCGCCGATCTCCGCGGCCGCGGCTGCGGCGCCGTCGCCGTTGCGGTCGGCGACGATGACCCGCGCCCCCTCGCGGGCGAATCGCTGCGCGACTGCCAGTCCGATGCCGAGCGCGCCTCCGGTGATCAGCGCGGTCTTTCCCTCGAGTCGAGTCACGGTGCTCCTCAGTATGTCGGCGGTCAGCGCTGGATGCTGTCGAGGTGCAGCATGCGCGCGAGGTTCTTGTCGAGCTCGTCGTCGCGGAAGATCTTCTTCCAGTCGTC
>CERQ01123804.1_pt1 | contig 20562 bp, 22 predicted proteins | sample 530711 | NCBI WGS metagenome assembly CERQ01 (sample SAMEA2620882, study PRJEB7988) | marine metagenome | biome: marine biome (ENVO:00000447); feature: mesopelagic zone (ENVO:00000213); material: "saline water (ENVO:00002010), including plankton (ENVO:xxxxxxxx)" | depth 850 m | reverse complement strand
CCCTGCCCCACGGTCACGTCTTCCGCTCTCTGGACCAGCGCATCGAAGACCGCGCGAATCCGAGACAGGGCACGGAATTTTTCGTGCGTGAGAACGAACACCGGCAGGTCCGCGAGCGTCATCTCGGGCAGGACGCACGCCAGTCGGGGCTCGGCCTGCGTGGGGGGGGGCGGCAGCAGGTCCGCTGGGGGGCTGTCCTGGCAACGAATGTCCGGTCAGAACCGCATCGCCGCGGCTGCGAAACGTCCAGGCGGGATGGCGGGCGTACCGACCGGGCCATTGCAGACCTGACCTGTCCGATCTGGGCAAGGCCCCTTGCCCGTCTGCTTGATGAACCGCAACGGATATCGGCCGTTCAAACGGGTGCAGTTCGCTGGCTTCTTCGACGCCATCGGCACGCAGATGACCGAGGGCCCCAGGCGCAAGGCACGGCTTTGGCGGCATGATCCGTGCGTGGGCCCGCCGGGCCGCATGACCTCGGCTGCGTCCGGCGGCCTGAAGAACGGATGCTGTTTTCTCCGACCCGGTCGCCGCAGCGCCGCCTGCGCGACCCCTCCAGGAGCATGTGCGACATTGCGGCGCGACATTGCCGCGCGGGTCATTCTCTGCTTGAACCTGTAGCCGGTTTAGGTTGTAGGCAGACCCTCGAATGAGGTTTCCATCCCTCCGTAGAGGCAAAAGGGACAGGGCATGAAAAGCATTTGCGGCGGGCGGCCTGCTGATCAGGACAGCGAACCGGGCCCTTGCCCATGAGGCGCCTGGTCATCGAGATACGGACGCAAGCGTCCTGCGGATGCTGTGGCGGCTGGAGCCCACTGATGCATAAGGCGCGATGCTGGCGGCATGGTTCTGGCGGGGCTCGACCGCAGCCCACGGGTCCGTGCCTCCCATCCCTGCAATCCGGGTCGCGCGTGCGCAATGATCTTTGAAACTGCAAGCCGCCGACGGTCGGACCCCAGAGACAGGGACACGCATCGAATCCCCCGGCCGCTGACGGCTGGCGGTTTTCGGCGATCCGTCGCCGGTGCGGTCGGCCCGGACCGGGTCACCGCATGAACGTCGCGATCCTCGACCCGCTAGGACCGAGCCTGTCTCCGGTCGCGCTTGCCGTTCTTGGCGGCGTCGCGTGGCTCTATCTGCGCGGCATGGGCCGGCCCCGCATCGTCGGCGAACAGGTCGGACCGGTCCGGCACGGCCTGTTCGCGGCCGGAATGCTGCTGTTGGCCCTGGCCTTCGAAGGGCCGCTGGCGGGCGCGGGGCAAAGCCTTTTCCTGGCGCATCAGGTTCAGCATCTGGTCATCCGGCTGCTGGGGCCGTTGCTGTTCATCCTGGCCTATCCCTGGCCGGTCCTGCGGGCGGGTCTGCCCCGGCCGGTTCGCCGCTGGCTCGGGCGGCGCAAAGACCATCCCGCGGCACAGAGCGCAGCGCGAGCCCTGTCCCGCGTCGGCACGAGCTTCGTCCTGCTGGTCGCGTCGCTCTATGTCTGGCAGGTGCCGGTGCTGCACAACGCGGCGGTCGCCATGCCGCCGCTGGCGCTTGTGGCGCATCTCGGCATGACGCTGGCGGGTCTGAACTTCTTTGCCGTCACGCTCGACCGGCGCAGCCCGCCCGAGGGCGCACCCCACGGAAAGCGGCTTCTGGCGCTGGTCGGTGTCATCGTCTCGAACATCCTGCTCGGCTCGCTCACCACGATGAAGGAGATGGTGCTCTATCCCGCATATGACGCCGCCGGACGGCTGTGGGATTTCGCGCCAATGGCCGACGAGGCGACCGGGGGTTACACGATCTGGGTTCCCTCGTCCTTCGTCATCCTGGCGGCCATCATCCTGGCCTTCAACGGCTGGAACCGGACCGAGGTCCGACGCTGGAACGCGCGGCACAACTGGAGCGGATCGAACTCGGCCGCGCTCGAATTTCCCGAAACCGCGTATGAGTTGCGACTGAAGGTGGCCGAGTCAAACCGCCGCATGGGTCGCACGCTGGCGCTGATTTCGGTCGCGATGTTCGCCACCGTGATCATTACCGGCGCGACAATCATCTACGCCTTCTAAGAGACCAAGATGCCGATCCCTGCACCCCGAACCGCCCGGCTTCGTCCGATCCGGCCCCGCGTCTTGCTGCCTGTTGCGGCCCTGACCATGCCTTCCGTCGCGCTGGCTCATGGCGGCGAAGGCCTTTCGGCCGCCGAAGCCTGGACGGCCTGGAACCTCACCCCCGAAATCAGCGGTCCGATCCTGCTGATCCTGGCGGTCTACCTGCGCGGCGCGTGGCGCCGCCGTTCCGTTACAGGACCGGTCCCGGCCCTGCGGCATGTCCTTTTCGGGGGTGGAATCCTGGCGCTGTTCCTGTCGCTGCAATCGCCGGTCGATCCGATGGGCGAACGGTTGTTTCTCGCCCATCAGATCCAGCATCTTTTGCTTCGGATGGTGGGGCCGATGCTGGTCGTTCTGTCGCGTCCTCAGGGCCTGCTGATCGCGGGCCTGCCGGAATTCCTGCGCAAGTGGCTGGTAGCGCCGCTGATGACCGACGGCGCGGTCTCGGGACTTTACCGCCGTCTGACCGGCCCGGTCACGGCATTCGTGATCTTTCTTCTATCGCTCTATTTCTGGCAGATTCCGCCGATCCACAACGCCGCCCTGCTTGATCCGGCGATCCACTGGACGATGCATCTGACGATGCTGGCGGGCGGGCTGGTGTTCTTCGCGATGATCTTCGACCGGCGCGACCTGCCCTCTGACCCGTCGCACTTTCTGCGTGTCGTGCTGCTGTTCGCGGCGATCGTGTCGAACATTCTTCTCGGCGCGATCACGGTTTTCAAGACCAGCATCCTCTACACCGCCTACGACATCGAGGGGCGGCTTTTCGGCATCGCGCCCTTGACCGACGAGACCGCCGGCGGCTTTATCCTCTGGGTGCCGGGCAGCATGATGCTGGTGATCGCCATACTGGTTGTCGTCTTCGACTGGAACCGGACGGAGGGAAAGCGGCTGCGGCGAGGTCGGGACATGGCCGGACCGGTCCGGGGTTCGGTTTCGTCCGGCGGCGACTATGGAAGAAGACCGGCCCGCGCGGCGACGGCGGCAAACAACCGTCTGGGTCTGCTTCTGGGCCTCGGGGTGCTGACGATATTCGGACTGATCCTCGGCACGGGTATCTTCATCCTGTCGGTCGGCTGACAGCCTGGTCGAAAAACGCCGGACGGGCGCGCGCGCGGGGCCGCAATCGGCGGCGGGGATCAGCGTCGTTCAGTGCATGTCACCAGCGGGATCGGCGACGCAGGATCGCCGGCAGCACGACCAGCGCGGCCGCCCCGGCGAGCCAGATGAGGATCAGGCCAGCCTTGGCCAGGACATGGACCGGGCCTATCGCCCAGCCGACCAGCCCATCGACATTCGCCGCGTCGCGCAACGCCGAAGCCTCGCGGCCAAGGCCGAACCAGCGCGCGAAACCGACGCCAAGATCGGTGGCGGAGCCGGTCATGCCCGCGGCCCAGGCCAGGACCGGATCGACCAGCGCCCAGAGGCCAAGCGCGAGAAGGCTCCAGACGATCAGCCCGCCCAGAAGGACCGCGCCAGCGATGCGCGGGCCGCGCGCCGGGGCGATGTCGCCGAAGCCGCTGCGGTCGTCGCCGTGGCCGCCCCTGCCGGCATCGCGATATCGGTCCCCGCGGCGCCCGTGTTTCCCGGATCGAAAGAGATGGTTTCCCATGCTGCCTCTGTCCTCACATATGGCTCGGATCCTCGGTCTCGGCCGCCTCGGCGTCCTCGACCTGGATCGTGGTGTGGGTGATGGCGAAGTCCTCTTTCATCGCCTTGCGGGCCGCGGCAAGCACATCGCTGCCGCGGGCCGGGTCGTCCACGACCAGATGACAACTCATCGCGTCGAGGCCCGAGGTCAGGGTCCAGACATGCAGGTCGTGCACCCCGGTCACGGCCGGAATTTCCGCCAGCCGCCGGCGCAGCAACTCGGTATCGACATGGGCGGGCGTTCCCTCCATCAGGATGTTGAGCGCGCCTTTCAGCAAGATCCAGGTGCGCGGCACGATGAACAGCCCGATGGCGGCGCCGATGATCGGATCGGCGATGGTCCAGCCGGTCAGCATCACAACCAGCGCGGCCAGGATCACCCCGACCGAACCCAGCATGTCGGCCAGCACCTCGAAATAGGCGCCCTTGAGGTTCAGGCTTTCCTGCGACCCGGCATGAAGCATCTTCATCGAGATCAGGTTGACGATCAGCCCCGCCACAGCCACCGCCAGCATCGGGCCGCCGAGGATTTCGGGCGGCGCGAAAAGCCGCGCCCAGGCCTCGCGCAGCACGAAAACGGTGACGATCAGCAGCACCACGGCGTTGACCAGCGCCGACAGCACCTCGGTGCGGACATAGCCGAAGGTCATCCGCGGCGTCGCCGGCCGTTCGGCAAAACGCACCGCGACCAGGGCCATGAACAGCCCGCCCACGTCGGTCGCCATATGCGCGGCATCCGCCAGAAGTGCCAGGCTGCCGGTCCACAGCCCGCCCACCACCTCGACGACGAGGAATGTTCCGGTCAGCGCCAGCGCCCAGCGAAGGCTGCCCTTGTGGCGGCTGGCAGAGGTTCCGCCGCCCTGTCCGCCACCGTGATCATGTCCCGCTCCCATGCCGGTCTCAGTCGAAGATTTCGCTGAGCCAGGATTTGCGGCGGCGGCCATGCTTGCCATAGCCGCTGCCATGGTGCCCGCCACCGTGCTTGCCATAGCCGCCGCCATAGCCGCGTTCTTCCGCATAGCCGCGCGGTTCGGCCGGTTCGGGCGCGCGCTGTGGCGCCACGTCCGCCGCACTGCGCTCGATGATCTTGTCGAGTTCGCCCCGGTCCAGCCAGACGCCCCGGCAATCGGGGCAGAAATCGATCTCGACACCCTGCCTGTCGGCCATGCTCAGCGGCACGTCACAGACCGGGCAGCGCATCTTGCCGCCTCCCCCTTGCGGGCCGCGCCCGGCATCATTCACGTCAGCCACCATCCGTCGATCCTCCTGTTCCGATCAGGGGCACGGCCGCCCCTTCGCTTTTCGTCTCCCCAAGATGGGATCTCCAGTAGCTTGAGGTTCAAGGGCCGCGGCAGAAATTTCCTGACGCGTCCCGAGGCCGGAGCTTCGCGGTGATACCGGTTCCGCGGCCTCAGCCGATCCTGCCCAACACGGGAAACGCATCCAGCATCCAGTAGGACAGCGCGCTCAGCTGGCCGGTCATCATCGCAACGCCCATCACGATCATCACCACGCCCGCGATTTGATGCAGGCGGCGCCCAAGCCGGCGGGCGCCGCGCAGGCGGCCGGCAAGGCCGTCTGTGAAGGCGGCCACGATCAGGAACGGCACGCCCAGCCCGATGGAATACACGCCCAGCAGCGCCACCCCCTGCCCGACCGTGGCACTGGCGGCGCTGGCGGTCAGGATCGCGCCCAGGATCGGGCCGATGCAAGGGGTCCAGCCGAAGCCGAAGGCAAGCCCGAGCACATAGGACGCCACCGGCTGCCCGCCCGGCAGATCAAGCTGAAAGCGAAAATCCCGCTGCATCGTCTGGATCCGCGCTGCGCCCAGCATGAACAATCCGAACAGGACGACGATGCCGCCGCCAATGATGTTCAACTCGTAGCGCCAGCGCAGAAGCGACTGGCCCAAAGCCGTGGCCGAGGCGCCAAGGATCATGAAGATCGTCGAGAAGCCCAGCACGAAAAACAGACTGAGCCAGACGGATTGACCACGGCTGGGCCGCGCCGCGCCGCCGACGGTTCGTCCGGCAATGTAGGAGACATAGCCCGGCACCAACGGCAACACGCAGGGCGAGGCAAAGGAAATCACGCCCGCCAGCAGCACGATGGTCAGGCCGATCAGGGAAAGGTCAGGCATGTACGGACTCTCTTTTCTTGCGGCGCCATGGTCGCCAGCCGGTGGCGTAGGAATAGGCGGCCAGCGGCACGACCAGCCACTGCATGAACGGACTGAGACCGGTATCGATTACCGGAATGACCGGCATCAGGTCGCGATAGGCCCAGGCCTGCCGGACCACGATGTTCAGCCATTCGCTGAAGATGGTGTAGCCGATCCCGAAGGCCAGAACGGCAAGAAGAACGCGTCCGGCACCCAGCCTTGGCCATTCCGAACTGCCAAACAGCAAAAGCGCCAGCACGATCGCGCTGAGCGCGATCAGCACGTCGCCGCCGGTGCAATGCAGCACCGCAAAGACCAGTTCCGGGGGCTTTGCGGTCAGCCAGATGGTATAAAGCGGCAGATGCGCGAATTCCCACAGAAGGTTCGCGGCGGCCAGAAAAAGAAGATAGCGCCGCAGCGCCACCCGCCAGTCGGGCCTTCCCGTCGGACAGATCGTCGTCATCATCGAACCAGTCGGACAATGTTGTCGTGCCGCGGCGGCCCGGGTGGCGGCGCGACGGTCAGGTCGTTGTCGCGACGGCTTGCGCCGAAAGGGCGTCCGCCGCGCGCAATCACGTGACCCGCGGGCACGGTGCGCGGCGCGTCCCGAGCTTCAAGCTGCGACGGGCTCCGCGTCGCCTCCGCGACCGGCCATTGTTGCGGCAACGGCGGCATCAGATGCTTTCGTCGATCAGGGTCGACATCCGACGGGCCAGTTCCTCGGGCGGCTGGTCTCGCTCCTGGACGACGGTCTCGAAACGCCCGTCGGGCCGCATCAGATAGATGTAGCCGGCATGGGCCATCAGATAGCCATCGGGCGCCGTTTTTTCTTCGACCCGCGTGTACCAGGTCCGGAAACTCTGCGCGGCGTCTGCCACCTGCGCGTCGCTGCCTGTCAGACCGACGAGGCGAGGATGGAAATTCGAGACATACTCCGCCATCACGGGCACGGTGTCGCGGGCCGGATCGACGGTGATGAAAAGCGGCGCAACCTGTTCGGCCCTGGGTCCGAGAAGATCGAGCACGCTTGCCATATAGGCTAGGGTCGTCGGACAGATATCGGGACAATTGGTGAAGCCGAAGAACACAAGCTGCCAGCGGCCGGCGAAATCGGCCTCGGTCACGGCGGTGCCGGTCTGGTCGATCAGCGAGAATTCAGAGCGAACGTCCGCCTCTCCGACGGTCGTTGCCAGGGATGGCGGCGACGGGGTGTAGGCGCGCAGGATCAGCGCGCCGCCTGTCAAAAGCAGAAGCGCGGCCGCAGCAGCCAGGGTCGCCAGCCGAACATGGCGCAGGTTACGGGTCGTGGATGTCATGGTCATCTCATTGAAGGAAGGTTCCGCGCGGGCCCGGCTTCGGGCCCGCGCGGTATCGAGGTCAACCTTCCTTCTGGCCTGACGCCGAGGATTTCATCTGCTCGGTCATGGTCTGCATCATCTCGGTGCAGGCCGCCATCATCGGGCCCATCTGCTGCATCATCTGCATCATCGGCATCATCCCCTGCATGCCTTCCATCCCCTGCATTCCCTGCATGCCTTCCATACCCTGCATGCCGGACATGTCGCCGCCGGTCATCTCGCCATTCATGGATTCACCCGGCTTCATATCTCCGGGGGCTGCGGTATCCTGCGCAAAGGCCGTCGGCGCTGCGATCATCGCCGCAAGCGCGGCGGCAAGGCCAAATCGGGTATTCGTCTTCATGGTCGTCTCCTTGGTTGGGTTTCGTCTCAGTCCCTCGTTGCACCCGGCGCGTCGGCCGGGGTCTTGTCTGCGTCACCGCCCTTGCTTTTGCATGTGGCGCAATATCCGAGGCCGCACATGGCGGCACAGGGGGCCAGCGCCAGGATCAGCGGTGCGGCCCCGATCGCCGCGACCCAGCCCCAGTTCAGCCAGAGGCCGGCCCCGACAAGGACCATGGCAGCGACCACCAGGCCCCGGCGATCAAGCGGCAGCCTGAACCGGGCGGGGCGGGTCTGTGGGGTGGATGTTTCGGACATGGATCGGTTTCTCCTCGAAAATGATGTTGTCTGAAGGCTCTCGGCGGCGTGGCACCGGGGTGGCTCGCGCGCGATGATCCCGACCGCCGGGGCGAAGGCATCCATCGCAGGTCGTCACGCAGCGGCGCGCCTGCACCGGACAGGAAAGGTCGCGACATCATTGCCCGGCATCGCGTTGCAGCTTTCGCACCACCGGCAGAATGTCTTCTTCCAGAATTTGCCGATTGAACGGGCCGACATGCTTGTAGGCAACACGTCCGGCGGCATCGATCACGAAGGTTTCCGGAATGCCGTAGACACCCCAGTCGATGGCCACGCGCCCGGACAGGTCTGCTCCGATGCGGGTGAAGGGATCGCCCAGTTCGTCGAGAAAGGCCAGCGCCTCGCCGGCCTTGTCCTTGTAGTTGATCCCGTAGATCGGGACTTCGCCCGTCTTGGAAAGCTCGACCATCAGCGGATTCTCGGCCCGGCAGGGCACACACCAGGATGCCCAGACGTTCACAAGCGAGACCTGTCCACGCAGATCAGCCGAGGACAGGCCGTCATCGCGCCCCTCGATCGGCGGCAGCGTGAATTCGGGCACGGGTTTTCCGATCAGCGGTGATGGCAACGGGCTGTTGTTGTTCAAAAGCCCCCAGAAGAAGGCCGCGCCGACCAGGCCGAAGACCGCCAGCGGCAGAAGCAGGACCAGCCGCCCGCCCCGCCGCCGGGGTTCCTGTTCAAGATCCGGGCTCATGATCCCTCCTCGTCTTTCGCGGTGAGTTTGGCCTGCATGTCACGCTGAAGATCCGGCCATGTGCTCTTGATATAGGCCAGCACGGCCGTGATCTCGGCGTCGGTCAGCACGTCCCCGAAAGCCGGCATGTCGCTTTCATAGCCTGCCACGACACCGCCGATGCCCAGCTTCGTAAAGTCGAAGAGTTGCCGGTCGGGGTGTTGCCAGCTGTGCCCGGTCTGGTCATGCGGAGGCGCCGGCATCCGGCCGTCAGGCAGCCGCCGCTTCCAGTTCGGCTGACCTTCCAGATTTGCGCCATGGCAGGACGCGCAGGTATTGGCATAGATCTCCTGCCCCTGCGCGATCCGGTCGGCACTGACGGGTTCACCCAGGAACGTGATCGCTTCCGGCGCGGCAGGTGGCTGCGCGGCCGCGAACTGCATGGTCGTCGCAAGACCCGCCGCGATGGCGCAGGTGAAGGTCAGCGCCCTGCCTTTCATGCCGGGCTCCGCAGATATTTTACCAGCGCCGCGACCGTCAGCACCAGTATCGCAAGCACGAGCAGCAGCAGCAGGACGCCGCCCGCCATCATCGTTCCCATCATCGGGCCGCTCATCATTCCGCCCATGCATTCACTCATCGGAATAGACTGCCACGCCCTCGGGCCCGAAGGAATAGACCCTCAGCGTGCCGGACTTCTGCTTCGCCATGCCGGGGGCGTTGGGGGGCATTCCGGGCAGGGTGATACCGGTGATCTCGGGCTTTTCCTCCAGCAGACGGTCGACCACCTCGGCCGGCACCAGACCGCCGATGAAATAGCCGCCGACCTTCGCCAGATGGCAGCCGAGCCCCTGCTGCGGCACGCCCACCGAAACCGACGTCTTGTCGAAGTTGCGGTCGTCGATGATCTCGACCGTGTATCCGGCCTTTTCCATATAGGCGCCCCAGGCGTCGCAACATCCGCAGCCGGGACTGCGCCACATGGTCAGCTGCTTGCTCTGCGCGGCCGGTTCCGCCGGCGCGCCGGCGCTGGCCGCCGAACCCTTTTCCTGCGCGAAGGACGGCAAGGCAAAGGCGATGCCGCCTGCAACTGCAAGGGCTGCTATCGGGGCGAATGCAAAAACGTTTTTCATGTTGATGTCCTTCAGATGGCCGCCAGCGCGGACCAGGTGGTGCCGCCGTCGCGGCTCTGTTTCAGACCGCCGTCCACGGCGGCAAAGATGTAGTCGGGATTGGTCGGGTGAACCGCCACCGAGACTGCGTCACCCGGCGCAAGGCGCGACCAGACCACGCCGGCGTCGCGCGAGGTCCAGACGCCTGATGAAAGGGCTGCATAGAGGGTCTGGGGTGCGGAAGCCGCGCTGACCAGCGCCCGGATCGGCTGGCCCGCCGGAAGCGGGGCTTCGGAGGGCGGGGCATCGCCGGAAACCAGGGCATCCATCGCGTTGCCTGGCTGGACATCCTGCCAGCGGCAGAAGCAATCGGGCAGTCGTGTCAGCCCCTTCTCGGTTCCGGCATAGATCCAGATCCCGCCCATGCCGGTGGCAAGATCGACCGAGGCGAGCGTCAGAAGATCCCGCTCGGCCTCGTCCAGCCAGGGACGATCCATGGCAAGGCTCCAGCTTTCGCCGGCATCCTCGCTTTTCCACAGCCCGTCGCCGCGGATCGCGGCATAGATCATGTCGGGCTGGCCGGCCGCGATCGCCAGGGCGTCCGTCGGGCCCGCGGGCAATCCGTTTGCGCGGCTTGTCCATGTCCTGCCGCCATCTTCCGACAGCGCGATGCCGTCGGCAGCCAGACCTGCCAGGATCCGGCCCGGTCGTTCAGGATGCGTCGCAAGTGTCAGGATCTGCGCGGGGCCGGATAGCGGCGACCAGGACTGGCCGCCGTCATCGCTGCGAACCAGGGCTTGTCCCGCGGCCAGCAACACATCGCCGTCGAATGCCAGCGCCGCAAGCGACGAGCGCGCAGGATCGGCCGCGCGCAGCGACGTCGGCAGAAGAAGAAGGCCGGCTGCCGCCAGCGATGCGGTCAGAAATCCGCGTCTGGACGGGTCGGAAAAACAATGCCGGCTTGTCGCTGCCGATCGTGAGGCGGCCGAAAGCGGCATATGGGGAAATCGAGTCATCGTTCATCTCTTGCTGATCATCGGGTTGGTCGCCGGAAGACAGAGGGCAGCGGGCGACGGTTCGGCCTTGCATCGAAACAGGCGCACGGGCCGGCACGACAAGGCGCCCCGATGCAGTCATGCACCGGGCGTCGGATCAGACGAGGATTCTTGGAGGCTGCTTGGCGGGCGTCCCGATGACACCACTGGGGGCATGGGCTGCCGCGGGCCAGAGCGAACTGCCCGTCGCCTCGGCAAACCTGTCGGTTTGCGGCGCCAGGACGGCCGAAAAACTGCCCGCCCCGCAGAAGAATTCGCAGGCAAGTCCCATGCCGCCAGCGCCGGAATCGCCGCAAGCGTCGCAATCCGCCATGTCCGAGGTTGCCACATCGACCGCAGCCATCTCGGTGGCGATACCCGCCGACCCGGCGGCCTGCGCGACCGTGCCGACCGCGAAAGCGGCAAGCAGGGCGACCAGAATCAGGCGGGCGAACAATTGCATGGCTGGTATCTAGCCTCCGGCCGGCGGAAATGCCAGTGTGGCGTATGCGCGATTTGGTGATCGACTCGCCAAAGCCCATCCGGCCCCGCCCGGCCTCGGCCCGACCGCGACAAAAGGCCGGCCGGTCATAGCCATGACGGCCAGGCGCGGGATCGCGATGGCGGATGGTCCTGACGAGCCTTCCGTCTGATCCGCGACAGGTCCGATGGTCATGGCAGCGATCCTTCTCGACTGAGACGAAACTAATCCTTCCACCAGGGGGAAGGTCAAGCGAGCAGAAGAAGGTTTTTCCGCTTCTCGGCGGATCGCTCCGCCTTGGCGGGAAAGGCCCGCCATATCCTCGTCGCGGCGGGGTTGGTTCTCGGGACCCATTGGCGCGCGGCGATCCGGATCGCCGCGCGACCGCCTTCGGCGGAGGCCCGACAGCCGGCGCCGGATCAATCCACTTCCGACAATGCCGTCAGACGATGAATCTGTCCCAGCTTCCGTAATGCTCGTCGCTGCGGCGCCCGCGCGGCAGGCTCAGCAGGATCAGCGCACCGCCCAGCATCATTCCGACAAGGCTGCCCGCGACGGTTCCGCCCTCCAGGAAAAGTGGTGCGACGATCAGCCACAGGCCGAAGAGAATGTTGAGAAATCTCAGCGGCCGCGCGACTTCGGCCCAGGCGATGACCGCGGTGGTCAGCACCAGCGCTCCCATCAGGTGATCGCTGTTGGCCATCGCCGCCTCGTTGCCGAATATCGCGCGAGAGAACATCAGGAAGATACCGATCCCGGCGCTGAGCGCGAGGGTCCAGGGCACGATGACGCCGCGCGCGCCTTGCCGAAAGACCGCCAGGACGCCGGCGTCGAAGCTCATGTCTCCGCCCTTGCTGCTGCCGGGCAGCGCGTCGCCGCGGAAGAAGGCACGCCAGAAGGGGCGGCCGCGCCGGGTGTTCCAGACCATGAACTGGATCATGGCCACGATCTCGTCCAGCGAGAAGGGGATCATGATCAGCATCGCCAGCGCAGCCATCAGGCAGATGGTACAATAGGTGCCGATGGTGATCGGCTGGATGATGATGAAATAGATGCTCACGATGCCGAGCGGCCCGACCACGATCCCGAACAGCGCCACCATCCACGGCATCGTCCGCCAGCGCAGGCGGCTACCCATGACGCCCATCAGGATCTCGAACATGTAGCTCATGGCGCCAAGTCCGCCATCGGCGATGGGCCAGGCTTTCGAGACATCCGAGGTGACGATGTATTCGGTGCCGTTCAGGCCCGAGGGCGAGGAGAAGAACGGCTCCCAGACGCCATCGACATGGCCAAGCTGATAGGCCGCGAGGATCCGCGACAGGATGAACCCCACAGCGCCCAGTGCGATGATCGGAAGGCGCTGGACATAGGTCGAGGGACAATAGGTCCATCCGGGAGGGATGTCGCCATCGTCCATCATCCCCTCGCGCGACATGCCCGGCATCATCGGGATCAGGATGGTCAGCGCGATCACCAGCGCGCCGATCAGGGTGTCGTTGGCATAGACCGACGCATCCGGCGTCCAGAAGATCAGCGGGGCGGCCAGCAGCCAGACGCCAAGCGCGGCATTCGCCCATTGCGCCCAGCCCATGCCGGGGCGCAGCGACAGCCCGGCAAAGACCATGATGAGCAGTCCGGTGAAAACATCGTTCCAGGCGGTCAGCCAACTGCGCGTGGCAGCGTCCCAAAGTCCGCGATCCTCGGTCACGCGCTGGACTGCGGCGCTGAACTCGGTCTGGTCGAACGTGCCGAAGACCGACGGCGCGGTTGCCAGCCAGAGGCCCAGCCCCATCACCAGCCAGTGAACCCAGAGCATCGAGAAATGCATCTGCCGCATCTGGGCGGCTTGGTCGCGTTCGGCCGTATCCTGTTCGGCGGCGGGCGGCGCGTATTCCGCCGCCTCCTCGGCGGCGGCTTTCTCGACCTTTGCCGCCGAGACGCGGGCGGCATTCAGGCCATTGCCGCGATACCAGGCATAGGGATCGTCCTTCAGCCCCTGAAGGATCTTCGGCATGTCGTCGCGCAGGCTGTGCTGCGGCGTCCATCCGAGATGCTTTTTGGCGGCCGAAAGATCCAGTTCATAGTGATCGCTTGAAATGTCCACCATCCAGGCGCGGATGAAGGCATCCTCGCCGAAGACCCGGTTCTCGATCCACGCCCCTGCCTTGGCCAGGCGCGGCGGCACGTTCCAGGTGATCCAGTCCTCGCCATGCAGTTCCCGGCCGATCAAACGCTGCAACTCGCCGAAGGGGACGGGATCTTCCTCGCCCAGCAGCACCGGGAAGATGTCCGGCAGATCGGCGCGCCTGTCCACGATCCGCTCCAGCGCGTCGAGCAGATCCTCCAGATGCAGGAATGCCTGCCCGCGTGCCAGATCGCCGGGATAGACCTTGCCGCTGAACCGCTTTTCGTGGATGCGGGCGATCTGATGGGCGAGGAAGGTCGAACGGCCGCTGTCGTCATAGACGCCCGCGGGGCGCATCAGCACAAGCTTCTCGTGGCCCCGCTGTTCGCGCAACATGGCCTCGGTGCGGATCTTGGAGGCGCGATAGGGCAGCTTCGGATCGAAGGGATCATCCTCGGCGATCGGCCGCCCCGGTTCGGTGGGTGCGTGGGCCAGCATGGTCGAGGCGAAGACGAACTGCTCCAGCTCGAATTCCTGCAAGCCGGTCAGAAGACGTTTCGTCCCATCGACCGTCACCGCGTCATAGGCGCCGCTTTCCTTTCCCGTCAGGTCGAAATAGGCGGCAAGATGGACGCAGGCGGCGATGCGGTCGCCATAGGCGAGACGCAGGCGGGACAGCGCCTTGTCAACGCTTTCCTGGTCGGTGATGTCGAAACAGATGCATTCGGCCTGATGCGGCGGATGCGGCGGCGAATGCCGGTCCAGTCCCACGACCCGATAGCGCCGGTGCAGGCGCCGCACCACCGCGCCGCCCAGATACCCGCTTGATCCGGTTACGACGACAAGAGGTTTTTCGCGATCATCCATCCGGCCTTCCGCCCCCTATTTCCGCAGGTACTTGATCAAGGCGGCCACGACCAGGACCGCCACCACCAATGCGATGAGCCAGAAAAGGCCCATCCCGAACATCATGCCGCCGCCAAATCCGTTGTTCATCACGCCATTCTTCCTTTCCCGTTCGTCGTCTGGGGCCGTGCCAATCATCGCGATGCCGTCTTTCAACGGCTGAAAGCGATGTGATTTTGATCGGGATCGACCTGGTGCGACCCTGCGCCTGCCCTTCAATCTGCCCGATCCCCGGCCGCCCGTGAAGCCTGTTCGCGGACCGGCGGAGTTTCGCGACATCGCCGGGACCAAGGATCACCCCGCCTTGCCCGTCGCCTTCTGAAAAGGCTTTGTCCTGGCAGCCGGAAGGTCAAGCCCCGCCGCAGGTCATTTTCCTTCTTGACCGTGCGCCTGCCCGCCCCCCGTGCCGGCGCGCAGGCCGTCCGGGGAACAAGGTCACGGGCGGCAGGCCCAGCCAGGAAAAACGATGCCCACGTCTGCCATTTCAGCTTGAATCCCAAGTGCCGCTAGGCGAGGCCGGATGCGCAAGTTGAAGATCAGCGCCCTGACCCGTGCAACAGGCCATCGGCCGCGCGTCTAGAAGTCGCCACCCGCCGCCAGCGCGCGTTCGTATTCCTGGCCCGGAATCGCGTCCAGCAGGCTGCGCGTATAGGCCGTGTCGGGGTCGTGCAGCACCTTGCCCGTCGGTCCCACTTCGACGATGGCACCTTTCTGCATGACGATGATCCGGTCGCAGATGCGGGCGGCAACGCGCAGGTCGTGGGTGATGAACAGCATCGACAGGTTCAGCCGCGCCTTCAATTCGGCCAGCAGATCCAGAACCTGCGCCTGTATCGACACATCCAGCGCCGAGACCGCCTCGTCCGCGATGATGATCGACGGTTCCAGCGCCAGCGCACGGGCGATGCCGATCCGCTGACGCTGGCCGCCGGAAAATTCATGCGGGAAACGATGCATCGCCGACGGGTCCAGCCCGACCAGACCCAGCAATTCCCGTGCCCTTTCCATCGCCTGCGCCCGGCCCGTGCCATAGGCGATCAGCCCTTCGGTCAGGATGCGCGATACCCGCGCGCGCGGATTGAGCGATGAGAACGGATCCTGGAAGATCATCTGAAGCTGGCGGCGCTTGTCGCGCAGTTCTGCCCCCGACATCAGCGCGATATCGGCACCCCCGATCATCACGCGGCCGCCATCGGGGTCGATCAGGCGTGTCAGGCAGCGCCCGACCGTGGATTTGCCAGAACCGCTTTCGCCGACGATGCCGATGGTTTCACCGGCGTGAAGATCGAAACTGACATCCCGCACCGCCCTGACCACGCGCGGCTTGCCGAACAGCCCGCCGCCGCCCGTGACGAAGGTCTTGTTCAGCCCCTCGACGCTCAGCACCGGCACGCGGTCGCCGGCTGGGGCATCGGCCTGCAGGGTCAGGCGCGGAATCGCGGCGATCAGGGCCCGAGTATAGGGATGCCGGGGTCGCAGCAGAACCTCGTCCGCCGCGCCGGTTTCGACGATCTCGCCGGTCTGCATGACGATCACGCGATCGGCGATGTCGGCCACGACACCGAAATCATGGGTGATGAAGATCACCGCCATCCCGCGCGACCGGCGCAAATCCTCGATCAGGTCCAGGATCTGGGCCTGGGTGGTGACGTCCAGCGCGGTCGTGGGTTCGTCGGCGATCAGGATGTCGGGTTCCAGCGCCAGCGCCATGGCGATCATCACCCGCTGACGCTGCCCGCCGGACAGTTGGAACGGATAGGCGCGGATGGCCGATTCGGGATCGGGGATCCCGACCTCTTCCAGCAGGGTCAGCGCCCGGCTGTGCCGCTGTTGGGGACGCAGTTGGCCATGCGCCTCGAAGACCTCGGCGATCTGCGCGCCGACACGCATCAGCGGATTCAGTGCGCTTAGCGGTTCCTGGAAGATCATCGAAATCCGCCGCCCGCGCAGTTCCAGCATCTGCGCTTCGGACAGGGCCAGGATATTTTGGCCGTCGAAGGTGATGGCGCCGCGCACCGGCTTGACCTCCTGCGGCAACAGCCCCATCACCGCGTTGGCGGACATGGACTTGCCCGAGCCGCTTTCGCCCACGATGCACAGGATTTCACCGGCGGCCAGGTCGAAGCTGATGTCCTTCGCGGCGTAGGCGCGGTCGGCGCCCTCGGGCAAGGCGATGTCGAGGTCGCGGATGCTCAGCAGGCTCATTCCGATTTCCTTGTCAGACGCGGATTGAGGGCGTCGTTCAATCCCTCGCCGATCAGGTTCAGCGCCAGCACGGTCAGCAGGATCGCCATGCCGGGCAGAAAGGACAGCCACCAGGCGGTGCGGATCACGGTGCGTGCGGCGCCGATCATGTAGCCCCAGGACATGATGTTGGGATCGCCCAGCCCCAGAAAGGACAGCGAACTTTCCAGCAGGATGGCCTGCGCCACCATCAGCGAGGCCAGCACGATGATCGGCGGCAGCGCGTTGGGCAGGATATGGCGCAGGATGATCTGCGTGTTGCCCAGCCCCGACAGGGTCGCCGCCTCGACGAATTCGCGCGTGCGCAGGCTCAGCACCTCGCCCCGCACCAGTCGTGCCACCGGCGGCCATGAGACGATGGCGATGGCGATGATCACGAAGGTCAGGCTGGGCTGAAAGATCGCCAGCAGCACGATGGCCAGCGCAAAGCTGGGGATGGTCTGGAAGAATTCGGTAAAGCGCATCAGCACGTCATCGGTCCGGCCGACAAAGTAACCCGCCAGCGCGCCCACGGGCACCCCGATGGCCAGCGCCACGATGGTAGAGACGAGACCGACCAGAAGGCTGACATAGGCGCCATGCGCCAGTCCCGCCAGCACATTGCGCCCCACGGCGTCGGTGCCCAGCGGCAGGCCGTCCTGCGTGAAGGGGGGCAAAAACGGGCGCTGCACCATTTTCCACGGGCTGGTGGGAAACAGGAAGGGCGCGGTCACGGCGGTGGCGATCACCACGGCCAGGATGACCAGCCCGATCACTGCGCCCCGGTTGGAGCGGAAGCGTTTCCAGAACTCTTTCATCTTGTCAGCTTTATGCGCGGGTCAACGATGACATAGACGACATCGGTGATCAGATTGAACAACAGCACCATCGCGCCCGAAATGTAGAACACGCCCAGGATCACCGCATAGTCGCGCTGGTTGATGGCCTCGAACATCAGCCGGCCGATGCCGGGCCAGGCGAAGACCGTTTCGGTCAGGATCGCCCCGCCGAAGATCTGTCCCGCCTGAAGCCCGGCCAGCGTGATTACCGGCAAAAGGGCGTTGCGAAGGATATGCCGGCGCTGGATCACCCGGTGTTTCAGTCCCTTGGCACGGGCGGTCTTGACGAAATCCAGCCGGCTGACCTCCAGCATGGAGGCGCGGGTCATGCGCATGTAGATGGCCATGAAGAACAGCCCCAGCGTGCTGGCCGGCAGGACCAGATGCCTGGCCACATCCAGCACATGCGCAAGTCCGGTATAGCCGGCGCCGATGGTCGAATAGCCAAAGCCCGGCAGCCATTCCAGCCAGACCGAAAACACCAGCACCGCCATCAGCGCCACCCAGAACAGGGGCGTGGCGTAGAAAAGCAGCGCCAGCGTGGAAATGATCGTGTCGCTCCACGATCCCTGCCGGGCCGAGGCCGCGACACCCGCGATCACCCCCAGCACCAGCGACAGCACGAAGGCGACGCCGGTCAGCAGCAGGGTCGCAGGCAGGCGGTCGGCGATCAGGTCGGCCACCGGCATCTGCTGCCGATAGGAAAAGCCCAGATCAAGCTGTGCCGCCCCCTTCAGATAGGTCCAGAGCTGGACATAAAGTGGCTGATCCAGCCCGAAGCGCGTCCGCAGATCGGCAAGGAATTTCTCGTCCGCCGCGCCCGCCTCGCCGGCCATGACCGCAGCGGGATCGCCGGGGGCGGCGTGGATCAGAAGGAAGTTGACTATCAGGATGGCCAGCAGGATGAACACTGCCTTGACCAGCCTGCCGAGGATGAACCTTATCACGCTGTCTGCCTTGCCGTCCGTGTGATGCGTTCGGTCCGGGCCAACGCCTTGGCCCGGACGGCGGGACCGGTGTCCCTATTGCGCCTTGTCGATCCAGACATCGCGGAATCCGTCATTCACGCCCAGGGCGGTGTTGACCGGGTTCTTGATGTTGCAGCGATAGATCGTCGGGAAGCCCAGTTCCAGCAGCCACAGATTCGGAACGTCGCTGACGATCATGTCCTGGACCTTCTTGTAGGCTGCGCGCCGTTCTTCGGGGTCGGCCATCAGGGCCGCCTCCTCGAACAGCTTGTCGACCTCCGGGTTCTGGTAATCGGCCACGTTGTTCCAGGGCGAACCGGGCTCGGCATTGGTGCTCATGTAGGTCCGCGATACGCCCAGGGCCGGATCGCCATACTGATAGAGATAGGTAAAGGCGAGGTCGAAGTCGCGATCGCTGACCTTCTGGTTCCATCCGGCCACGTCGGAGGGCACGATTTCCACGTTCATGCCGATCTCTGTCAGGTTCTGCTTGACCGCTTCGGCCCAGCGTTGCCAGGTCTCGCCATAGGGAAGACCCAGCAGACGGATGGTCTCGCCGTCATAGCTCGATTCCTCCAGAAGCTGTCTGGCTTTCTCGGGGTCATAGGAAATGTCCGGGGTCTCGGCGGAATAGAACCGGGTCGAGGACGACAGCGGACCGGTGGCGACCTTGCCCAGACCGCTCCACAAGGCGTCCCTCGCGAATTCGCGGTCCAGCGCATACATCATCGCCTTGCGGACCTTCAGATCGTCCAGAGGCTTGTTGTCCAGATTGATCCAGATCCAGGACAGCGGCCCGAAATATTCCCAGCCCTTGTCGGTGATGCAGGTATTGTCCATCTCGCGGATGCGGGGCACGTCGAAATTCTCGATCGCGCCGCCGGGCAGCACGTCCACCTGGCCGGTTTCATAGGCCACGGCACGCGAGGCCGCATCCGGGATCACCTGATAATAGATCTCGTCCACATAGGGCTTGCCCTCCATGTAGTAATCCTCGTTCCTGACCAGCCGGATATAGCTGCCCTTGACCCATTCCGCGAACTTGAAGGGGCCGGTGCCGATGGGGTTGGCATTCGCCGGATTGTTGGCGAAATCGGTGCCTTCATAGATGTGCTTGGGAATGACCGGCGCCGTGCCCGGCTCGAATATGCCGAGGAAGGGACCGAACGGCTGCTTCAGCTTGAACACGACGGTATAATCGTCGGGCGTGTCGATGCTTTCGACATGTTCCATATAGGTCCGCATCCGTGAATGCGTTTCGCGCAGGAACTTGTCCATCGAGAATTTCACGTCCGCCGAGGTGAACGGCTCGCCATCATGAAAGACCACGCCCTTGCGCAGCTTGAATGTGTAGGTCTTGCCGTCTTCCGATATTTCCCAGGATTCGGCCAGCTGTCCGCTGGGCTTGAGTTCTGAATCATAGCGCAGCAGGCTTTCGTAGATGTCGCCCGCGACCATCTGGGTCGGTCCGTTCTGGAGAAGGCCGATCATCAGGCCGGGCGGTTCGGGCTGGATGACGACATTCAGCGTGCCGCCCGTCTGCGGCTTTGCGTCCTGCGCGGCCAGCGGACCCGCCAGCGCAAGAATGGCGGCGGCGGCCGTGGCGGTGGCGGTGATCTTGATGTGCTTCAACATGGTGTCTCCCTGACGTTGTTATAGGTTCTTGGCATTTTCTGCTCCGGCCGCCTGAAACATGACGACCAGCCCGCTGCTTGCGACGATCCCGATCCGGGGCGGCACAAGCGTCAGACCGTTTCGAGCGATCTGATATAGGCGACGATCCCCTCCCTTGCCGTTGCGATGTCGGTCTGCATGGCCTCGCGGGCCGTCGCCGGGTCACGATTGCCGCAGGCGGAAATGACGATGTGATGCTGCCTGACCATATCCTGCTTTGCGCAGGCATAATATTCCGAAAGCAGCGGCCCCATCCGCAACCACAGCCGGTCCAGGACATCCAGCAGGATCGGCATGTCGGCGATCTCGGCCAGGGCAAAGTGGAATTCCTGGTTCAGCTGGTTGGCCTGCTGCCACCGCGCGGCGGCAATGGCCTCCTCGTTGCGCGCCACGATCCGCTGCAACCGGGCCACATCCCGGTCCTGCGCCAGCTCCGCGGCGCGGGCGGCGGCCAGCCCCTCCAACTCGATCCGGATCAGCGCGATCTCGTGATACTGGCTGATGGTCAGCACCGGAACCCGCACATCGCGACCCGAGCGTTGCACCAGCGCGTTGTCCCGCAGCAATCGCTGCACCGC
>CERQ01005573.1_pt1 | contig 20637 bp, 18 predicted proteins | sample 530711 | NCBI WGS metagenome assembly CERQ01 (sample SAMEA2620882, study PRJEB7988) | marine metagenome | biome: marine biome (ENVO:00000447); feature: mesopelagic zone (ENVO:00000213); material: "saline water (ENVO:00002010), including plankton (ENVO:xxxxxxxx)" | depth 850 m | reverse complement strand
GGGCCGATCCTCGATCACCTCGCCGACCTGTCCTTCACGCGGCAGAAGGACCGGCGGCGCAAGACCCATGCGCAGGCCGTTTTCATCGCCGCTGACGACACGTTCGGCCCAGCCGTCATCCAGGCGCTGAAACTGCCGGATCGGCAGGGCATCGAAAAATTCGTTTGCAATCAGGAACAATGGCTTGTCCGGCAGTTCCTCAACGTGATCGAGATGCCGGATCGCGCCCAGCCGGTCTTTCTGGACCTGGCGTAGAAAGGGCGATGCCTCGATCAGCGCCACCTCGGCCGCGTCCGACATGCCGGGCACGGCCCGGATCGCACGCAGCATGTCCGCCATCAGCGTCCCGCGTCCCGGCCCCGGCTCGGCCAGGGTAAAGGGCGCGGGGCGGCCCTGATCCATCCAGGCCTGCGCCAGGGCGAGCCCGCATAACTCGCCGAAGATCTGAGAGATTTCCGGGGCGGTGGTGAAATCGCCCGCGGCCCCGAAGGGATCGCGGCTGGCATAATAGCCATGACGCGGATGCATCAGGCACAATTCCATGTAATCGGCCAGCGTCATCGGCCCGGCGACGCGGATACGCTGTGCGATCACGCGCGCCAGCGGCGTCATGCGATGGCGGGGCGACGTCTGGCCCAGAGGACGAAGAACAGACCCACCAGCAGCATTGGCAGCGACAGAAGCTGACCCATGCTCAGCCCGATCACCGGCCCGCCGATCACATGGCCCAGCGGATTGTCGGGCGTGATGAATTGCGGATCGGCGACCCGGAAAAATTCCACGAAGAAGCGGGCCAGGCTGTATCCGACAAGGAACACCCCGAACAACAGGCCGGGCCGCCGCAGGCCGCCGGCGCGCAGCACGGCCCAGAGGATCAGACCCAGCAGCAAGCCCTCCAGCCCCGCCTCGTAGAGCTGGCTGGGATGGCGGGCGCAGATCCCTTCGACGCCCGGACAGGATTGCGCGGCCTCGCCGGGAAAGATCACGCCCCACGGCATGTCGGTCGGCCGGCCCCAGAGTTCGGCGTTGATGAAATTCGCGATGCGGCCGAAGAACAGCCCGATCGGGGCCACGACCGACATCGCGTCGGCCACGCGCAGAGGCGGGATGTCGTGGCGCCTGCAGAAGATCCACGTGGCCAGGATGACGCCCGCGAAGCCTCCGTGAAAGCTCATCCCGCCCTCCCAGACCTTGAGGATCTCGGCGGGGTTCGAAAGATAATAGCCCGGCTGATAGAACAGCACGAAGCCCAGGCGGCCGCCCAGGATCACGCCCAGGATGACCCAGGTCAGCAGATCGTCGACCGCCTCCGGTCGCATCGGCGCCCGGTCGCCCCAAACCGCGTCGTTGCGCATCATGCGTATCAGCAGCCGCCAGCCCAGCAGCAGCCCCGCCAGATAGGCCAGCGCATACCAGCGCAGCGACAGCGAAAGGCCGCCCAGATCGATGGTGAAGATCTCGGGCGAAATGTCGGGAAAGGGAATCATGGGGGCCTCGCGGAATGCGGGGCGCACGCTAGCGGCGCAGGATGCGGTGTCAACCGGCGCTTCGCCGCACCCCGCGGCGTTGAAGCCCGCGCCGCCACGCCCATATAAGGTCGCAAAGGCAGGAGCGATTCATGACCACGCAGAACAAGTTCTTCGACGATATCTCCAAGATGATGACCAACGCGATGGGCGTGGCCCAGGGTGCGAAATCCGAGGCCGAGACCGCGATGAAGGGCTGGGTCGATCGCTGGCTGGCGGATCGCGACTTCGTGACACGGGAAGAATTCGATGCCGTGCGGGAAATGGCGATCAAGGCACGGACCGAGAACGCCGCGCTGAAGGCGCGCCTGGATGCGCTGGAAAAGACGGTTCAGGGCTGAACCCGATCGCGCAACGCGCCCATCCGGTCATAGAGCAGCACCTCGCCCGTCTGGGTGACGACGACGATCCAGTCGCGGGCGAAGGTGACGGCCTCGGCGCGCGCATCCTCGGGCAGCGAGATGGTGGCAGGCAGGTCCGGCAGCACGGGTTGGCCAAGGCGCAGCCAGAGCAGTCCGACCAGCGCGATCACGCCCAGGCCCATGACCACCGCCAGTCCGGTGACCAGTCGTTTCAGGAAGCGCAGTTCCGGAACCGCTTCCGCAGCGTCGCTCCATTGCCTATCATCGTTGCCCATGTCGACCCTTCTGATCACCATCCCGGCCAATCCGCCCGACCGGCTTGATAAGGCGCTTGCGCTGGCAGTGCCAGAGGCCGCTGCTCTGTCGCGGTCCCGTCTGGCGCGCCTGATCGCCGAGGGCGCCGTCAGCGGCCCCGGCGGCGTTGCCCGCGACGGCAAGGCGCGGGTGGCCGAGGGTCAGCAATACCGCATCGCCCTGCCCCAGATCGCCGCGGTCGAGACGCGGCCGGAACCCATTCCTTTGACCATCGTTCACGAGGATGCCGATCTGATCGTCATCGACAAGCCGCCGGGCATGGTCGTGCATCCCGCGCCGGGCAGCCCCTCGGGCACCCTGGTCAATGCCTTGCTGGCGCATTGCGGCGACAGCCTGTCCGGGATCGGGGGGGAAAGACGGCCCGGCATCGTCCACCGCATCGACAAGGACACTTCGGGGCTGCTGGTTGTCGCCAAGTCCGACCGCGCCCATCACGGGCTTGCCGCGCAATTCGAGGCGCATACGGCGCAGCGCCGCTATCTGGCGCTGGCCCATGGCGTGATCGACGCCGCCGACCCGCGTCTGCGCGGCACGCCCGGCCTGACCTTCGAGGATGGCGGCGTGCTGAAGATCGCCTCGCGGCTGGCGCGCCATGCAACCGACCGGCAGCGGCAAGCGGTCTGGTTCGACAAGGGCCGCCATGCCGTCACCCGCGCCAGAATGATCGAAAGCTTTGGCCGGCCTCCCTCGGCGATGCTGGTCGAATGCCGGCTGGAGACCGGCCGCACGCACCAGATCCGCGTCCATATGTCTCATGCCGGGCTGGGGCTGATCGGCGATCCGGTCTATGGCGGTGCGCGCCGGGCCTCGATCCGGTCCCTCGGAGAGGCGGCGGCAGAGGTTCAGGCCTTTCCCCGGCAGGCCCTGCACGCGGCGCATCTGGGCTTTGACCATCCCGTCAGCCAGCAGGCGCTGGCCTTTGACAGCCCTCTGCCGCAGGACATGCAAAGATTGCTGGACCGTCTGCGCGGCGCGCCCTCTTGACGGCAACGTGAACCGCGCCCAGATTGCATTGCACGAAATACCCGACAGATTGTGTCACGACCTCGTCTGTTCCCAGGCTGCGCGGCCCGGCGCCCGGAACCGCAATCGCGCCGCCTGCGTTTCCCGGACTCTGCGAAAGGCCCTTTGCGATGGCGACTTATGCGAATTTACCGGCCCCCTCACCCGAACAGGGTCTGAACCGCTATCTTCAGGAAATCCGCAAGTTTCCGCTGCTGGAACCCGAAGAAGAATACATGCTGGCCAAGGCGTGGGTGGATCATGAGGACAGCGAGGCCGCCCACAAGATGGTGACCAGTCACCTGCGGCTGGCCGCCAAGATCGCCATGGGCTATCGCGGCTATGGTTTGCCGCAGGCCGAGGTGATCAGCGAGGCCAATGTCGGGCTGATGCAGGCGGTCAAACGATTTGATCCCGAAAAGGGCTTTCGCCTCGCGACCTATGCGATGTGGTGGATCCGCGCCTCGATTCAGGAATATATCCTGCGCTCGTGGTCGCTGGTGAAGATGGGCACGACCAGCGCGCAGAAGAAACTGTTTTTCAACCTGCGCAAGGCCAAATCCAAGATCGGCGCGCTGGAAGAGGGCGATCTGCGCCCCGAGAACGTGGCCCAGATCGCAACCGACCTGAACGTGACCGAACAGGAGGTCATCGACATGAACCGGCGCATGTCGGGCGGCGATGCCTCGCTGAACGCGACCGTCGGCTCGGCCGATGGGGATTCGACGGCGCAGTGGCAGGACTGGCTAGAGGACGAGGATGCCAATCAGGCCGACGCCTATGCCGAAAGCGAGGAACTGGACACCCGCCGGCAGATGCTGATCGCCGCGATGGATGTGCTGAACGATCGCGAGAAGGACATCCTGATGGAGCGTCGCCTGCGCGACGATCCCATGACGCTGGAAGACCTGTCCGGCCGCTATGATGTCAGCCGCGAGCGGATCCGCCAGATCGAGGTTCGCGCCTTCGAGAAGTTGCAGGATCGGATGCGGGTCCTGGCACGAGAGAAGGGGATGCGGGTGCCGGAAGGGGCCGAATAGCCTCGGCCTCGGGCCGGTTTGGCGCTGCGGCGGAAAGCATGGCGCGGCGATCCGCGCTTCGCGCCGATTGACCTGAAATCCCATCGCGCTATGGTCATCGCGAGGCAGGAAGACCAGACAGGATGACCGCGCTCAGCGAATTTCAACGGCTCGAGGCTCAGGGCTCGTGGCGCGAGTCGCCGGACGCCCGGCTGCGCGAGGTTGTCGTCTCTTTCGGCGACGCGACGCTGATGCTGTCCGATCCGAAATCCGACACGCCGCTGTCTCACTGGTCGCTGCCCGCGGTGACCCGCCTCAATCCGGGCAAGAGCCCGGCCATCTTTTCCCCCGGCCCCGACGATCGCGACGAAACCGTCGAGATCGAGGATCCGGTCATGATCGAGGCCATCGCCCGGGTGCACCGCGCCATCGCCTCGCGCCGGGCCCATCCGGGGCGTCTGCGCGACGGGCTGACCGTGGTTGCGATTCTGGCGATGCTGGCTGCACTGGTCTTCTGGCTACCCGATACGCTTGTCCGCCACGCGGCCCGGATCGCGCCGCCCGCCCAGGCGCGCCAGATCGGCGAGGCGGTTCTGGCCGATGTCGAACGCAGCACCGGCGCGGTCTGCAAACGCCAATCCGGACAGGCGGTGCTGGACTGGCTGACGCCACGACTGCTTGGCGACGAGGCGGCGATCCGCGTCGTGCCGGGACCATTGAACACGGCGCTGCGCCTTCCCGGCGACCTTTACGTCATGGGGGCCGATCTGCTGGTCGGCGCCTCCGGCCCCGACGCAGCGGCGGGTCATCTTCTGGCCGCCCGGCAGGTCGAAACCGACAAAGAGGCCCGGCAGGAGGCCCTGGGCTATGCCGGATTGACAACCGCCCTGCGGCTGATGACGCTGGGTTCCCTGCCCGAGGGGGCGATGACCGGCTATGGACCGACCTTGCTGTCAAATCACGCATCGCGCCGGGGCGACGATCAGGCGCTGCTGGCCCAGTTTGCCCGCGTCGGAATCTCAAGCCAGCCCTATGCCCGTTCGATCGACCCGACCGGAGCCTCGGTCCTGCCTCTGATCGAGGGTGATCCCTTCCGCAGCGCCACGCCGCCGAAACCGCTGCTGACCGACCAGCAATGGCTGGCGCTGCAACAGATCTGTGCCGGATGATGCCCGAAAGGATCAGATGACCGACCCGACCAGTCTCGACGCCACCGATCTCTCTGCGGCCATCGCCGACGGAAGGCTTCGTGCCGAGACCGTCATGACGGCGTATCTGGACCGGATCGAGGCACTCAATCCCGGTCTCAACGCCATTGTCAGCCTGCGGCCGCGCGACGAATTGCTGGCCGAGGCCCGCCGGGCCGATACCGCCCCGCGCAGGGGCTGGCTGCACGGGATGCCGGTCGCGATCAAGGATCTGGCCGCCGTCAAGGGCATCCGCACGACCTGGGGCTCGCCCATCTTTGCCGATCACGTGCCGCAGGAAGACGATGTGGTCGTGGCGCGAATGCGCGCGGCCGGGGCGATCTTCATCGGCAAGACCAATACGCCCGAATGGGGCCTTGGCTCGCACACATTCAACGAGGTCTTCGGCGCCACGCGCAACCCCTACGATCCCGCGCGCACGGCGGGCGGGTCATCGGGCGGCGCGGCGGCGGCGCTGGCCGCGCGGCTGCTGCCGGTCGCGGACGGATCCGACATGATGGGAAGCCTGCGCAACCCGGCCGCCTTTTGCAACGTCTACGGGTTCCGCCCTAGCTGGGGGCTGGTGCCGGGCGAACCGCAGGGCGACGGCTTCATGGCCACGATGGCGACGCTGGGTCCGATGGGACGCAGCCCCCGCGATCTGGCGCAATTGCTGTCGGTCATGGCCGGACCCCACCCCGCGGTTCCCCTTGGCCGCGAGATGCGCGACGACGACGACGCGCTTGACGGCCGCATCGAGCGGCTGCGCATCGGCTGGCTGGGCGACTGGGGCGGCGCCTATCCCTGCGAGGACGGGATCGTGTCGCTCTGCAGCGCCGGACTGGATGTCCTGGCCGATCTGGGCTGCGAGATCGTGCCCCTGAACCCGCCCTTTCCCGCCGAAAAGCTGTGGCATTCGTGGATGATCCTGCGCGCCTTTCTCAACGCGGGCAGCAAGCGGGCGCTTCATGACGATCCGGTCAGGCGTGTACTTCTGAAGCCGGAGGCGATCTGGGAAATCGAGCAGGGCCTGACCCTGAGTGCCGCCGATGTCTATGCCGCCAGCGAGATTCGCAGCCAATGGTATCGCCGCGCCGCGAAACTGTTCGAGCAGGTGGATGTCATCGCCCTGCCCTCGGCGCAGTTCTGGCCCTTCCCGGTCGAATGGCGCTGGCCGCATCAGGTGGGCGGCCGTCCCGCCGATACCTATCACCGCTGGATGGAAATCGTCGTTCCGGTCAGCCTTGCCGGCCTGCCCTGCCTTTCGGTGCCGGTGGGCTTCGGCGCCTCGGGTCTGCCGATGGGGATGCAGCTTGCCGGAGCGACCGGGAAGGATGCCGCGATCCTGCGACTGGGCCAGGCCTGGCACCAGGCAACCCGCTGGCCCGATCGCCGCCCTTGACGGCGATCCTGACCTGGCGGATTTCAACGATCGCGACTTTCCGATCTTCGGAGCGGCAGCCGGCGGCCGAAGCCCCGCCGGCGCCTCAGCCGGTGGGCAGGCGCAATGCCGTCAGCACCGTGGCCAGCGCGTTTCGCGGAAGCATGACCAGCATCCGGCCTTCGATCCGCAGGGTTACCAATCCCGTGGCCATGTTCGATGTGCCGACGCGGCCGGCGGGGTCGAACTCGATCCCCTCGATTGGCCATTCAAGCCCGGTGCTGACACCGCGGGCCGGTCCCATGGGAAACAGCGAAACCCGCGTGCCGGGCATCAAGGGCAGCGTCGTCCGCGAGGGCGCGCGGAAGATCACATCGTCCCGGGACAGCATCACCACCGGCGGTCGGGGCGCTCGCGCCATCAGCGACAGCGCGGCCAGCGTGTGATCGACGCGCAGGCCGGTAAAGCCCACGGCAAGGACGAAAGGCGCCGCGATCCGGCCAAGGCATTTGCCGAAATCGGTGCTGTCCTGTTCGGCCACGCGCACGACGCGATCGGCGGGAACCATGCTTTCGGCGCCGGAACTGATCGAATCCAGATCGCCGATGACCCAGTCGGGCCGTCGGCCCAGGGCCAGCGCACGATCCGCGCCGCCATCGGCCGCGACCAGGGTCGGCGCAATGGCCAGCGCGGTCAGCAGGTCGGGTTTCGCCACCGCGCCGCCGCCGATCACGGTTACCCCGCGATCCGCGATGACGACCGGCGCAATCATTCCTCGCGCCCGATTCCGGTGAATACGCGCCGCAAGGGCAGGATCCAGATCACTCCCAGCAGGACATAGACCGCCAACTCGATCCAGATCGGCTGCCGGCCCCAGCGATCATCCATCCAGTTGACGAGAATCACCGCCACGATGATATAGGCCGGCAGACCCAGAACGAGGATCAGCAGCGACAAACGCTTGCGTGTCTTCAATCTCATGCCCGCTTCCTGCCCATTCTCGAAAAACACGACCCTCGGCCTGCTTTGGTCCGCCAAGTATCCCACGGGGGTCCAGGGGTGTGAAACCCCCGGCGGTCGCGGGACGCAGGGCCCCGGTTCAATCCGCGAAGGGATCGGTCACGAGAATCGTATCGTCGCGTTCGGGGCTGGTCGACAGCAGCGCAACCGGACATCGGATCAGTTCTTCGACCCGGCGGACATATTTCACCGCCGCCGCCGGCAGATCGGCCCAGCTTCGCGCGCCCTCCGTCGATTCCGCCCATCCCTCCATCTCTTCATAGATCGGCACCACCTTTGCCTGCAAGGCCGCCGCCGTCGGCAGGTAGTCATAGTGCCGGCCGTCGATTTCGTAGCCTGTGCAGATTCTCAGCGTCTCGAACCCGTCCAGCACGTCCAGCTTGGTCAGCGCGATGCCGTTCATGCCGCTGATCGCGCAGGTCTGGCGCACCAGTACCGCGTCGAACCAGCCGCAGCGCCGCTTGCGCCCGGTGACGGTACCGAATTCGTGGCCCCGCTCGCCCAGCCGCTGACCGTCGGAATCGTGCAACTCGGTCGGGAACGGGCCCTCGCCGACCCGCGTCGTATAGGCCTTGACGATGCCCAGGACGAAATCGATCGCGCCCGGCCCCATCCCGGTGCCCGAGGCCGCCATGCCCGAAACGGTGGTGGAACTGGTCACATAGGGATAGGTGCCGAAATCGATGTCCAGAAGCGAACCCTGCGCGCCCTCGAACAGGATCCGCTTGCCGGATTTGCGCGCCTCGGCCATGACCTTCCAGACCGGACCGGCATAGGGCAGCAGCTTGGGGGCGATGTCCAGCAGCTTGGCCTTCAACCCGGCCCGGTCGATCGGCTCGGCGCCCAGGCCCTGTCGCAGCGCGTCGTGATGGGCCAGAAGCCTGTCCAACCGCGCCTCCAGCGTTTCGTCGTCGCCCAGATCGGCGACCCGGATGGTGCGGCGGCCCACCTTGTCCTCGTAGGCCGGGCCGATCCCGCGGCCGGTGGTCCCGATCTTCGCCTTGCCGGCCGCCTCCTCGCGCAACTGGTCCAGATCCTGGTGCAGCGGCAGGATCAGCGGCGTGTTCTCGGCGATGATCAGGCTGTCTGTGTCGATGCGGACGCCCTGCGCGGCCAGCCTGTCGATCTCGGCAAACAGCGCCCAGGGATCCAGCACGACGCCGTTGCCGATGACCGCCAGCTTTCCCTCGCGGACGATGCCCGAGGGCAGAAGCGACAGCTTGAACACCGTCTCGCCGATGACCAGGGTGTGTCCGGCATTGTGGCCGCCCTGAAAGCGCGCGATCACGTCGGCCCGTTCGGACAGCCAGTCGACGATCTTGCCCTTGCCCTCGTCGCCCCATTGCGCGCCGACAACCACCACATTGGCCATGAGCCGGTCCTTCCCTTGCCCGAAAATCACCGCCGCAGGGTCTAGCGCATGGCCGTGCCGGGGAAAAGCGGCGATTTCCTTTGGCGCGGGGGCGGCACCGTGGAATAATACGCGCAACCATCAGGGAGACCCGCGCCATGTGTCACGCCTGTATCGTCGAATCGGTCAAATCGAACATGCTGTCCCGCCGCTCGCTGTTTTCGGGCGCGACCGCGGGGGCAGCGGCCCTTGCCATGGGTGCCGCGGCGGCCCGACCGGCCCTGGCCCAGTCATCGGGCAAGGTCGTCGATCTGACCCATCCCTGGGACGGCGATTTTCCGACCTTCGACGGCAAGCCCGGAATTCTCTACGAGCCCGACAAGATCCTTGATCGCGACGGCTATCAGTTGTGGAAGCTGACGATTTTCGAACATTCCGGCACCCATGTCGACGCGCCGCTGCATTTCTCGGCCGATGGCGCCTCGGTCGATCAGTTGCCGGCCGCCGGCCTTGTCTGTCCGCTCTGCGTGCTGGACCTGAGGGCGAAGGCGTCCGAGGATGCCAATGCCATGGTCCAGTCCGAGGATATCGAGGCATGGATATCCGCCAATGGCGAGATCCCGGCCGGCGCTGTGGTGGCCATGCATTCGGGCTGGGCCGCAAAACTGGCCGAGACCGCCTATCGCACCGACAGCGACGGAAATTTCGCCTTTCCCGGCTTTTCGAAGGCCGCCACGGACATGCTGGCGGGGATGGACGTGGCCGGGATCGGAGTCGATACGCTGTCGCTGGATCCCGGCAATTCGGCCGATTTCGCGGTTCACAATTCGTGGCTGCCGGGCGGCCGCTACGGGATCGAGAACCTTGCGGGGCTGGACCAGATGCCGGCCGCCGGCGCCACGATCTTCGTCGGCGCGCCCAGCCACAAGCGTGGCACCGGGGGACCTGCGCGCATCATCGCAGTGGTCTGAAGGGCCTCGCCCTCGGCGCGTGCCGCGCCTTACCCCCGGGTATTTGCGCAACGAAGAAAGCGCCGGATCAGTAATGCGGTGGTCGCTGGTCGGCCAGCGGGATCGATCCGCCCGCATCCAGTTCGCGTTCGGCCGCTGCCTGCATCAACAGAGTGACGCGGCGGCCGAGACGCGCGATTTCGCCATCCCGGGCCGCGATGACCTCGCTGAGATCCTCGATCATGCGGGCCTGGTGAGCCAGCGCCTCTTCCAGGGCATCCAGCCGGGCCGCCACATCCTTGTCCATGTCACTCCCTTCCGCTACAGCAGCCACGGATTTGGCCCCGAAAGGCAAAGACCATGGCGAAGGATCAGAAAAAACAGCCGCGCCCCAAGGCCGAGACGCCAAAGGGCTTTCGCGACTATTTTGGCGCGGATGTGACCGAGCGCAAGGCGATGCTGGACCGCATCGCCGAAATCTACCATCGCCACGGCTTCGATCCCCTGGAAACCAGCGCCGTCGAGACGGTCGAGGCCCTCGGCAAGTTCCTGCCCGATGTGGACCGACCCAATGCCGGCGTCTTTGCCTGGCAGGAAGAGACGGTGCCGGGCGGCGGTTCGGGTGACTGGCTGGCCCTGCGCTATGACCTGACGGCACCGCTGGCGCGCGTGGCCGCGCAGTTCCGCAATGATCTGCCGACCCCTTACCGGCGCTATGCGATGGGGCCGGTCTGGCGCAACGAAAAGCCGGGGCCGGGGCGGTTCCGGCAGTTCTATCAATGCGATGCGGATACGGTGGGCAGCGCCTCGGTCGGTGCCGATGCCGAGATCTGCGTGATGCTGGCCGATGCGCTGGAGGCGGTGGGCATCGCGCGCGGCGACTACATGGTGCGGATCAACAGCCGAAAGGTCCTGAACGGCGTGCTGGAGGCCGCCGAGGTCCGCGCCGAACAGGCCGAAAGCGTGCTGCGCCAGATCGACAAGTTCGACAAGGTCGGCCGCGAGGGCGTGCTGGCGCTGCTGACCGCCGGACGCAAGGATGACAGCGGCGCCTTTATCGAGGGTGTCGGATTGTCCGACGCCCAGGCCGCGCCGGTGCTGGCCTTTCTGACCTCCGGTGGCGACAACAATCAGGCCACGCTGGACAATCTGCGCGCCGCCGTGGGTGGCTCGGCCATCGGTGCCGAAGGGGTCGAGGAACTGGCGCAGATCGCCGCGATGCTGGAGGCGATGGGTGTAGGCGGCGACCGCGCCGTCATCGACCCTGCGGTGGTGCGCGGCCTTGGCTATTATACCGGTCCGGTCTTCGAGGCCGAACTGACCTTCGAGATCCTCGACGAAAAGGGTCGCAAGCGGCGATTCGGATCGGTCGCGGGCGGCGGCCGCTATGACGGGCTGGTCGAGCGGTTCACCGGGCAGAAGATGCCCGCGACCGGGGTCAGCATCGGCGTGGACCGGCTGCTGGCGGCATTGAGGGCCAGGGGATTGTCGGGCGCCGCAGCGGATGGTCCGGTCGTGGTGACGGTGATGGATCGCGACCGGATGGCCGATTATCAGGCGATGGCATCGGAACTGCGCGCCGCCGGTATCCGGGCCGAGGTCTATCTGGGCAATCCGAAGAATTTCGGCAACCAGTTGAAATACGCCGACAGGCGCGGCGCTCCCGTGGCCGTGATCCAGGGCGCTGACGAGGCCGCGCGCGGCGTGGTTCAGGTCAAGGATCTGAACCTCGGCGCGAGGATCGCGGCCGAGGCCAGCCACGAGGAATGGAAATCCCAGCCGGCACAGACCGAGGTTCCGCGCCACGGGCTGGTTGCCGAAATCCGGCGGATCCTCGGATGATCCCCAAGCGTGACAGGCAGGCCGTGGGCCAGCGCCTGCTGGCCGCGTTCCGAGAGGCGGGTGCGGCCGAGATCGCGCCCGACATCCTGCTGCCCGCCGAAACGCTTCTGGATCTTTACGGCGAGGATATTCGCGCCCGCGCCTATGTCACCACCGACCCGATCCGGGGCGAAATGATGCTGCGGCCGGATTTTACCGTCCCGGTCGTGCAGGCACATATGGAAAACGGGGCCGAGCCTGCGCGCTACTGCTATCTGGGCGAGGTATTCCGCAAGCAGGACATGGGCGAGCATCATCCGAAAGCGCCCCGCGACGCCGAGTATCTGCAGGCCGGGTTCGAGATGTTCAGCCGCGATCCAACCGCCGATGCCGAGGTCTTCGCGTTGTTCCATCGGCAGCTCGCGCCCTATGGGCTGACGGCAGAGACCGGCGATATGGGGCTGCTGATGGACGCCGTGCGTGGCCTGCCCCTGCCGCAGCCACGGCGCGAGGCGCTGCTGCACCACATCTGGCGGCCGGGACGGTTCCAGCGCCTGCTGACGCGGTTCTCGGCCCCGGTTCCCGACAGGGATTTTCCCGATCCGCCGGCGGTATGGTCCGGCCTGCGAAGCCGGGCCGAAATGCAGGCGCGCATCGACCGGTTGCGCCAAGACATGCGGGTGGACCCCCTGCCGCGATCATGGATCGAGCGGCTGGAACAGTTGTTCGCCCTGCGTGCATCGGCGCCCGACGCCATCACCGCCCTGCGCGCGCTTGCCGTGGACATGCCGGCGATCTCGGCCTCGGTCGCGCGCATCGAGGCCCGTTTCGCCGCCATCGCGGCGCGAGGGATTGCGCCGGCGGGGATCATTTTCGATCCCAGCCACGGCCGCGCCAATCTGGAATATTACGACGGGTTCACCTTCAGCTTCCTGTCGGACCGTCCGGGCTGGCCCGCCGTCGCCTCGGGCGGGCGCTATGATGCGCTGACCAGAATCCTGGGCCGCGGCCGCGAAATTCCGGCCGTGGGCGGCATCATCCGCCCCGGCCTCATCGCCGAAATGGAGGCGTCATGATCCGGCTGGGCGTGCCGTCGAAGGGGCGGCTGATGGAACAGGCATTCTCGTGGTTCGCCGCCCGCGGGGTCGGCCTGGCGCGGACCGGATCCGAGCGTGACTATACCGGCCGGGTCGAAGGCGCCGAGGGCGTGTCGCTGGTGCTGCTGTCGGCCGGCGAAATCCCGCGCGAACTGGCGGCGGGCCGGATCGATCTGGGTGTCACCGGCACCGATCTGGTGCGCGAGAAGCTTGCGGGGTGGCGCGATCTGGTGATCGAGATCGCGCCGATGGGCTTTGGTCATGCCGACCTGATCCTCGCCGTGCCGGAATGCTGGCGTGATTGCGAGACGCTGGACGATCTGACCGCGATCGCCCGCGATTTCCGCGCGACGCATGGTTTCAGGCTGCGCGTCGCGACCAAGTATCATCGGCTGGTCCGGGCATGGCTGGCCGCGCATGAGGTGGCCGACTACCAGCTTGTCGACAGTCAGGGCGCGACCGAGGGCACAATTGCCAACCAGACCGCCGAGGCCATCGCCGACATCACCTCGTCCGGGGCGACGTTGCGGGCCAACAACCTGAAGATCCTGTCCGAGGAACCGATCCTGCGCTCTCAGGCAACGCTGTTCGCGGCGCGCGCGGCGATGGGTCCGGAACTGGCAGGGTTTCTGGCGCAGCTTGGTACGGACCTGCAGAACGACAGCCTGCCCCCCAATCCGTGACGCGGGGCTTCAAGGCCGACATGGCTGAGTGATGAACCGCTCTTTCCCGGCCATCCCGCGCATCGCCACCCCGCTTCAGCGCCGCCAGAATTCGGGCGAGAACAGCGCCAGAATGGCCAGAATTTCCAGTCGGCCGACGACCATGGCGCAGGCCAGCACGATCTTGGTCATCGCGGGCAGGCCCGACCAGCCCTCCCACGGGGCCGAGGCGATGCCGGCGCTGGCCTCGAAGGCGGGCGTCAGCGGGATCGCGCCGGCCAGTGGCCCGGTATTGGTCAGCGCCGCGATCGACAGGATCGTCGCGGTCTCGAACTCGATCTGCTGGATCGAGACAAGCGCGACCGTCACCGCGATGGAACTGGCAAAGAGCATGAAGAAGATGAACGCCAGATAGGCGCCTTCGCGCCGTAGCCGACGCGCGATCCGCCCGCCGCCCGAAACCGATGAGGGATGGATGATGCGTTCCAGTTCCCGTTCGCCGTGGCGGGCCAGTGAATAGACGCGCAACAGCTTGACCCCGCCCGCCGTCGTCGCGACGCCACCCCCCATCAGCGCCAGCCCGGCAAGGATCAGGCCCGGCGAGGACAGGCCCGACCAGGCCCGCGATCCCTGCCAGTCGACCGAATTCCAGCCGGTCGTGGTCAGGTAGCTGAGCGCGTTGAACATGCCGCCCCAGAAGGCGGCCAGCCCGTTGCGCAGATCAATCAGGCTGGGCAGCGCCGGGTCGTTGCCCACACCGGCCTCGATCGCGCCGATGAAATGGCGCAGAAACAGGGCCGCCGCGACCAGCGCGATCAGGCCCACCGCCATCTTCAGCTCGGGATCCTCGATCAGCCGGCGGGTGGCGCGCAATTCGCCGCCCCCCGGCCAGAAGCGCCGCGACAGGGCGGGGATCAGGAACAGGAACACCGCCATCTCGCCGGCGATGCCCGAACGTTCGCCGGAGGGACCGATGACCGGGGTGATCCCGCTGGTCGACAGCGTGCCCATCGCGCGCGTCAGCGCCAGGATCGAGCTGTCGCCCAGCAGCAGCAGGATCATCCAAAGGGCCAGTGTCAGGCCGGCATAGACAGGAAAGACCTGCATCGCGGCGCGGACCAGCCGGTAGGCAGGATCGGCCAGTTCCGTGTGGAAGATCGGCGAGGACAGATGCGGTTGCCGCACGCGCGGATCCGACGATCGGGGCAGCTGTTCGAAATCCTCGCTGCGGCCATAGGGCGTGGACATGATCTCGAACCCGCCGACCCGCAGCGGTGCCAGAATGGCGATGGCGGCGACCAGCATGAAGAAGCCGCCCATCCAGCCGACCATCGCCCGCCACAGATGCAGCGGCATCGGCAGAAGATCGGCGGAATAAAGCGAGGCGCCGGTCGTGGTCAGCGCCGACACCATCTCCCACCAGGCATTGAACAGACCGGTATCGGGCAGGCTTTCGGCCAGGGGGATGGCCAGGATCAGCGGCATCAGTCCCATCACCGCCAGCATCGACAGCAGCGTGTCGCGCGAACGCGGCCTGCGGCGGTTGGCCGATGTGGCCAGCGCGATCATCCCGGTCACGATCAGGACCAGAAGCGCCGCGTAGAGAAAGTTGCGCGCGATCGCGTCCTGATTGATGACCGAGGCATAGATGGCCGGAACCAGCATCGCCAGCCCCGACAGGACGGATAGCAGGATCAGCAGCGGCAGGCGCAGGATCAGGTTCATTCGCCTCGCGCCTCAGAAGAAGTCGATCGAGACCTGCAACAGGCGCTCGACCTCGGGCACGTCATGGGTCAGGGCGAAGATCAGCACGATGTCGCCTTCTTCGATGCGGGTGTCCGGGGACGGCTTCAGGATCCGGTCGCCCTTCTGCACCGCGCCGATCAGCGCGCCCTCGGGAAAGTCGATATCGCGGATGGCGCGGCCGGACATCGGGCTTGTGGACAAAACCTGCGCCTCCATCACCTCGGCCTCGGCATCGCCGATGGAATAGATGTCGCGCACCCGGCCGTGGCGAATATGGCGCAAGATGGTCGAGACGGTGGTCGCGCGGGGATTGATATAGGCGTCGATGTCCAGCGCGCCCATCAGGGACACCAGCGTCGGGTCGTTGATCAGCGATATCACCATCTTCGCGCCGGCCTGCTTGGCCCGGACGGCCGCCAGGATGTTGGTCTTGTCGTCATCGGTCACCGCCAGAACCGCGTCGGCCACGGGCACCGACGCCTCTTCCAGCAATTCCGCCGACAGCCCGTCGCCGTTCAGCACGATGGTCCGTTCCAGCCGGTCGGCAGCGTATTCGGCCCGTGCGCGGTCATGTTCGATCAGCTTGGCGCGGATCCGGCCCGGCCGCGCCTCAAGCGTCCGGGCCACGGCAAGCCCGACATTGCCCGCGCCGATGATGGCGACCCTTTCCTGCTTCTGTGGCGGCTTTCCGAAGATTTCCAGCGTCCGCGCGACATCCTCGAAATGGCTGAAGATATAGACCTGATCGCCCGCGAAAAGCTGGTCGCCCGGATCCGGCGTGAACAGCCGCCCGCCCCGGCGGACCCCGGTGACGATGGCGCGCAGGCTGGAAAAGATCTCGTTCAACTGGCGCAAAGGCGTGTTCAGCGCCGGACAATCCTCTTCCAGGACAATGCCCAGAAGCTGGATCTTGCCGCTCATGAAGGTCTCGACATCGAAGGTCGAGGGCGCCGACAACCGTTGCAGCGCGGCCTTGGCGACCTCGCGTTCGGGGCTGATGACGACATCAATGGGCAGATGATCGGTGCGGTAGAGATCGGAATAGATCGCATCCAGATAGGCACCCGAACGCAGCCGGGCGATCTTGCGCGGAACCTGAAAGACCGAATGGGCGACCTGGCAGGTGACCATGTTCACCTCGTCCGAATGGGTCGCGGCGATGATCAGGTCGGCGTCGCGCGCGCCGGCGCGATCCAGCACGTCGGGATGGCTGGCAAATCCGGTGACGCCCTGGACATCCAGCGCATCGGTCGCGCGCCGGATCAGTTCGCCGTTATTGTCGATCACGGTGACATCGTTGCGTTCGCCGGAAAGATGCCGCGCGATCTGCCAGCCGACCTGCCCTGCCCCGCAGATGATGATCTTCATGCCCGTTCCTCAAGCCGTCGCAAAAGCGCCGCACACCTGCCTAAGCCCGCCGCAGGCGCGGTGCAACCTTCCCTTCGCCGCCGGGCGTGGCGTGGGCTTGCAGGGTCTGCAAAATGCAACCAAAAGTTGCCAAAATGTCGAGTCTTTCTTGTCTTGGCCTCTCTGCTGCATTAACCATGACTTGTCTGAGAACCTGCAACGTGGGCCGCGTTGCAAAGATGCTGACCTCGGGACGATCCGGCGGCGAATTCAGCCGCTTCAGCGCAGGCACCCGGCCGCTGACAGCCGACCCCTTGCCGGGGGCAGGCGACGAAGCGGATCGTGTTGCCGAACGCCGAAACGGCGTTCCGGACCGAGCCGCCCGACATCGATAAGGAGATGGAGAATGCCAACCTTGTCCGACCACGGTTTCGTCTGCTCCCTGGGACGGACATCGCGCCGCATCATGTTTGCTTCCCCAGAACGCCATTTCCCGTCGGGCTGACTTGGGCGCGGTCGATGGCGATGTTTGGCAGCGTGCCATCGACCGCGTTTCCTGTCGTCGTTCTTTCCCTTCTCGCAGAACAGCCCGCAAAGGCCCGTCAGGCCCGCGCCGTTTCTCGCGCTTGACCGCGGCACCTATTTGCCCGTCATGACCTCGTCCTCGGCGCGCATTCCGCCGACCACGCCCAGCGATTTCAGCTTGCGGTGCAGGGCGCTGCGCTCCATTCCCACGAATTGCGCGGTGCGGCTGATATTGCCGCCAAAGCGGTTGATCTGGGCCAGAAGATATTCCCGTTCAAACATCTCGCGCGCCTCGCGCAGCGGCATGGCGGTGATCTGCGGACCAAGGCTCAGCGCGTCGCTGTTGTCGGGCGTAGCCCCCTGCGGCTCCAGTTCCGAGGGCTGGATCGGACCGCTGCCCTCGGCAAGGATCAGAACCCGTTCGATGACGTTGCGCAACTGGCGGATATTGCCCGGCCATCGCATCGATTGCAGCGCCGCGACCGTATCCTCGGGCAGATCGCGCGGGGTCAGGCCCTGCGTCTTGTGGCATTGTTCGATGAAGGCACGGGCCAGCAGCGCGATGTCGTCGCGTCGTTCGGCCAGCGACGGCACCGCGACCGGCACCACGTTCAGCCTGTCGTAAAGCTCTTGCCGAAAGCGGCCGGCCTCGATCTCGACAGGCAGATCGCGGTTGGTCGAGGAAATCACCCGCAGGTCGACCCGCACCTTGTCGGACCCGCCAGACCGCGCGAATTGCTGTTCCGTCAGCACCCGCAAGATCTTGGACTGGGTGCCCAGCGGCATGTCGCCGACCTCGTCGAAATAGATCACCCCGCCATGGGCCTGTTCCAGAAGGCCCGGCTCGATCCCGCGGTCGGGCGTTTCGCGGCCGAACAGAACCTCTTCCATCCGGTCTGGTTCGATCGTGGCGCAAGGAACGGTGATGAAGGCCGCATTGGCGCGCGGACTGTGGGCATGGATATAGCGGGCCGAGATTTCCTTGCCCGTTCCCGGCTCGCCCGACAGCATCACCCGTCCGTTCGATCTGGCGACCTTGTCCAGATTGTCGCGCAGACGTTTGAAGGACGCGGATTGGCCCAGCATCTCGGCGGTCCGGTCGCCGCCCCGGCGCAGGCTGCTGTTCTCGCGCCGGAGGCGGCTGGTTTCCATGGCCCGGTTGATGACCACCATCAACTGGTCGATGTTGAACGGCTTCTCGATGAAATCATAGGCGCCCTGCCGGATCGCGGCCACCGCGATCTCGATATTGCCGTGTCCCGAGATGATGATGACCGGCACGTCCGGGTTGTTGCGCCGGACCTGTTTCAGGATGTCGATCCCGTCCATCCGGCTGTCCTTGAGCCAGATATCGAGGATCATCAGCGCGGGTTCGGCGGCGTTCAGCGCGCCGACGGCCTCGTCTGAATTTGCCGCGAGACGTGTCTCGAAGCCCTCGTCCCTCAGGATGTCCGCGATCAGTTCGCGAATGTCGCGTTCGTCGTCGACGATCAGAATGTCGCTCATATCGTTCCCGCCTCGTCAGTTTCTCTGGTTTCCTTGTCGCGGCCCTTGCGCCCCGTGCCGCGAACCGGGTGCCGTTCGCGCGGCAGCCGGATTTCGGCAACCGCGCCCGGATGATCGGGCGCATCCGTCAGCGACAGGCTGCCGCCATGTTCCTCGACGATCTTCTTCACGATGGGCAGGCCAAGCCCGGTTCCCTGCGCCTTCAGCGTCACATAGGGTTCGAACAGGCGCGACCGATCGGCGGGCAGGCCGGGGCCGTTATCGGCGATCGCGATCGCAACCATGTCGGCATCGGCGCGCAAGGTGACCGCGATATGCGCGGTCCAGCCCCGGGGCGCGGTCGTTGCGCGTTCCTCGACCGCCTCGCCGGCATTCTTCAGAAGATTCGTCAGCGCCTGACGCAACATTCCGGGATCGCAATCCACGACCACCGGCTGATCGGGGATGCTGACCTCCAGTGCGCCGCCAAGCGCGTCCTGCTGCAGCAGCACGACCTCGCGCAGAAGCGCCGCCAGATCCGTCTCCGCCCGGTCTGGTTCGGGCATCCGCGCGAAGCGGCTGAATTCGTCCACGATCCGGCGCAGATCGCTGGTCTGGCGGATGATCACCTCGACATACTGATCCAGCGCGGCCTTGTCCTCGGGGGCCGCGAGCGGTGTGAACTTGCGCCGCAGGCGTTCGGCCGAAAGCTGGATCGGGGTCAGCGGGTTCTTGATCTCGTGGGCCACGCGCCGGGCCACGTCACCCCAGGCGGCCATGCGCTGCGCGCTGACCAGTTCAGTCACGTCATCGAAGGCCACGACATAGCCTTCCAGATTGCCGTCGGCTCCGCGCCGCACCGCCATGCGGACCAGCAGGCTTTCGATGCGCCCCTCGCGCGCCAGCCGGACCTCGTCCTGCACGGCCTCGGCCACCGATGCCGACAACCGGTCGAACAGCGGCGCGAATTCCGGCACCGCCTCGGACAAGAGCGCGTCGATGTCGCCGCCGGGATCCAGCCCCAGCAACCGCGTGGCCGAGCGGTTGACGAAATCGATCTCGCCCGCCGCGTCCAGTCCGATCACCCCGGAAGTGACCGAGGTCAGCACATTGTCGAAAAGCCGACGCTGATCGTCGCTGGCCCGATAGCTGTCCACCAGTTCCTGCCGCTGCGCCTTCAATTGCCGGGTCATGCGGTTGAAGCTTTCGCCCAGGGTCTGGATCTCGTCGCCGGTATCGGGCTCGGGCACCTGGACGTCCAGATCGCCGCGCCCGACCCGTTCGCTGGCCAGGGCCAGCGCGCCGATGGGCCGCGACAGGCGGCTGGCGAACCACAGCCCCATCCAGATCGCGGCCGCGACCAGCAGCAGCGCGAAGCCCAGATAGACCAGCGAGAATTCGAACAGAACCTGCCCGCGCGTCTGTTCCAGTTGGCGGTAATCGCCCACCGTCGCGCGGGTATCGTCAAGCAATCCCAGAAGGTTGCCGTCCACGTCCCGCGTGACATAGAGATAGCGGTCAACCAGCGGCGGCAGCGCCACCAGCGCGCGGAATTCGTTGTTCTTCCAGTCCTCCAGCAGCACCAGCCCGTCGCGCTGCGCGCGATCCAGATCCTCCGCCGTCGGCTGTTCGTACCAGAACAGATAGCTGCGTTCGCCGCGCGCGCGGATCTCGCCCGCGCCGTTGATGATATAGGCCTCGCGCAGCCCGCGCTGGATCAGGGCCTGGCCCTGGACCAGCAATTGCCGCATCTCGGCATCCTCGATCATCGGATTGACACGTCCGGCCTGCGTCAGCACCCCGGCCAGCGCGCGCGCGTCCTCGGTCAGATCGCGACGATG
>CERQ01045104.1_pt1 | contig 20803 bp, 17 predicted proteins | sample 530711 | NCBI WGS metagenome assembly CERQ01 (sample SAMEA2620882, study PRJEB7988) | marine metagenome | biome: marine biome (ENVO:00000447); feature: mesopelagic zone (ENVO:00000213); material: "saline water (ENVO:00002010), including plankton (ENVO:xxxxxxxx)" | depth 850 m | reverse complement strand
GGAGGGTTCGGGCCGGTCCTGCCACACCGCGTCGATGGGATTGTCGGCCACCGCGACCAGCGTGGCGCCCTTCTTCTCCACCGCCTTCTTCAATTGCTGCGCCTGCCCATGCGCGTGCAGCCACGGGTCGAAACCGATGCGCTGCCCCGCCTTCACGTTCCTGGCCAGCCAGTCGGCGGGCGAGGTCGCGGGCACGCCGACATAGTCCCACAGCTTCCCGTCCACCTGTTCGCGCACCTGCAGCGTATAGCGGCCGTCGGTGAAGATCGCCGCCCCGTTCCCGCCTTCCTTCGACGTCAGCACGATGGCCGACCACGCCGACCCGCCGAAACCGGTCAGCCATTCCAGCCTTTGCGCATAGGCACCGACATATTCGCTCATATGCTCGTCGCACAAAGGTACGACGAAACCGTCGAGTTCGCGGCGCTTCAACTCGTCGCGAAGGGCGGCGAGTCGGGCTTCGTGGGTCTGCATCAACATGGGAAATTCCTGAAACGATAGGGGGTCTGCCTTGCGGCTTTCATGCACCGAACATAGTTTCATGCCGCGACGAGTTCCACCCGCAGACGCATGGCGCCCCTGCGGATCACCAGAATATCACAGAAAGCAGGCCGCCCCGTGACCGAGACCGCCAATAATGTTGCCCCGCCCCGTGTTCCCCTGGCCCCCAAGAAGCCGCACAGCTTCACCCATCACGGCATCACGGTCGAGGATCCCTATGCATGGCTGCGCGACCCCGGCTATCCCAAGGTGGAGGACGAGGAGGTCCTGAACCACCTCAAGGCCGAAAACGCCTGGTTCGAAAGCCGCATGGCCCCGCACGAGGGGCTGACCGAAAAGCTGTTCGCCGAGATGCGCGCCCGCATCAAGGAAGACGACAGCTCGGTCCCGCAGAAGGACGGCGACTGGTACTACTGGGTCGAATATGAAAAGGGCGCGCAATACAAGCAGTGGTGGCGCAAGCCCGCCGCCGGAGGCCGCGACGGGACCGAGGGCAAGCAATTGCTGCTGGACGAGGTCGCGCTGGCCGAGGGCAAGGATTACTTCAACCTCGGCAGCTTCTCGGTCTCCGCCGATGGCACGAAGCTGGCCTATTCCGCCGACACCGACGGCTCCGAACGGTTCGAGGCGCGGATCAAGGACCTCGCCAGTGGTGAACTGCTGCCCGACACGATTCCCGGCACTTTGGGCAGCCTGATCTGGACCGCGAACGACAGCAAGATCGCCTATTCGCTGGCGAACGAGCAATGGCGCACCGACAATGTCCGCCTCCACACGCTGGGCACGCCCATCGATCAGGACGTCGAGATCTTCCACGAGGACGACGAGGGCTTCCGCTGCGGCGCATCGCTGTCGGCCAACGAACAATGGCTGCTGATCGCCACCTCTGACCACGAGACGAGCGAGGTCCGCATCGTCCCCGCCGCCGACCCCACCGCCGATCAGCTGCTGATCAGGGCGCGGCAAAAGGGCGTCGAATACGAAGTCGACGTCAGGGGCGACACGATCGTCGTCCTGACCAACGACGACCACGTCAATTTCCGCCTCGCCAGCGCGCCGCTGGCAAGCCCCGACGAGTGGACCACGCTGATCGCCGGGTCGGACGAATTCTACATCACCGGCTTCGAACTGTTCGAGAAGTTCTACGTGGTCGAAGGCCGCCGCGCGGGCCTCGACCAGATCGAGATCCGCGATTACGCCGACCCCGCGAAGATCACCCCGGTCGATTTCCCCGAGGAAAGCTATGTCGCCGCCATGGGCAATAATCCCGAATGGGACATGGATGTGCTGCGCATCGGCTACAACTCGATGGTCACGCCCTCGACCGTCTATGATTACGACGTGGCGAGCGGCGAACTCACCGTGCTCAAGGTGCAGGAAATCCCCTCGGGATACGATGCCGCGCAATATCGCACCGAGCGCGTCGTGATCACCGCGCGCGACGGGACCGAAGTGCCCGTCTCGCTGATGATGCGCGCCGACACGCCGATGGACGGAAGCGCGCCGCTGCATCTTTACGGCTATGGCGCCTACGGCATCGCCATGCCGCCCTATTTCTCGACCGCGCGGCTGTCGCTGGTGGACCGCGGCTTCATCTATGCCATCGCGCATATTCGCGGCGGCGACGATCTGGGGCGCCAATGGTATCTCGACGGCAAGCTCGACAAGCGCACCAATGCGTTCAACGATTTCGTCGATGTCGCCAGGGGCCTGATCGAGCGCGGCTATACGTCCAAGGGCCGCGTCACCGCCTCGGGCGGATCGGCGGGGGGAGAGCTGATGGGCGCGATCCTCAATTCCGATCCCGACCTGTGGGGCGCAATCGTGGCGCATGTGCCGTTCGTGGATGTGCTGTCCACCATGCTCGACGCCTCGCTGCCGCTCACCCCCGGCGAATGGCCGGAATGGGGCAACCCGATCGAGGATGCCGCCGCCTTCGCCCTCATCCAGAGCTACAGCCCCTACGACCAGGTCCGCGCGCAGCCCTATCCGCCGCTGCTGGTGACCGCCGGCCTCAACGATCCGCGCGTCACCTATTGGGAACCCGCCAAATGGGTCGCCAAACTGCGCGAGTTGAAGACCGACGACAACGAGCTGCTGCTCAAGGTCAACATGGGCGCGGGCCACGGCGGCAAGTCGGGCCGGTTCGATTCGCTCAAGGAAACGGCTGAGGAATTCGCCTTCATCCTGTGGCAGATGGGCATGGCGGACGAATGAGCGCCCCTGGCTCGACTTGGCGCATGACATTCACCGCAGGCCCCGAACACATCGACTTCATGGGCCATGTGAACAATGCGATCTGGCTGACCTGGGTGCAGGAGATCGCGGGCGCGCACTGGGAAGCGGTCGCGCCCCGCGAACATGTCGATGCCTATCTGTGGGTCGCGCTGCGGCACGAGATCGACTACCGCGGCAACATCGCCGAAGGGGAGAGCGTCATCGCCGAAACCCGCATCGAACAGGGCCCGAAAGGCGCCCGCTTCGAACGCCTCGTCGACTTCTTCCGCGAGGAAGGCGGCGAGCCGGTTGGCAGGCCCATCGTCTCGGTCCGGTCCAACTGGGGCATGATCGACCGCGAAACCCGCCGCCTGCTTCGCATCCCGGCGGAGGTGGCCGCGCCCTTCGTGGCGCGGCCCTCCGGGCCGGACTAGAGCCGCCGGACTAGACGCCCCGGACTATACCCCGAAGTAGAGCGACCCCAGCCCCCAGATATCGACCAGCCCATGCGCGATGATCAGTGCGAAGAGATTGCGCCGCGTCTGGAAGAACAGCCAGCCAAGGATCAGGCCGGTCAGAAAGACCGTCACCATGCCGATCGGCCCCTGTTCGTAATGGGGAACCGCGAACACCGCAGCCGATACGATCACCGATATGGCCTTGGCCCCGCGCCCTTCGCCCAGCAGAGATGTCAGCACGTGAAGCAGATAGCCGCGAAAGACGATTTCCTCGGCAATCGCCGCGCTGACCATCGCAAAGGCGATCATCGTCAGCACTGCCTTCAGATTGCCTTTCAGCGCACCATAGCCCGAATAATCCGGCTCGATCCCCGCCGCCTTTTCGATCAGCGGCAGGACGATCTCACCGATGCCGACCACGATCAGCACCGCGCCCAGCAGCGCCCATGCGAATGTCGCGGACCAGCGCGCCGGCCTGCGCAGACCGGCAGCGGCCAGCCCGCCCGTCTCCAGCCAGACCACGATCAGCGCCAGCGCTGCAAGGATGGGAACCTTGAACGGAAAGGGAATGGGGGCAAACATGCCGCCCCCGACGATCAACGCCGCGACAAGAACGCGAACGACAGGATGCGCGAGCATCGGCACCATTTCGGATATCCTGGTAAAGCAAGGCACGAGGATCCGGCCCGCAACACCGTAATATAACGCGCCCCGCCGCTCAGCAATCGGTCCTGTCGCATGGTAAGGTCACAAGCCGCTGCTTTACCACAGCTATGATCGGCCCGCCGACACCTAGGGCGCTAACCCTCAGCCCCTGCGGCCCGCCGCTCCCCCGCACGCCGGTCGCTCTTGCGCCGCCGGACGGGCGCGTCGAACAGCTGGATGCGCTCGCTCAGCATGCGGTTGCGGCCGCTGTTCTTGGCTTCATAGAGCAGCCGGTCGGCATGGGCATAGACGCGGCGCAAGGTCGTCGCCACGCCCGGTGTCGTATCGACCAGCCCCAGCGAGGCGGTGATCGGCGCCTCGATCCCGTCGATCTCGTTCACGATGCGGATGGAGATCGCCCGCCGCATCCGCTCGGCCCGCTCGACGATGTCGGGGCCGCGCATCAGCATAAGGAATTCCTCGCCGCCCATGCGGAAACTGATCGTGTCGGGATCGCTCGACAACGCGGCGGCGGTTTCCTGCAACACGCGGTCGCCCATCGCATGGCCATAGCGGTCGTTGACCTTCTTGAAATGGTCGAGGTCGATCACCGCCAGCGCGGTATAGCCCTCGGCTCGCAGGTCCGGATAGCGCGCCTCCAGCGCGCGGCGATTGAACATGCCGGTCAGCGCGTCGCGGTCCACCAGCGAGGCCAGCGAATCGATCCGCGCCTCCGCCTTGTCGCGGTCGCGGCGCAGCACCTCGAACCGGTCCACCACGCCCAGCGCCGCCAGCACGATCTCGAACCCCAGCGTCAGATAGATCAGCTGATCGCCCCATGACGGCACCGCATACAGGCCAAAGCTGCGCACGATCCGCTCTATCCCGACGGCGATGATCGGCGCCCAGCCATAGATCTGGAACCACACCGCCCGGCTGCGCCGCCGGGCCGCGTGCCACATGGCGGCCAGGAACATCGCGATCATGGGCACGAAGCCCAGCAGGTAAAGCTTGTTGCCAAGGCCGCGCGTCGCCTCGATCGGCAGGCTGGCCCATGTGCCGAAGATCAGCGTGGCGACCCCCGTTCCGACCAGCAGGTCGCGCATCCGCCGGCTCATCGCATGCGGTTCGATGAAATTGGCGCAGAACGCCGCGCCCGCCGCGACCATGCACAGAAAGGTCATATGGTTGAGGAACGCCAGCGCCCCGATGCCAAGGTTCATGAACCGGTGGATGATCCCGCTCGACACCAGCAGATAGGCGTTCATGCCCAGCACCATCGCCATGTGCCACAGGATGAACCGCTCGCGCAGCACAAGATAGAACGCGTAATTGTAGATCAGCGGCGCGAACAGCAGGCCGATCAGCATCGCCAGCACGATGATGGTGCGCGGTGCCCAGCCCAGCGTGCCCTTGTCGCCCGTCGCCCGCTGCACCGCGCCCTCGGCCATCAGCGCGCTGCTGCCCGCGCGCTCGAACTCCACCAGCACCGATGTCGTGTCGCCAAGGTCGGGCAGCGGTATGGCGAAATTCGCGCCGTTCACGAACAGGCGGATGTCGTCCATCGCATAGCTGCGCCGATAGCTGACCCGCTTGCCGGAAAGGGCGATCAGCGTGACCCGTTCGAACCGCGCGATGCTGGTGACGAAATGGCTGGGGTTGTCCGCGGCCCGCAGATCCTCCTGCGAAAAATGCAGCCAGCCGCGCGTGGCCCCCGATCCATAATCCAGAGAGCCGCATTTCCATGGAATGGCGGGCAATTGTGCCGCGGAAACAAGCTGTTCCGCCGGAATGCCGCCGTCGGCATGGCAACTGGCGCGAATCGCCGTTTGCGCCCGCGCCTCTGCCGAGACGAAGAGCGCAATGACCAGCAATAACGCTGTCGGTGCGAATCTGCGAACCCGGCCCCACATGGCTGGATATTGGCATCACAGCCCTACGGACCGGTTAACGGGCGCACCTGTTTAAGTAACAATTGAACACATCAGCGCATTATCCGATAGTTTATTTCGTTTTCGGCCGCGCTCTGGTCATTGGGAAGGGCGCTCGCTACTTCCAGTTCCATGAAGTTCGACATGAAACAGATGGCCCCGGCCGATCGCTATCGCCTGCTGGTCAACACCGTCACCCCGCGCCCGATTGCCTGGGTGGTCAGCCGCAATGCGGACGGCCTGCTCAACGCCGCGCCCTACAGCTTTTTCAACGTGCTGGGCAGCGAGCCGCCGCTGTGCGTGCTGGGCATCGGCCAGCGCGCGGAAGGCGATCCCAAGGACACCGCGCGCAATATTGTCGAGGCGGGCGAGTTCACCGTGAACCTGGTGGGCGAACACGATACCCGCATCATGGTCGACACCGCCGCCGAAGCGCCGCGCGACGTCAGCGAGATTGACGTGCTGGGCATCGCCACCCGCCCCGCCAGCCTCGTCTCCACCCCGCTGATCGCCAGCGCCCCCGCCGCGCTGGAATGCCGCTTGTGGAAGCCGATCGACACCGGCGGCAATTTCACCATCATCCTCGGCGAAATCCTCGCACTGCATATCGGGGACGAATTCCTGTCCGGCCCCGACGATCGGCCCCGCGTGAACACCGAAGCCATGGGCCTGGTCGGCCGCGCATTCGGCGCAGGCGGCTATATCCGCAACAAGGACACGTTCGAGGAAGCCCGCGTCGGCTGGCCTCTTCCGGACAGGGATTAAGGCCGGACTGCGATTGAGGCGGGTAGAGGATCAAGGCTCCACCGTCACCACCACGCGCCGATAGCGGGTGAGCGGCGGGCTGCCCTTGTCGGTGACCGCCAGCACGATATGGATCGTCTCGCGCTGCGACACCTGCGGCGCGGTCACCCACACCCCGTCCGCATTCTCCGCACCCAGCGAGATTTCGCCGCGATAGCTGCCCGCTTCGGGATAGTGGAACCAGTAATAGGTCAGGCTGTCGCCATCGGGATCGGTTGTGCCGCGCGCGCTCAGCCACACCCCCTGCCCCGCCTTGACGGTCAGCCGGTCCGGCCCCTGCAGCATCACCTCGGGCGGGTGGTTCGCGGCAGCATAGGGCTTCACCGTCCAGTCCATCCGCGCAGCGAAATCGTTCTGAAACTGGTCGCGCCAGCGCCACAGGGATGCCCGCGCGCTTGTCTCGACCGGCTCACCCTTGCGGACCGACCGCCCGTATTCGGGCCGCTGCGGAGGCCCGAAGCTGTCCTCCGCATTGGTCCAGATCGGCCGCGTCTCCGCGCCGAACACCACTCCCGCAACCGCGTTCACCGGATCGTCCGCCATCGGTTCGGGGGTATAAAGCTCGTACCGCCCGCCCCAGCCGCCCCATGACGGCTGCGTCGGCACGCCCAGCCCGTTGGGTATCAGGCCAAGGAACGACGGCGTGTCGCCCTCCATGCCCCACGCGACATCGGGATAGGCCGCACCCAGCGGGCCGTGCCCCTGCTGGATATTCTCGGCCAGCCAGCGATTGCTGACGGTCTGATTGTCGATCCCGTCCACGACCTGGTTCATGCCGCCCCATGTCGCGCGGCCATAATCGCCGCCGGGCGTGACGATATAGTTCACTTGCGGAAACTGTGCGCGGATCCACGGACCCGCGTCATCCTGATCGGAAATCGCATAGACCCACAGCCTGCCCGACAGCCGCGCCACTTCCTCGGTAGACCGCGTCTCGCGCAGCCGGTAGAGCGCCTGCGCCAGCGTATTCGCCCCGCCCCATGCATTGATCCACAAGGGCCGCTCATCCTCACGCAGGATGGCGTTCAACAGTGCCCGCGATCCGGGCGAATCCATGCCGTCCCCCACGCCTTGCATGCCGTATAGCGGCTGGCTTTCACTGACGAGCGCAGCAAGTGCGTCGGCATCGGGATAGCCCGCATCGTGCAGCCGCAGACTGGGCAGCACCGCGCCATATCGCTCGATGATGTGGCGAATGGCCTCGGGCGCGACCGACGTGCGCTTGTGCACCGACGTCGTCGCGACCAGCCCCTCGATGTCGATCTCGTTGCTGTAGAGCAGCAGCCGGATCAGGCTTTGCGTGTCGTCGGGCTCGTTCTCAATATCAGTCAAGACGAACAGGCGGGACCTGCCCTGCCCGGGCGTATCGGCGCCCGCTTGGGCAATCGCGGCATCGGCGACCAGCAAGCAGGCCGCAGACATCGCAGCGCGTAAAAACATGCCCCCACCCCCTCGTTTTCTTGCCGCCATTGCTCGACCGGGGAAGGCGCGCTGTCAAGCGGATCGGCAGCGTGCCGCAGGACACGGTCCGATGGTGCCGCAAGTCCACCCACGACAGGTCCGGGGAACCTTAAGCAGTGGGCATGCTTGATAGGAGCGGGTGCGGAATACACATGCAAGAGGATACCGATCGATGAAGAATTCAATAGCACTGGCCGGCGTAGCGGCACTCTCGCTTGCGGCTTGCTCGCCAAGCGGTGACGACACCGCCGAGCCTGTCACCGAACAGGCCCAGTCCGACACGGATACGGCAGGCGGTGACATGACTCCTTCGAGCGTGGATGTCGTCGAAGCGGCCAGTGCCAACGGCAATCTGAACACCTTCCTGCAAGCAGCGATTTCGGCAGGCGTTGGCGAAACCTTGGCAAATGCCGATGGCGTGACCATCTTCGCGCCGATCGACGAAGCGTTTGGCGCGGTCGAAAACGTCGATCAGCTCCAGCAGAATCCCGACCAGATGGCGGCTCTTCTGAAACGCCACGCGGTTCCCTCGACCTATATGTCCAGCGCCATTCCGCAGGGTGAAACGCAGGTTCAGACGCTGTCAGGCGAAACCCTGACGATCAATAACAACAATGGCCAGATCGAGGTGATCGGACCGGGCGGAACCCGCGCCATGGTGGTCGAAGCCGACATCGAGGGCGAGAATGGCGTCGTCCATGCGATCAATACGGTCCTGACCGACTGAACGATCTGACACTGTCCTACACCGTCATCCAGCGATATGGCCGGTGCACGCAGCAATATGCATCGGCTCTTTCCAATCGTCCGATTTTCCGCACGCCGACTTTCCTCGGCCCCCGATTTTCCCGCACCCCGCGCGTGTCACTTTTGGCCCGTAGGCCCAGCATTTGCGTGGCATGGCGCAGGGTGACACCCCCTGTAGGACGTGTCACCTTTGTCACTTTTCAAACGGGGCTAATCGAAGGGGGCGAAGCGCGCCCTACAGCGCCTGCCCGTCGCGGTCGCGATAGATCTCGCGCCTTCCGACATGGTTGGCCGGGCCGACCAGCCCGTCCTTCTCCATGCGCTCGATCCACTTGGACGCAGTGTTGTAGCCGACGCCCATCTGGCGCTGGATCCAGCTGGCCGATGCCTTCTGGTTCTCGAACACCATCTGGCAGACCTGCATATATTTGCGGTCCTCCGGATTGTCCCCGGCACCATCCAGATCGTCGAAGGCGAAACCGCCGCCGTCCTCCGGCTCCTCGGTCACGCTGTCGACATAGGCAGGCTCGCCCTGACCGCGCCAGAACTCGGCCACGGCCTCCACTTCCTCGTCCGACACGAACGGGCCGTGGACGCGGGTGATGGGCCTGCTCGACGCCTTGTAGAGCATGTCGCCCTTGCCCAGCAGCTGTTCCGCCCCCTGTTCGCCAAGGATGGTCCGGCTGTCGATCCGGCTGGTCACATGGAACGAGATACGCGTCGGCATGTTCGCCTTGATCACGCCGGTGATGACGTCGACCGACGGGCGCTGCGTCGCCATGATCAGGTGGATGCCCGCCGCACGCGACTTCTGCGACAGCCGCTGGATCAGCACCTCGATCTCCTTGCCGACCGTGATCATAAGGTCGGCCAGCTCGTCCACCACCAGAACGATCTGGGGCAGCACCTCGTAGTCCAGCTGCTCTTCCTCGAACATCTCCTCGCCGGTCTCGGGGTCGAAGCCGGTCTGGACGCGGCGGCCCAGCGGCTTGCCCTTCGACGCGGCATTGCGGACGCGGTCGTTGAAGCTGACAAGGTTGCGCGCCCCGATGCTCGACATCATGCGATAGCGGCGCTCCATCTCCTCGACCGCCCATTTCAGCGCGCGCACCGATTTCGGCGGCTCGGTCACCACCGGCGAGAGCAGATGGGGAATGTCGTCATAGCTCTTGAGTTCGAGCACCTTGGGATCGATCAGGATCAGGCGCACTTCCTCTGGCGTGAAATTGTAGAGCAGCGAGAGGAGGATGCAGTTGAGACCCACCGACTTGCCCGACCCGGTGGTGCCCGCGACCAGCAGGTGAGGCATGGCGGCCAGGTCCGCGACGATCGGCTCGCCCGCAATATCCTTGCCCAGGATGATCGGCAGCATGCCCTTGTGATCGACGAAGGCCTCGCTGGTGATCAGCTCGCGCAGCGCCACGGTCTGCCGGTCGGCATTGGGCAGTTCGATGCCCATGACGGTCTTGCCCGGAATGGCCGAGACGCGCGCCGAAATCGCGCTCATGTTGCGAGCGATGTCCTCGGCAAGGCCGATGACGCGGGCCGCCTTGATGCCGGGCGCAGGCTCAAGCTCGTACATGGTCACGACCGGGCCGGTGCGCACCGCGGTGATCTCGCCCTTGACGTTGAAGTCCTCGAGCACGGTTTCCAGCAGGCGCGCATTGGCCTCCAGGGCGGACTTGTCGATCACCTTGCCGGTCTGCTCGGGCGGCTCGGCCAGCAATTCGGCGCTGGGCAGCTGGAAGTCCTGCCCGAAGAGTTCGCGCTGCTTGGGCTTTTTCGGCGCAGCGGCTGGCCTTGGCGCAGAGGACGGGTCAGCGATCTCCGGCGCGCGGCGAGGCGTCGGTTCGGGCGCGTCGAACGGCGGGCCGTCGTCCTCGTCGTCGGCCGCAGCGCCCCGGTCGACCGCCGGCTTAGGCTGACGCACGGGCTTGGCAGGCCGTGCCGGGACCGCATCATCGGCTGGTTCACGGCGCAGTGCGGCAGGCAGCGTCAGCAGGCCCGCCCAGTCGATGGCGAACACGCGTCCCGCCAGCCCGGCACCCGCCGCCAGCGCCACGATGGAAATCGCCAGCACCGCCCAGTCCGACCACGGCGCCGGCGCCAATCCGCCGAGCGACTGGATCGCCTTGGCCCCCAGCAGGCCCGACAATCCGCCCAGCCCCGCTGGCAGATCCCAGACCGGCCCGTCGAACAGCAGCGCCAGCACGCTGGACAGCAGCAACATCGCCGCCACCAGCATCAGCAGCGGAAGACCCCAGCGGCGTTTCCAACCGATCTGCGCATCCTCTTCCTCATGCTCCGCCATTTGCCACAGGCGGCGCGCAAACACGTAAAGCAGCGGCAGCAACAGCACCGCCATCGCGCCAAACAGCATGAACAGAAGATCGGCGGCCACCGCCCCCGCGCCGCCCATCCAGTTCTGCGCCCTTCCGCCCGCCGCCGTCGAAAGCGACGGATCGGTCTGCGAATAGCTGATCATCGCAAGCGCCAGAAACACGGCCAGCAACACCAGCGCCACCGCACCGACCAGCTCGGCGCTGCGGTTGAAGCTGGCCTTCATGGCCGAACGCCAGTCCAGATTGCTGGAAGACGCCTGATTTGCGCGTGTCGCCATCGCGCGGTCCCTTCAGTTGTGGCCTTCGATTGCGGCGGGTGAACAAAACGCGATTATCGGCGCTGGCGGAAACCCGGTCAATCATGCGGCGCGTTTCGCCGCGATCTGTGGATTACCGACACGGCCCCATGGTGGACAGGGCTGTGGATTGGCCGGGGTCAAATGGTGGAAAGCCCGTCGATAGCCGCCCAGCCGCCGATTTGAGGCGCCCGCGCCAGGGACCGGGCATTCCGCCGGTTCATGCCGCCGAGCAGGATCGTTTGACGGCCCGATCTTTGCGCAAGAAGCAATGCCCGTACCCGGCCAAGCGTCGACCCGCCCGGATGAGAGCGGGTCGGAAAGACCGGCGAAAGAAACAGGGCATCGGCACCGGCCCTCGCGGCAGCGGCGATCTCGGCAAGCGAATGGGCCGTCGCCAATCGCCAGAGCCCGTGGCCATGGGCAATGCGCGCAGGAGGCCCATAGACGGCATCCGCGCCCCATGCCCTTGCCTGCCGCACGCTACCGGACAAGGCAATGACATGCCCCCGCGCCCGTGCACGCCGCACGATGCGATCCCAGCGGGCGCGCCGCTTTGCCGGATCGAGATGGTAGTGCCGGAAGACTAGCCCCGATCCTCTTGGCAATCGGCGCAGCACGCTTTCCAGCACGTCATCATTCCGGGCATCGCTGATAAGCCAGATCGAGGGCAATTGGCGATGTCTGGGGGGCTGGCGGATCGTCACCTGCCCGCTATAGCAGCGCGCCATGACCGTGCCAGCACTTCAGGAAATCCGCGACAAGATCGCGCACGCCGCCAGCATCGCCAGGCGCAAGCCGGATGCCATATCGCTGGTGGCAATTTCGAAAACCCATCCGGCAGAGCGCATCCGGCCACTTTTGGACGCAGGACACCGCCTGTTCGGCGAGAACCGCGTGCAGGAGGCGCAGGATAAATGGCCTGCGCTTCGCGACCAGTTCCCGGACGTGAAACTGCAGCTCGTCGGACAGCTTCAGTCGAACAAAGCCGATGACGCGGTCGCCCTGTTCGACGCGATCCATTCGCTCGACCGATCAAGCCTGGTAAGGGCGCTGGCCAAGGCCATGGACAAGGCAGACCGGCGCGTGCCCTGCTTCGTGCAGGTGAATATCGGTGGCGAGGAGCAGAAGGGCGGCTGCGCTATTGCCGATACGCCCGCCCTTCTGGCGGAGGCGCGAGCGGCCGATATCGAAGTTGCGGGCCTGATGTGCGTGCCGCCCCTCGACGTCGAGCCTGCACCCTATTTCGCGCTGCTCGCAAAGATCGCGCGGGATAATGATGTTACCGGCCTGTCGATGGGGATGAGCGGCGATTTCGAGACGGCGATCATGCTGGGCGCCACCCATGTGCGTGTCGGGTCGGCCTTGTTCGGCCATCGTGGCTGACAATGAGCGGCTGACACGGCGTGGCTGACACGCCGGAACGTCGCCCACGCCCTGCCGTTCTGTTCGAAAGAAGGAGACAGTATGGCAGATCTGGAAATCACGCGTCATGATAGCGAGACAGGCGGCGAATATCGCGCGCATCCCGCCGACAGCGACGCCATCGGGCGCCTGACCTACAAGAAGCGCGGCGATGTCTATGTGGCCGACCATACGCTGGTGCCGCCCGAAATCGGCGGCCGAGGCATCGCGGCCCGTCTGGTCGAAGCGCTGATCGACGATGCACGGTCCGAAGGCTTCACCATCGTTCCGCAATGTTCCTATGTCGAGGCAGCCTTCCGACGGCATCCGGAGTGGTCTGACTTGCGGGCCTGATGGCCGCGGTCTGCAAAACGCAAGGCTTTGGGTGAGACAGATATCGTGCCGGCGATCTAGACATATATCTGTCTGACAATGTCGATCTACTTGTTCTTGCCGTTTCCACCGGCTTTCGGGTTGCCGCCACCGTTTCCGTTGCCGTTGCCATTGTTACCGCTGCCGGTATCGGTGCCGCCGCCCGTGCTGCCGCCCGTGCCGGAACCGCCATTACCGCCAGAGCCGTTGCCATTACCGCCGCCGGCGGAACCGGTGTCCGACCCGCCCGTAAAGCCGGGATCGAAGCTGGCCGCCTTGCCATTCATAGAGGCACCGACATTCGCGCCCAGCATAAGCGTCGCGGCACCGACGCCGACGCCGATCACGCCAAGGATCAGGGCATATTCTGACGAGCTTGCGCCGTGTTCATCGCGCACAAAGTCGCGGATGTTATCTGAGATCGTTTGAAACACCATACGCCCGCAATCCCCCCGGTCCCAAGCTGCGACCTGACGGCAATCCTAGTCGCGCAATGATGTTGATGGGGTTAAAGCCGCAGGCAGCGCGGAGGCAAAACGATTTAGGAAGGTGACCGGCATTGTCACCGAGCTAACGCCAAAAGCACGAACTTCTGCCCCGATACGGAACAGGTTGTTGCGCGATGGTGCTGCTGGGGAGGATTGAACTCCCGACCTCACCCTTACCAAGGGTGCGCTCTACCACTGAGCTACAGCAGCCCGGCGCGTGATGCGGCAAAGCACATCGGCGTCTTGCAGGGGCGCGCTATTGGCGGCGTCCCGTCCGCTTGTCAAGCAAAGCCGCGCATGCTTGTCACGAAGGGGGCCTGATGCGATGGAGACACCGTGACGAACGACCCGAAAAACGCCGGCAGCAAACCGGCCCAGAGCCGTGAGGAGCGGCTGGCCGCGCAGCTGCGAGCCAATCTGCGCCGCCGCAAGGCGCAGGCCCGCGCCATGTCGGGATCGTCTGCACATCCAGCAGATGCCGGCAACGATTCCGCAGGCGAAGACGATAAGGATTAGCCATCGTCCACAAGGCGTTGCGGGATGCTTGAGGAAAATGCCCGCTTCGTTCATCATGCGACAATGGGATTTATGCTAGGAAAGTGCGCATGAAGGGACTGTCATCGCATCATCTGCGCCGCGCAGGCGCTGTCATCCGTCGTTACGGGGTGGGCTTTCTCGCCGCCTCGGCACTGGGATTCGCGCCTGCTGCGCATGGTCAGTCTATTCCTGCCCAGTCGCAGCATCCCCAGGCCCAGTCGTTCGAGGAATTCCTGAACGGCCCCGAAGGCGCCATTCTCGATTCGCATCGGGCGCAGGACCCGGTGCCCGACAATTTCCGGCGTAAGCTGTTCGCGGTCGCTCCGCAATCGCAGGGCCGGATCGGCGTCGCCGCACTTGACCTGACAACGGGCCAGACCGTGTCCATCGAGGGGGACGAACCTTTCCCCATGGCCAGCACGTCGAAGATCGCGATCGCCGCGACCTTCCTCGCGGGCGTCGACGCGGGCAAGTACAGCCTGTTCGATCGCTATCCGCTGATGGTCCCTGTCGCCTCTGAGCCGTTTTCAAGCAAGGTCGCGCCGGTCCGCGCAGGTCAGACGATGACCGCCGAAACGCTGATCGAACGCATGATCACACGCTCCGACAACCAGGCCACCGATGCGCTGCTGGCTGTCGTCGGGGGGCCGCAGGCGGTCAATGCCTGGGCGCGCAAGGCGGGGCTGAACCGGTTCAGGATCGACCGCGACATTGCCACACTGGTGCGCGATCGTTGGGAATTCGACCTGTCCCGTCACGTCGACGTGCGCGACAGCACTCCGCCCGAAGAGATGGTGGAGCTGATCGCCGGACTGCATCAGGGCAAGTGGCTCTCCCCCGCCAGCCGAGGCCTGCTGATCGGCGCAATGACGCGCACCGTGACCGGCAGTTCGCGGATCAAGGCCGGCCTGCCCAGCGGCGTGACGTTCGGACACAAGACCGGCACTCTGAACAAGACCGCCAGCGATGTCGGCTTTGTCACCATGCCTGACGGGCGCGTGGTGGTGATGGCGATCTATGTCACCGGGCAAAGCGGCCCCGCCGCCCGGAACGCCAAGATCGCCGAGATTACGCGCACGATCTATAACGGGTTCTCGGTTCCGCCGGCCCGTCACGCGTCGAACGACAACGCGGTCTACGCGTCGAACTGACTGTAAAGACCGGACCAAAGAAAAGGGCGCGGAAGGATGATCCTTCCGCGCCCTTTCTGTTCGCGTGTCCCGAAGGACGGCGAAAGGTCGATCAGTCAGCCTGAGCTTCTGCGACGCTTTCGTCCTGCACGTCGGCTTCGACTTCAGCAGCAGCTTCGTCGGTCGCTTCGACGGCCGAATCGGCAGCCATTTCGGCATCCATGGCAGCGTCTTCAGCAGTCGCTTCGACGGCGTCCATGTTGGCGTCGGCGTCAGCAGCCATCGAATCCATGGTGGCTTCGGCGTTTTCCTCGGTGCCTTCCGAGCAGGCGGCGAGGGTGAGGGCAGCGCCGGCAGCGGCAGCGGCGAGAATGATCTTGCGCATGAAATGCATCCTTATTCCGAATGAACGTGAAGCTGGATTTATATGGCTTCACGCGAAGCCCGGTCTCCCGAACCTCGTGGCGCACAGATAAACCCATCCGCAAAGGGATGCAAGCGGCAACGCATGGCTCCGCATAATCCGTCTAAAACAGGAATATGGCCAGATTAGGGCGCGTCATCGCAAAAACCGGTGGGCACCCACAAAAATGGCGCCGCAATCGGCGCAGATGGGGCATGATTTCCACGCCCCTCGCTGCTACCGCCGAATGATCATGAGCGAAGCGATCGAAACAGCCCCCGCCCAGCCCGCCGACGGCGACGCGCGCAAGCCGCATCTCTATCTGGTCGACGGCTCGGCCTATATTTTCCGCGCCTATCACCGCCTGCCGCCGCTGACGAACCCGCAGGGAACGCCGGTAGGCGCGGTCTATGGTTATACCACCATGCTGTGGAAGCTGGCGCAGGATCTCGATGACGCCGATGGACCGACGCATCTGGCCGTCATCCTCGACAAGGCCTCGCAGAGCTTTCGCCACGATCTCTATGCCGATTACAAGGCGAACCGCCCGCCCCCGCCCGAGGATCTGGTGCCGCAATTCCCCCTGATCCGCGAGGCGACCCGGGCGTTCTCCCTCCCCTGTATCGAGGAGGACATGCTGGAGGCGGACGATCTGATCGCCAGCTATGCCCGTGCCGCAACGCGCAAGGGCTGGGACGTCACGATCGTATCGTCGGACAAGGACTTGATGCAGCTGGTCGGCAAATGCGGCGATCCCGATGACGGGGTCGAGGGCGGCTGCATAGACATGCTCGACACAATGAAGAACGCGCGGATCGAGATTGCCGAGGTGGTCGAGAAGTTCGGCGTTCCCCCAGAAAAGCTGGGCGATGTCCTCGCGCTGATGGGCGATTCGGTCGACAATGTGCCGGGCGTGCGCGGCATCGGGCCCAAGACCGCCGAAAAGCTGATCAACGAATATGGCGATCTCGAAAGCGTGCTGGCCGCCGCGCCCGAGATGAAGAAATCCAAGATGCGCGAGAATCTGATCGAGCATGCGGATATGGCGCGCCTCTCGCGCGAACTGGTGCAGCTGAAGGAAGACTGCCCGCTTCCCATGCCGCTCGATGATTTCGCGCTCGACGGCATTCCCAAGGAGCCGCTGGCCGACTTCCTGTCGACGCACGGCTTCACCAGCCTGCTGAAGCGGCTGGGCGCAGGCGCAGGCAGCCCTTCGCGGCCGACCGAATTAAACCCTGCGAAACCGGCGAACGCCGCAGCCGACAACGCAGCAGGAACCCGTCAGCCGCTGCCCGAATGGCCCGCGGTCGATCTCGACGCCTATGAATGCGTGACCACGCTCGAGCGTCTCGACGCATGGATCGCGCGCGCCTTCGCGGCGCATGCGGTGGCGATCGATACGGAAACCAGCTCGCTCGATTCGATGCAGGCGGAGCTTGCCGGGATCAGCCTGGCGCTGGGTCCGAACGATGCCTGCTACATCCCGCTTGCCCACGGCAGCGACGACATGTTCGCCGAGAAGCCGCAGCAGATTCCGAAGGCAGAGGCGCTCGCCCGGCTGAAGCCGCTGCTGGAAAGCGATGCGGTGCTGAAGATCGGCCAGAACATCAAATACGACCTGACCGTGCTGCAGCGCTGCGGCATCGAAGTCGCGCCGGTGGACGACACGATGATCCTGTCCTTCGACCTCGACGCCGGGCGCGGCGGCGGGGGCATCGGGCAGGCGCATGGCATGGATTCGCTCAGCCAGACGCATCTTGGCCACACCACCCTGACCTTCAAGGACATCTGCGGAACGGGCAAGAAGCAGATCCCGTTCAGCGCCGTGCCGCTCGACAAGGCGACGCGCTATGCGGCCGAGGATGCGGATGTCACCTGGCGCCTGCACCGAGTGCTCCGCCAGCGGCTGTCGGACGAAGGCGGGACGCGCATCTACGAAAACGTAGACCGCCCGCTGATCCCCGTCATCGCCATGATGGAACGCAACGGCATCAATGTCGACCGCGAGCATCTGGCGCGCCTGTCGGGCGAATTCGCCGAGCAGATCGCAACGCTCGAGGCCGAGGTGCACGAAATGGCGGGCGAAAGCTTTGCCATCGGCAGTCCCAAGCAGCTGGGCGACATATTGTTCGACAAGATGGGCCTGAAAGGCGGGCGAAAGGGCAAGAGCGGCCAGTTCTCGACCGACCAGACCGTGCTGGAAAAGCTGGCGGGCGAAGGCGTGCCGATGGCCAGCAAGGTGCTGGAATGGCGCGGCCTGTCGAAACTGCGCTCCACCTATACCGAGGCTTTGCAGCAGGCGATCAACCCGAACACGGGCCGCGTGCACACCAGCTATAGCCTGGTCGGCGCGCAGACGGGACGGCTGTCCTCCACCGATCCGAACCTGCAGAACATCCCGATCCGCACCGAAACCGGCCGACAGATTCGAGAGGCTTTCGTGGCGGAAGAGGGCAATGTGCTGCTTGCCGCCGACTATTCGCAGATCGAACTGCGCCTTGCCGCGCACATGGCCGACGTCCCGCCGCTGAAGGAAGCCTTCGCCAATGGCGAGGACATCCACGCCCGCACCGCGAAGGAGATGTATGGCGAGGTCAACCGCGATACCCGCGCGCAGGCCAAGACGATCAATTTCGCCATCCTCTACGGCATTTCGCGCTGGGGCCTTGCCGGCCGCCTCGGCACCGATGCGGATGAGGCGCAGGCCGTGATCGACCGCTATTTCGACCGCTTCCCCGGCATCCAGAAATATATCGTGCACACGCTGGAGCGAGTGCGCGAGACCGGCTATTCCGAAACGCTGTTCGGGCGGAAAACCCATTTCCGCAATATCAACGCCAAGAACCCCAACGAACGGCAGGGCGCCGAACGCGCCGCGATCAACGCGCCGATCCAGGGGACCAGCGCCGACATCATCAAGCGCGCGATGGTGCGCATGATGCCCGCGCTGCATGACGCCGGGCTCGGCCATGTCAGGATGCTGCTGCAGGTGCATGACGAGCTGGTGTTCGAACTGCCCGAAGGCGATGTGGCCGCCGCCTCTCCGGTGATCGAGCGGGTGATGGCCGAAGCCGCGCTGCCATCGGTCGAATTGTCGGTGCCGCTGGGTATCGAGATCGGCACCGGCCACAGCTGGGGGGCCGCGCATTGAGCGTGAGCGACGCTGCGCGAGCCCGTGCCCTTGCGCCCGACACGATGCTCATCGAGACGATGGGCTATGATCCGCAAAAGGGCGTCCCCATGATCGAGTTCCATCTCGAGCGGATGAAGCAGAGCGCCGCCGAACTGGGTTTCGAGTGCGACCGCCATGCGATCCGCAACGAGGTGCAGGCGGTGTGCTTTACGCACCGCGAACCGGCGCGGCTGAAGATCGAACTGCAGCGCGGCGGTCAATTCGCGATCCGCCTAAGCAAATATCCCGACCCGCTGATCGAGCCGGTGCCCGTCGCGCTCGTCAGGCTGGACATCGAAGCGAACGATCCGCGCCTGCGTCACAAGACCAGCGACCGGGGCTTTTACGACGAAGCCCGCGTCGAGGCCGAAAACCGGGGCGCGAAGGAAGCGATCCTCATCCGGGAAGACGGGCTGGTGACCGAGGGAAGCTTTACCAGCGTGTTCGTCGATCGCGGCGATTGCCTGCTGACCCCGCCCCTGTCGCTGGGCCTGCTGCCCGGCGTGCTGCGCCGTTCGCTGATCGAGGAAGGCCGCGCGAAAGAGGCGGAATTGCGCGCAGGCGATTTGCAGGAGGGGCTGATTATCGGCAATTCGCTGCGCGGACTGGTGCACGCGAAACTGGTGTCCGCATGAAGAGCCATCCTTCCCTCTCAGCGGCCCTTCAGCGCATCGAGCCGTCGCAGACCACCGCCATGACCGACTGCGCCACCAGCCTGCGCGAGGCCGGGCGCGACATCATCTCGCTGTCGGTGGGCGAACCCGATCTGGCCACGCCGGACCATGTGGTAGAGGCCATGCAGCAGGCCCTGCGCGACGGCCGCACCCGCTATACGCCCGTCGGCGGCACGAGCGAGGCAAAACGCGCCGCGGCGCTGCATTTCACCCGCGATCTGGGCATCGAGGCCAGCCCCGCCAATGTCACGATCAGCGCGGGCGGCAAGCAGGCGATCTTTCATGCTCTATGCGCCACGATCGATCCCGGCGACGAGGTGGTGATCCCCGCCCCCTGGTGGGTTAGCTATCCTGAGATCGCGCGTTTCGCGGGCGCCAGCGTCGTGCCGCTGCCGACCACACCCGCCAGCGCCTTCCGCTTTACCGCCAAGGCGCTAGAAGCGGCGATCACCCCGCGTACCCGCTGGCTGCTGCTCAACAGCCCCGGCAATCCCACCGGCGCGGTCTTCCCGGCGGACGAATTGCTGGCAATAGCCGATGTGCTGGACCGTCATCCGCATGTTCTGGTGATGAGCGACGATATCTATGCGCCCTTGCGCTATAACGGCGGCGACCATGCCACGCTGGCGGCACTGCGGCCCGATCTGGCGGCCAATGGTGACTCGGGGCGCGTCCTGACGGTGTCGGGCGTATCGAAAAGCCACGCGATGACCGGGCTGCGGATCGGGTTCGCGACCGGGCCCGAATGGCTGATCCTCGCGATGGAGCGGCTGCAATCGCATAGCAGCGGCAATCCCTGCTCGATCAGCCAGGCAGGCGCGGTCGCGGCGATGGAGGGATCGCAGGCATTCCTCGGCGACTGGCGCGACATCTTCCGTGCGCGCCGCGATCTGGTGTGCGCGGCGATCAATGCCATGCCCGGCCTGTCGACGCCGGTGCCCGATGGCGCGTTCTATTGCCTTGTCGAAGCCGCGCCCCTGATTGGAGGTAAGATAGCGGACGACGGCGCGCTGGCGCTCCATCTGCTCGAACACGGGGTTGCCGTGGTGCCCGCCTCGGCATTCGGCGGGGCGCATTGCGGGCTAGCGGGATTTCGCATCAGTTTCGCGGCAAGCGAAGACACATTACGCACGGCGCTGCAGCGCATCGAAACGGCGGTCAAAGCATTATGAAAGATATCGATATAGTGTTCGAGGACGGCGAAGCGCTGGTCATCGACAA
>CERQ01015157.1_pt1 | contig 20871 bp, 16 predicted proteins | sample 530711 | NCBI WGS metagenome assembly CERQ01 (sample SAMEA2620882, study PRJEB7988) | marine metagenome | biome: marine biome (ENVO:00000447); feature: mesopelagic zone (ENVO:00000213); material: "saline water (ENVO:00002010), including plankton (ENVO:xxxxxxxx)" | depth 850 m | reverse complement strand
AACGGCATACTAAACCATTGAGTGCATTCTCCTCGTTTATCCTTCATGCCGCTGTATCCAATATCGCTAAGGCTCGCTTCACTTGCTTCGGCTAAGCGCCTAGCCACTTCAACTGTGGATAGTCCGGTTTTCCGAATACGTAGATAGAGATGCTCCCCATCATGGCTGAGCGGAAAACCAAGCTCCTCATCTACTCTGAAATCGACGAACTCTTTTTTAATCAACGCACTTGTGTCAGGCGCGCCCCCAATGTAATTAAGCTCACTTATCTGTTTCAAATCGAGGTCTTGCCTTGGAGAAGGTTCTATTGAGTCAAGCATTAGTATGCATCAAAACTACAGCATGACACGCAATACCTTCCTCACGTCCGATATAACCGAGTCGCTCAGTAGTAGAAGCTTTTAAATTTACCCGATCAGAATCTAAGCAAAGCAGGCTGCAGAGACTGGCTGTTAACTCCTGACGATAGGGGCTCAGTTTCGGCACTTGAGCAATAACAGTAATATCGACATTTATAAGCCGAAACTGCTGGCTATCAGCCAATTGCAATACCCGGTCTAACAATTCAGCACTATCGATGCCGGCCAGAGACGTATCATTGCAAGGAAAGTGCTCCCCAATATCTCCTGCAGCTATAGCTCCTAGTATTGCATCACAGACAGCATGTAAAACAAGATCGCCATCGGAATGAGCGTCTAGACTAAGCTGAACCGGTAGCACCCGACCCGCCAATTTTAACGGTTTGTTCGTATCAAAATTCTCTGTAAATCGGTGTACGTCAAAACCATGCCCTATCCGCATGCTGTCAACATTCATAGAGTTTCCTCTTCTAGCCCTCTAGAATAGGCTTATTTAACACTCCGCTTCATGATTCCCCATTGTTTAAATCAAGGATCATGCCCGCTAGAATTAAATCTTGTTCACGGGTAATCTTGATATTAAATTTGCTACCTTCGATTATTTGAGGACGGTGTCCCATAAACTCCATCGCTGCCGCTTCGTCTGTTATCACTAATCCTTCTTCTATGATCTTTTCCATAGCTTCTTTGAGTAATCCATAACGAAACATTTGGGGAGTCAATGCGTTCCAATAATTACTGCGATCGATGGTAACAACCACTTCTTGCTGCTTATTTACAAGTTTGAGCGTATTATTCGAGGTGCTCCCAAGAAGCCCGCCGATATTATGAGGCCGCAAGGTAGAAATCAGTTTTTCAATGTCAGAAATTTCAACACAAGGCCGAACCGCATCATGAACCAGTACCCAATCGTTCTCATTAGCCTCGTCGTCAAGTGCTAATAACCCGTTGAGCACAGAGTGCTGGCGCTCTTCACCTCCTGACACGAACTTGAACTTTTGATCAGCCTCCAATCCAAGAGTTTTCCAGTTATTATCATCGGGATGAACCACAACAATGATTTTTTCAATGTCATTAACTGCTGCCAATCGTTGCAAAGTTAACAAAATAACAGGAACGCCATTTAAGCGCAGGTATTGTTTGGGAGTGCTCGATCCCATGCGACGGCCAACGCCAGCGGCTGGCAAAATAGCCCAAATTGTCATAGTAAAATCTTCTGAGTCCTATGGTTATTGAGTCCATAGTGAAAGAGTCATTTTTCTATCAGTAAGTAGAAAACTTCGCCATCCTTTATCATGCCTAATTCTGACCTAGCGCGCTCTTCCACAGCTTCTAGACCGTTTTTTAGGTCCAACACCTCAATTTCAAGTAGCAGATTGCGCTCTGTAAGGTCTTCATTGACATTATGTTGAGCCTCCAGCTCAACTTCCAGTATGTTTAGAGCGTGCATACCGCTCTCACCAATCCATAATTGGTATTGCAGCGCGAAAAGGATAAAAATCAATAATGCGTAGAGAATCTTCATGTTGATCGTGCCCGCTAGCTAGACGTTAAACCGTTCAAACTCCTTTAATCCATTGAAAATCGACAATTCACCTAATTCTTCTTCAATACGCAATAATCTGTTGTACTTAGCCACTCTATCCGATCGACACAAAGACCCGGTCTTTATCTGACCGGCCGCTGTGGCAACTGCAAGATCTGCTATTGTCGTGTCTTCCGTCTCGCCAGAGCGATGCGAGATTACGATCGAATAACCTGCATCCTTAGCCATGTTTATAGCACTCAACGTTTCAGTAAGTGAGCCAATTTGATTGAACTTAATGAGTATAGAATTGGCTATATGTTCGTTTATTCCTCTTTGCAAAATTCGAGGATTAGTGACGAACAAATCATCACCTACTAACTGAACTTTATCGCCTATTTGAGCCGATAATTTAGCCCATCCTTCCCAATCCATCTCATCCATTCCATCCTCGACAGACAGAATGGGGTATCCTTCGCATAAGTCCTGGAGATAGTCGACGAATTCACTCGAACTATAGGCTTTGTTCTCTCCCCGGAGTCGGTATTTACCTTCTTTATAAAACTCTGACGCAGCACAATCTAACGCGAGGTAAATATTTTGGCCAATCTTAAGCCCGGTAAGCTCCACAGCTTGCAAGATAGCATCTAGCGCGGCTGCATTTGACGGCAAATTTGGCGCAAATCCGCCTTCATCGCCCACTGCTGTATTTAACCCTTGCTTACTCAGCACTGATTTCAGAGCATGAAATACTTCAGCGCCCCAGCGCAAAGCCTCCGAGAAAGTCTTAGCCCCTGTAGGCTGGATCATGAATTCCTGGATATCAACGTTATTGTCGGCGTGTTCTCCACCATTGATGATATTCATCATCGGTACTGGTAATGAATATTGCCCTTCAGTGCCATTTAGGCGTGCAATATGGGTGTATAGCGGTACATTGCTTTCGTTAGCTGCTGCCTTCGCAGCGGCCAGAGATACGGCAAGGACAGCGTTCGCACCGAGATTAGACTTATTATCGGTCCCGTCGAGGTCAAACATTGCCTGGTCCAGCTTTAACTGATCGAAGACATTCATGCCGACTAGCTTGTCCCGGATAGTAGTGTTCACATTTTGGACAGCATTTAACACCCCCCTGCCAAGATAACGATTTAGATCTTTATCTCTTAGTTCAAGCGCTTCCCTCGATCCAGTTGATGCTCCTGAAGGGGCACAAGCTCTACCAACGACCCCGCTGGCAAGAATAACATCCGCTTCTACAGTAGGGTTGCCTCTCGAATCCAGTATTTCGCGGGCTCTAATTTGTATTATTTCAGCCATTATTTTTTACCACAGGCATTTCCTTAAGCCAAAACCGGAACACTAAGCAGTGTCAATCATTGGTAATGACTTGACTAGCTCGTCCAGAGCCTTCATTTGTTCTATAAATACCTTTAGTTTATCGAGAGGCAGAGCAGAGGGACCGTCACAAAGAGCCTGACTAGGATCTGGATGCGCTTCTAAAAAAAGACCAGCAATGGCTTGACTAAGGCCCGCCTTGGCTAAGTTAGTTACTTCTGCCCGCCGTCCATCTGCTCTATCTACTAACCCGCCAGGTTTTTGTAGAGAGTGCGTGACATCAAAAATTACCGGGTATCCAAAAGTTTTCATGGTGGAAAAACCAAGCATATCTACGACGAGGTTGTTATAACCAAATGCACTACCTCTTTCGCAGAGCATCAATTGGTCATTGCCCGCGGATTCAAATTTCTTGACGATATGCCCCATCTCGAAAGGAGACAGAAATTGAGCTTTTTTAATATTAACCGCCTTTCCAGTTTTCGCAATAGCAACAATCAGATCAGTTTGGCGGGATAAAAAAGCTGGTAATTGCAGTATGTCGGCTACTTCAGCTACCGCTTCCGTTTGAGTTGGATCATGAACATCGGTAATAATGGGTATCTCCAACTTCGCTTTAACATCGCTGAGCCACTTTAACCCTTCTTCCAGTCCTGGACCACGATACGACTCAATTGAGGAGCGATTTGCCTTATCAAAAGAAGCTTTAAATACAAACGGAATACCAAGCTCTGTAGTTACCTGCTTGAAGTGATCTGCGACCGAAAGAGCTAAGTCACGGGATTCGAGAACATTAAGTCCACCAAACAATACGAACGGCTGGTCATTTGCCAAACAAATGCCCGCAACATCAATTTGTTTATTTACCATTTTTATTCGACAATCTTAAGGTTAGGGGGTTCAAACTTACGCTATTTCGGCATTATCGATAGACGATTGTTCGTCGTCCAGCTTATTGCCCTCCTCGCTATCGCTATATTGCGTTTTATTATAAACGACCGCAGCAGAGATGAAGCCGGTAAAAAGTGGATGCCCCTCACGAGGTGTAGAAGTAAATTCCGGATGAAACTGACAGCCGACAAACCAAGGATGATCGGGTACCTCAATTACCTCCACCAGCATACCGTCAGTGGATTTACCTACTAGTTTTAATCCTGAAGAGGTAAAGGATTCAAGGAAATTATTATTAACTTCGTAGCGATGGCGGTGTCGCTCAACGATCACTTTCTCCTTGTAGCAATCATAGGTAGTGGAATTCTTATCAAGAGTGCACTCTTGCCCACCTAGTCGCATCGTGCCACCGAGGTCTGAATTTTCATCTCTAACCTCAGTGGCGCCCGTTATCGTGGTCCATTCGCTAATCAACGCTATTACGGGGTGCTGGCATTTTTTGTCAAACTCAGTGCTATTAGCTCCGTCCAAACCTGCCACATTACGAGCGTAATCTATAACAGCGGCCTGTAGGCCGAGACAAATGCCCAAATAAGGAATTTTGTTCTCTCGGGCGTACTGAGTAGCCAGAATCTTACCTTCAAAGCCCCGTTCTCCGAATCCCCCAGGTATAAGGATAGCGTCATGACCCTCTAACAGACCAGTGCCCTTTTCTATAACATCGGTGGAATCAATATAATTGATATTTACCTTGGTACGAGTTTGAATTCCAGCATGAGTAATAGCTTCGTTTAAAGATTTATACGCATCGAGTAAGTCCATGTACTTGCCCACCATAGCTAGCTTAATCTCCCGATGAGGATGCAGTTCAGCGTCGACTACCCGGTCCCATTCCGAAAAATCCGCCTTTGGGCAATCCAAACACAGCTTCTCAACCACTATTTGGTCCAGTCCTGCCGCTCCAAGGATAGAAGGAATACGATAGATAGAATCTGTATCAGGTAGCGATACCACAGCTGGAAGTTCGACGTTGGTAAACAATGCTATCTTTTTACGGGCTAACTCATCAATCTCCTGTTCAGAACGACAAACCAAGATATCGGGTTGAATACCAATCGAGCGCAGCTCCTTTACGGAGTGCTGGGTAGGTTTAGTTTTGGTTTCGCCAGCCGTGCTGATATAAGGTACCAGGGTCAAATGCAGAAATAATGCCCGAGAAGAACCTAATTCAACACGAAGCTGACGTATCGCTTCCAAGAACGGTTGAGATTCTATATCTCCAACAGTACCACCGATTTCAACCAATGCCACATCGGTGTCGCCTGCCCCATCTATCACTCTCTGTTTGATTTTGTCGGTAATGTGCGGAATTACCTGGATAGTGGCACCGAGATAGTCACCACGCCGTTCACACTTGAGTACTTCTTCATATACCCGACCGGTGGTAAAATTGTTTTTCTGCGACATTGTGGTTCGACTGAACCGCTCATAGTGCCCAAGATCTAGATCGGTCTCAGCTCCATCTTCAGTAACAAATACCTCTCCATGTTGAAACGGGCTCATGGTACCCGGATCCACGTTGATATAGGGATCCAGTTTGAGCATCGTTATCTTAAGGCCGCGGGCCTCGAGAATAGCACCAAGAGACGCCGAGGTAATACCTTTACCAAGTGAAGAAACTACACCGCCCGTGATGAAGATATAGCGAGTCATTAAGGCCCCATCTCATTAGTTCGAATCAGTTAGGCACTGACTCTTCCAGATGGAACTACACTTTACCAGAAGCAACTAGTCAGAACAAACTTAGGACAAATTCGATAACCCTAGCTATTTCCTGCTTAGACTAAAATCCGGTGCTTCCCAGCTAATCAAAAGGCCTTGTTCATTAGATGGAGCAGCGTAGCGCTCTGCTACCCCAATGCCAGGAATGCAAGCAAGATCATCTTCAAGGTATAACAGAGGCAGTCGTTCACGTAACCAGGGCAATACCTCTTCCTCTTGCAGTAATTTCTTTAATCGCTTCGTAGGACGCCCGACCAGCTGGCATGCTTCCCCGCCCGTTCGGTATTTTATGTTCAGACTACAAATATTAGACGCACGAATTCCTGACCCTAATACTGATTCAGCCCGTAATATTCCATTACCCGATAACTCGAGTTTAGATCTTTTTTCCAATTGCCAAGTTAATTTCTGTGTGTTATCAAAATCTTGCGATCTACGGAGGGCATATAAATTTCCCTTAAAACAATAAAGCAAACAGGCTCCAAAGCTTAGCGCCGCGAACCCTCCTGCATCAGCTGAAGCCACCGTGTGACTCAGTTGTTGTAACTGGTTCCAACCTGGTTTTTCCAAACCGAGGAGACCGAACCAACGGCGCAGAGCATTACGGCGGCGAGCGTCTGAAAGCCTCAATAACTGTTTTTGTCCAATCACATCAACCCGGTCCCTCACTGTAAAGTTCAAATCAATTTCTGCTAATTCCTTGAGCAGCTCATCGGTTTCTCCCAACAGTATCAGGGACTTATTCCAAGATTCCCGATAATTAGTCCAGCGTTGTTCTATAAGCGGAAGTAGCTTGTGACGGCAGTAGTTGCGATCGAAACGGACATCCTGGTTAGAATTGTCTTCTATCCATTCGAGACCGCATGCGCGCGCATAGTCGATCAGCGATTCACGGGAAAAATCAAGCAATGGCCGAAAAAGAAAACTATTAGCCAACAAACGATATCTGGGCATGCCCGCCAAACCCCGTATACCAGCCCCCCTCATCAAACGCAGTAAAAATGTCTCGAGCTGATCGTCGAGATGATGAGCTAACAATAAGGCTTCACCTATCTCCAAACTTGATTCAAAAGCGCGGTAACGAGCATTCCGGGCGGCATTTTCCAATCCAGTGACAGCTCTAGGCTCTGTAATTTCAACGTGCACTTCGCTAATTTCCAAAGGCACATCAAGCCCCGCACAAAACTTTTCACAAAAAGCCTTCCAAGCATCAGCGTCTATATGTAAACCGTGATGAATATGCAGCGCACGAAGCGGGATATCCAACCTACCTTGTTTCTTTAATGAATGCAGCACCTGCAGTAGAACTACGGAATCAATACCTCCACTCAAGCCCACCACGATAGAGTCACAATGTGGCATTGATTGTAGGATAGTATTGAATTTTTCTAAGTTAAAATTCATGGTGCCAGCCGATCACCGTAAAATTAAGTAATTTGGTGCTATCCCTTGCAAGAATTGCACAAAAGTTATTGGGTTAGAAGGTCGAAATAAAGAGGATCTAGTCGCCGCTTGATATACCGTAGCTCATTAAGCGCTGGTAACGATGCGCCACAAGGTTATCGATATCCGCAACCATCAGGCGCTCCACCTGTTCATGCAGCGCTCTTTTAATATTCTCGGCTGTCATTGAAACATCCCGGTGAGCACCACCAAGTGGCTCCTGTATTATCTCGTCGACAATCCCTAATTGCTTTAATCGTTCTGAGGTCACTCCCATCGCTTCTGCCGCGGCTGCTGCATGATCGGCGGATTTCCAAAGAATAGTGGCACAACCTTCTGGCGTGATGACAGTGTAGGTTGAATACTGCAACATGTTGAGATGGTCAGCCACACCAATGGCGATAGCACCGCCTGAATTAGCCTCACCGGTTACAGTTGCAATCAGGGGTGTCCGAATACGTGACATCATCGCCATATTTTCGGCAATTGCTTCGTTTATACCCCTTTCCTCTGAATCCATGCCCGGATATGCCCCTGGTGTATCTATAAAGGTTAACACCGGTAATTTATATTTTTCGGCCAACTGAATTAACCGATAAGCTTTTCGGTAACCTTCTGGTCGTGGCATACCAAAATTGTGTCGCACTTTTTCCTTGGTACCCCTACCTTTTTGATGGCCGAGCACCATCACCGGACGACCCTCTAGCTTAGCTAAGCCACCTATCAATGCTTGGTCATCAGCGAAAAGTCGATCTCCGTGTAATTCTTCAAATTCCGTAAAAATATGTTCTATATAATCTAGTGTATAAGGTCGCATCGGATGGCGTGCAACCTGGGATATTTGCCAAGGAGTAAGTTTGGAATAGATTTTTTCCGTCAGCTTGTTGCTCTTATCTTTTAAGCGCTGAATTTCTTCATTGATATTCACCTCGCTGTCAGCGCCAACCAAGCGCAATTCGCTGATCCTGGCTTCCAGCTCTGCAACAGGCTGTTCAAATTCGAGGTAATTTGGATCCATTAGAATTCAGAGCAATTGCTTCCGGGCTCAATTTAGTGTCATTCCCCGCCTGTATTCAAGTGCTACCCTATCTTTACCATATTCCACCTTTAACTTCTGAATAAGGTCATCGGTAGGTAATACAAGCCAATCCTGGCCTAACATTATACACCCTGTATAACCCGCTCGTTCATAATTGATCACAATCTGACAACCCTCCCGTTTATCGGAGGCTTCTCCGGTGCCGTTGGTAATTAGACCTTTATCTCCTGTCACAGTAATCGTCTCTTGGTCAGTATTCATTTCAACTTGGCGATAGGGTTCTAGAATAGTGGCGAGATGCTTACAGAAATTCACCTGCAATACTGCCGCATTAAGATTCAGCGCCAAACGGTAAGCAAATCGTCTACGAACTTCTGATAGCGTCATCAATTGCTTTGCCCTACCCTTAGTACTTCCATTGTAATCATCGACAGTTACGGTGCACTCTGCCAATAGTATCTCGTCTTTCTGTATTAGATCCCGGTATCTCTCATATTCCCTAGCTAAAAGTGACACCTCGAAACGGCCACTGCAATCGTCAAGAATCAGGAATGCGATGGTGTCACCTTTCCGACTTCTCATGGTGCGAAAATCATGAAGTAGCCCAGCCACCAGTTGCGTACCCCGTTGGGGCCGCACATTAGCTAACCGAGCAGTCGTAATGTGTTTTAGCTCCGTTAGATGTTCTCTAATCGGGTGACCAGAAAGATACAAACCGAGCGTTTCCTTTTCGGCAATCAGGCGTTGCTGCTCCGTCCAAGCGCGTAATCTGAAACCAGATTGGTGAGGATTGCCGTTAATCATCTCTCTCGGAGTAATATTGCCAAACAGGTCATCAACTCCACTTGCATGATTACGGGTCCTTTGATCAGCGGCCTGCATAGCCTCAGCCAAAGTTGCTGAAAGAAATGCCCTCGAATAATCGATGTCACCCTCAACAAGACCATCGAGCGCCCCTGATCGAATCAATGCTTCCATAGTACGTTTGTTAACAGAGTGGATATCGACTCTTAAACAAAATTCCAGTAATTCGTTAAATGGTCCCTCTACCCGTGCTTTTAAAATATTCTCCACCGGCCCTTCTCCAAGACCTTTGATAGCACCAAGACCGTATACGATTTCTCCCCTACCATTTACGACAAAATTAAACTCGCCTTGATTAATGTCAGGGGGGATAATTGTTAAGCCCATATCTTGGCATTCATCAATGAGAGTGACAATCTTGTCCGTGTTTTGCATCTCAGCCGTAAGTACTGCAGCCATAAAATAAGCTGGGTAGTGAGCTTTAAGCCAGGCTGTCTGATAAGACACGAGAGCATAGGCTGCTGAATGGGATTTATTGAATCCGTATCCGGCAAATTTTTCCATCAAGTTAAAGATTTTTTCTGCCGTTTTCACGTCAATGTCACGTGATTCAGCACCTTTTAAAAATGTAACTCGTTGTTTCGCCATCTCATCAGGCGCTTTTTTCCCCATGGCCTTCCGCAAGATATCGGCACCACCAAGCGTATAATCTGCTAATACCTGAGCAATTTTCATTACTTGCTCCTGATAAAGAATTACCCCATAAGTATTGGAAAGTACCGGTTTCAATTCATCGTGATCATAGACCACATGAGTTCTCCCATGTTTGCGATCGATAAAATCATCAACCATGCCAGACTGCAACGGACCGGGTCGAAACAACGCCACTAGGGCTATTATGTCTTCGAAACAGTTAGGGACAAGGCGCTTGATTAAGTCTTTCATACCCCGTGATTCCAACTGAAATACAGCTACCGTCTCGCCCCGTTGCAATAAGCGGTAAACCTCCTCATCGTCAAGTGGCAAGGAAGATATATTTACAGGCGGTGCACCTTTATCTAGTTGAGCATTTATCATCTTCACCGCCCAATCAATAATAGTTAGGGTGCGAAGCCCTAAGAAATCAAATTTGACAAGGCCTGCTGTCTCTACATCGGTCTTGTCAAATTGAGTAACTAAGCCATGACCTGGTTCATCACAGTATAGAGGCGTAAAATCAGTTAGCTTCGTCGGAGCAATAACAACACCGCCAGCATGTCTGCCTACATTTCGGGTAATACCTTCCAACTTGTAGGCCATCTCCATAATTTCCTGAACATCCTCATCACTATCAATAAACTCTTTTAGAAGGGGCTGTAGGTCTAAAGCTTTCTTTAAAGTAATACCAGGTTCAAAAGGAATCATTTTGGATAGCTTGTCCGCTAGAGCATAGGGCTTACCTTGTACGCGGGCTACATCCCTGACCACGGCCTTTGCCGCCATGGTGCCAAATGTAATTATTTGAGACACCGCGTCCTTACCATACAACTCAGCGACATGCTGGATCACCCGATCACGGCCTTCCATGCAAAAATCTACATCGAAATCTGGCATAGATACACGTTCTGGATTGAGAAATCTTTCAAAAAGCAAATCGTATTTCAATGGGTCGAGATCAGTTATCCCAAGGGCATAGGCAACTATCGATCCCGCACCAGATCCTCGGCCCGGGCCAACTGGTATGCCATTATCTTTAGCCCACTGAATGAACTCCATCACAATTAAAAAATATCCAGCAAACCCCATCTGATTAATAATTTTAAGCTCCATCTTCAACCGATCGAGGTACGGTTTAATCTTTAAAGAACTTTGAGTAAGGTTTCCAAACATCACCTCAAGGCGCTGTTTTAATCCATTGGAGCTTAATGTGGAAAGATAATCTTCCAGTGCTACATTTTCAGGTATCGGATAATTGGGCAGGTGTGGTTTACCAAGCTCAAGGCTCAGATTACAGCGTTTAACGATTTCCCATGCGTTCTGAATCGCCTCCGGTATGTCCGCGAACAGCTTATTCATCTCCCCAGAGCTTTTTAAATATTGCTGATCGGTATAGTTATGCGGTCTGCGGGGATCATCGAGCGCGCGACGCTCATTAATACATACCCTAACCTCGTGCGCATCAAAATCTCCTTGGTCGATAAATCGCACATTATTGGTCGCTACGACAGGGCATTGAGTTTCTAGTGCCAGAGCTACGACCGCATCAATATACCCTTGCTCTCCTATCTTGCCTACTCGTTGAATTTCAAGATAAAACCTTTCTGGAAATAAATCTTGCCACCTGCCTAGTAAATGCCTGGCTCGTCCCCCTTCCTCTGCAAGCAACGCTGCTGCAATATTACTCTGCTGCGCTCCTGATAATGCTATTAATCCTTCTGTTCGTCCTACTAACTTGGATATAGACAGCACTGGCTCACTGTGATTCGATGAATCTGTGTAAAGATCAGAGATTAAATGGGTGAGATTCAGATAACCCTCACGGTCTTTCACTAATAAAACCAAATTTGTACAAATACCTGAATCATCCTCAATTATCATATCGCAACCGCAAATCGGTTTTATGCCTGCCTTTACCGCGTTGCTATAGAACTTTATTAAGCCAAATAAGTTAACTAGATCAGTGATTGCAGCTGCTGGCATTTGCAATTTCTGAAGGCGGGACATCAATGGCGGAATGGTTACCAAGCCATCGGTGATGGAAAATTCAGTATGTAATCGTAGATGAGCGAAAGGCTGAGTAGCTAAATTTTCAGACATGCAGATCGTTCAATACCGGCTGGCAAACAGAATAACGGTTTGGATATTTTGCAGAATCGCAATCCTTTTTAAACCGCATACGTATAAGATCTACTATACTCTTTTTCTATCGGATTTTCTGCTCCGGTTTTAACTAATTAGTTATATTAACTAACTTAGCAACTGGCCCAAATGATCGTCGGTGGATTGAGCATGGTCCAAGGATTTGCAGTGCTTTGAGGTGCATACTAGTTGGATAACCTTTGTGCTGGGCAAACCCGTAGCCAGGAAACACTTTATCCAGCTCTTCCATCTCATGGTCTCGAGTGACTTTAGCAATTATAGAAGCAGCTGCAATGGAAGGTATCAAAGAGTCTCCTTTAACGATCGCCTTGGAAGGATAATTCCATTTTGGACAATGTTTTCCATCGACATAAACAAAGTCTGGTTTCTTATCGAGAGCATCTACGGCACGACTCATAGCCAATAAGCTAGCTTGAAAAATATTGAGTTGATCGACCTCAACAACACTAGCGCGGGCCACTGCCCAACTACGAGCATTTTCGATAATTTGTGAATAGAAATACGCCCGACGGCGCCCACTGAGTTGCTTCGAATCCACTAATCCATTAACACGCTTGCTGGAGTCCAGGATTACAGCAGCAGCCACGACATCGCCAGCTAGTGGCCCCCGGCCCACTTCATCTGTTCCAGCCTCTAATCTGGACAGATTTTCCGTTTCGTCTAGAACAATTTGACACTCCATACGAATTGGTTAACTCACCCGTATTAAATTCATAATCTCTTGCGCAGCCTTGACAGAGCCCCCTAAACGAAGACCACGATGAATTACTTCAAATTCGCTCAATACTTTATGGTACATCGAATCACTTTCACCAGATCTCGACATGAATCTCGAAATTTCCCTACTTAGCGCTTCGTAAGTACAAGCTTTCTGTACATACTCTGGCACCAATTCTTTTCCTGCCAAAAGATTTGGCAATGCCACGAAGGGTACCTGTAGCATGCGTGAAGCAATAGCGTAAGTAATTGGGGCCAATTTGTAACACACCACCATGGGCCGCCGTAATAACATTGCTTCTAGTGTAGCCGTACCAGACGCAAGCAAAACCATGTCGGAAGCGCTCATTGCAGCTTGAGAATTTTCTGCTAATTGGAACTGATCTTTACCAAGGATATTGAAACTGAGTAATAGTTCATCAAGCTGAATTTTAGATTCCATTCCCGCAACCGGAAGTATGAATTTTAACTCCGGAAACTGTTGAAGTGAGTCTATAGCGGCTGCGATAAATACTGGGGCTAATCTTTTGATTTCTCCTCTGCGGCTACCCGGCAATAAAGCAACTACCCTATCACCATCTGCGAGATTGAACTGCTGTCGATTCTGGCCCTTGTCATTATCGAAACTGATCTGATCAGCAAGGGGATGACCTACACAGGCCACAGGGACTTCGTGCTCGTCGTAGATCGCTGTTTCAAATGGAAAGAGTGTCAACATAAGATCTACTGCTCTTTTGATTTTAAAGATGCGCCCAGCACGATAAGCCCATACGCTAGGACTGACATAGTGGACAGTCTTTATCTTGTTTTGTTTTAACTTGGTCTCCAAGCGCAAATTAAAGTCAGGTGAATCTATCCCAATAAACGCGGCAGGTGGATTCTCGATAAAAGCGCGCTCTAGTTTGTGCTTAATGCGTAGCAGTTCTGGCAGTCTGCCTAGAGGTTCTACAAACCCCATAACTGACAGTCTGTCCATTGGAACCAGCGACCGACAGCCAAGCGCTACCATTGCAGGGCCACCGATACCGAAGAACTCTGCGTCTGCATAATGCTCTCTCAGCGCTTTGATAAGATCGGCGCCGAGCATGTCACCAGACTTTTCGCCAGCAACAATTCCGAATCGCAAGGGTTGGGTCATAGACGACTATTAGTCACTCTACCTATGAATGCCTTTTTCAGAAGATTCTAGAGACTCGATAAGAACCTGCAAAGCATTGCAATTTTCCCGCATGGCTTTGATTTGGTCGATGGCTTCCTGCAGGCTGTAATTTCGCTTATAAATAATTTTAAAGGCTTCTCGTATTTCGGCAATGGTATCTTTATCAAAGCCCCGGCGTTCAAGACCTATAGCATTAACGCTACGCACCGACGCAGGACGCCCGCTAACAATCATATATGCAGGTATGTCGTTGGTAATATGGGTCATTCCACCGACCATGGCATGAGAACCGATCTTCAGAAACTGATTAATACCGGCATAGCCTCCAAGTATTGCCCAGTCTCCGACTTGCACATGACCCGAGACTCCCACATTATTGGCAAAGACAGCATGGCTGCCAATAGTACAATCGTGGGCGATATGAACGTAGGGCATCATGAGATTATCGCAGCCGATGCGAGTGATCCCGCTACCTATCCCAGTGCCGCGATGGAGAGTTACACCTTCACGAAAAATGTTGTCATTTCCAATTTCTAACCACGTTTCTTCACCTTCAAATTTCTTATCTGCTGGGTCTTCACCCACCGAGCAAAATTGGAAAAACCGGTTATTGGAACCAATACGGGTATTAGCTCGAACTACCACATTAGATTCCAGTACCGAACCAGCGCCAATAGATACATTTTTACCAATAATGCACCAGGGTCCTATGTCTACATCTTTCGTAACATTAGCACTGGGATCGATCTTCGAGCTAGGATCTATCACTTGAAAGCTGCTCCAAGTGACTCATAAATCACCCTCTGGACAAAAAACTGATTCAAGCTAGCCGACCTCGACCTGTCGTTCGGCGCACATTATATTCATACTGCCCACCAGTTCGTCATCGACAGATGCGCGTGCCGAAAATTTGTAGATACCACGCTTATTCGTGATGACATTTACTTCAAGCCATAATTGGTCGCCCGGAACTACCGGTCGCCTTAACCTAACATCATCGGCGCCCACGAAGTAATAGAGGAATCCGTCCTTAGGCTTCTTATTTTGGCTCTTGAATCCCAGTACACCAGCTGCCTGGGCACAAGCCTCGATTACGAGCACTCCCGGCATGATTGGTTGGTGTGGAAAATGTCCTTGAAAGAAAGGCTCGTTAACCGTGACATTCTTGTAGGCAACTATCGATTTACCAAGTTCCATTTCTACAACTCTGTCGATCAGTAAAAACGGATACCGTTGAGGAAGGTATTCTTTTATTTCTTGAACGTCTACTAACATGTTCAGTCTCTGGTTAACATCGGTACCTGTCGCAATTTTCGCTCTGATTACTAATCAGCTCTTCTTTTCTAATTCCTTTAAACGCTTGGTAATACTATCAAGCTGCGCAAATCTAACGATATTGCGTTTCCAATCACCAGTCCTCATATGGCCAGTGCCCGATGAATAGATACCAGCTTCCTTGATGGACCCACTAACTAAAGACATAGCGCTCACTTGGACCTTATCAGCAATCGTTATATGGCCGACAGCTCCTGAAGCTCCCCCCATGACACAGTGCTTCCCAATGGTGACACTACCAGCGATTGCTGTACAACCGCAAATAACTGAATGAGCCCCCACTACGCAGTTATGCCCTATTTGAACCTGGTTATCAATTTTGACACCGTGTTCGATTACAGTATTGTCGATAGCACCCCTATCAATTGTAGTCCCCGCGCCTATCTCCACATCATCACCGATTTCCACGCTGCCCAGTTGATGGATTTTTATCGATTTTCCTCTGTCGGAGGCAAATCCAAACCCGTCGGCGCCGATGACAGCGCCAGAATGGATAATTACATCTCGACCTATTGTAACACCGTGGTACAGAGTTACATTGTTATATAAACATCCGTTATCGCCGAGAATTACACCTTTCCCTATAAAACTGGCAGCACCGATAGTGGTGTTTACTCCGATACAAACGCCTTCCTCTATTACTACATTCGGACCAATGCTTACGTTTTCTGCTAGCTGCGCACTGTCATGCACATGGGCCGAATTGTGTACACCTAATTCTACTTTTGATGGTGTCGCAAATAATGCGGTAGCACCCGCAAAACTAACGTAAGGATTCTCTGAAACTAAAGCGTTACCGGAATAAAGGTTAACGTATTTCTCTTCAACAATAACAGCAGACGCTTTAGTAGAAGAGAGTTGATTGATATACGAAGGGTTGCTTAAAAAAGTTAACTGACCTGGTGCTGCATACTTTAAAGTCCCAAGCCCATGGATCTCACATAGTTGATCACCAACCAGTTTTATATTTAACAGTTCAGCTATTTCGCCAAGTGTATAACTCTTATTATCTGTCACCTGACACTACCTGAATGGCCGTTGATATCCTATTGTTCTTCCCCAGTCTCTCCAAATTGAGCTGCCTGATTAAGTTTTGCTGTCACCCGGGCTGTAATATCGAGTACAGGTGCAAAATAAGGGGCACTATCTACATTTAGAATTAGGTCGAAGCCACCTTCAGCGACAACATCGGTTACGGCTGCAGCCAGTTCTTCTTGCATGCTTTGCAGAAACGCTTGTTGCCTTTCCTGTAATGATGTCTGCAGACGCTCCTGAATCAATTGCAGTTGCACTTGTATATCTTGCGCATCTGTATTTGCGCGACGCTTTTCTTCTTCAGTCATCACTGCTTCATTCTGTTGAAATTCTTCCTGTAATTGTGCCAGCTGGTTTCCAAGTTCATTGCCTCGGGTTACATCAACGCTAAATTCTTCGTCTAATCCCTGCTGCCATACCCGTGCCGCATCGGAGTTAAAAAGAGCCTGTAACGCATTCAGGACACCAATCTTAGTATCCTGTGCAAAAGCACCTTGCGATAACAGAGCCAGACTCAGAAAAATGATTAAGCTCTTGAATATTTTCACGTTAATTCTCCAATTCCTACAATCTGCTTGATAGTTAATTACAAATCTTTTTAAGGTTTTCAGCAGATTCGACTTAAACTTTATAACATCCTGCTTTTCTTAAAACCCCGATCCAACAGTAAAATCAAAAGACTTCGTGTCATCACCTTTTTTATCACCAAATGGAGTAGCCAAATAGAAAGTTAAAGGCCCAAAAGGCGATAAATAGGTTACACTTATTCCCGCGGAATACCTTAGCTCACCTACATCGAAATTAGTACAATTTCGTAGCATCCTTTGCCTTTCCGTACAATTTGACGAAAAAACATTCCCAGCGTCAATAAAAAAAGCCGACCTTACTTGATTTCTATTCGGCACAAACGGTAAAGGAAACAATAGTTCCAGGGTCGCTGTGGTTAATATATTACCACCAAAACTGTCATAATCGTCATCCAGATAGAAATTCTGTACCGCCAAAGCAACCTGAGGGTTACCGTCTGCATCTAAGATTGGGTTACCACTTAGATTAAATACTGGCTGCGTCTCATACCCCGTCGCATTTGGATCCACTCGCACGCTTCCGTCTTCTTGCCGCACATAGTCACCATTTTCATCTCGTAGGAGACTGATACCACGCTGGGTTAAATATCGTGCTCCCGCTGTACTTTGAGGGCCCAGGCTATTCTCTTCATAACCTCTAACCACACCCCCACTCGTACTTAACCCGCCTGCAAAGAAATTATTAAAAAATGGCAGCTCGTCAGAATCACCATAGCCCATGCCGTAACCTATGGCTGTACGTAAGCCAATTACCCATTCTCTGCTCTGGCTAATAGGCCAGTAAATCTGGTTTGTATAGTTAAAACGCGCGTACGTTAAATCACTCCCAGGCAAAGTAACTTCTACCCCAAGCTGGTGAAGGGAACCATCATTAGCTAATTGGCCCCTATTCAGAGTGAACCTAGACCAATTCCCCGAGATAGTGAAGTTATCGAAAGTGTCTCCGAACTTATCTGTGAAACCCGGTTCGGGATTTTTACGCAACTGTATGTCGGTCAGATTCGCTACGTCGCCTAAGACCGAGTCTACGATGGGCCCAGCGAAAGGGTTCGAGTTATAAGGCTTAATGACGTATTTATTGACCCCTTCGATCAGTGTGGGGCTGGCCTCGATTTCCTGCACAGATCCATACCCTGAACTCAATTCAGTGTGGGTATAACCAACATCGAAACCGACCACCTGGATTTCGCTCAATGGATAACTAAAGTTCAACGAAGCTCCATACGAGCTAGTATTGAAACTCGATATGTTCCATGGCGAGTCCATTGTCTGGGCGAAAATACTAAACCCCCTGCTTACGCCATCTTCGGTAAAGAAGGGGTCTAAATACTGCAAATTTACCCCTTCTACAAATCGACTCTTGTTAAGGCCAATACCAACCGTCTGGCCAGTACCAAGAAAGTTCTGCGCCTGTAGACTTGTGCTGAGAAAAAAATCACCCATACCGCCTGCGCCAACCTGAAAACTTACCGCCCCGTAGTTCTGTTCGGTGACATCATAGTTTACGTCAATCTGGTCTTCGGTACCGGGCACCTCCGTAGTCTCAACTTCTACGGTTTCAAAATATCCTAATCGCTCAAGTCGTACTTTGGATTGTTCAATGAGTAAGCTTGACGCCGGCGCACTTTCCAGCTGACGCATTTCTCGCCGCAATACGTCGTCTGCCGTCGAGACGTTACCAGCATAATTAATACGGTTCACATAAGTGCGGTTTCCTGGCTGGATAAAAAAGGTAACCTCCACTGTCTCGTCCTCTTCGTTGACCTCGGGAACCCCTTCTGCTTCTGCAAAGGCATACCCGAGATTTCCGAGAAACTGCACCATGATTTCCTCAGTGCCTGTTACAAGTTGTTGTGAATAAATCTGTCCCGGTCTGACAAAAATTGCTGAACGTAACAAATTCTCGGCATCTACTAAATCGCCAGCCAGATCAACAGCGCTGACCGTGTACTGGTCGCCTTCATTCACGTTGACAGTTATATAGACTTCCTTACGATCAGGAGTAATGGAGATGGGCGTTGAATCGATATTGAATTCGACGTACCCATTGTCCATATAAAACGATTCAAGTCGCTCAATATCCCCAGTGAATTGTTCCCGGGAATATCTATCCTTACGACTAAAGAACATATACCAGGGTTTAGTACCCAGCTCAAAAAGATCCAGTAATGTTTCTTCTTCAAACGCGCTGTTACCAATGAGGTTGATATTACGAATCCTAGATTCTTCCCCTTCATTAATATCAAGACTTATCGCAACACGGTTGCGTGGCAGTTCCTCTACCTCAACATCGACATCAGCTCCATAGCGGCCGCGTGAAGAGTACACATCCTGAATACCCTGTCGAATAACCTCTAACGCAGCCCGAGTAAATATCTGACCCTCCGCGATATCGGCGGAAGCCATGTTATCCAGGATATCTTCCGTCTCGAGTACACTATTACCTTCGATAGTAATCTCGGCAACCGACGGCCTTTCCAGTACCGTAATCACAAGGATGTCGCCTTCTCGAGAAACCTCTATCTCATCAAAATATTCGGACGCAACCAGTTCCCGAATAATGAGCGCAGGTGACCCAGGTCCAACTTCATCGCCGATACCCACCGGCAACAGATTATAGATAATACCGGGGGAAATGCGTTGATAACCGTCGACGATAATGTCAGCAACCGTAAAATTTTGCGCATTGAGGGAATTAGGTAACCCAAAAACCACCAGCAGAGAGAAAACCAGTTTCTTCATTTGTAATACATGCTCAAATATATGATTGTTACTTGATGGCGGGTTAGTAATTCATTCTTAATTACAGTAAGCGATTAATATCATTATAAATTGCTAATACCATTATTCCGAATATCAACGATAGGCCCAGCTGCAAACCCCAGGCTTGGACTCGTTCCGGTACTGGACGCCGTGTGATGGCTTCCACAGTGTAGTAGAATAAATGGCCTCCATCCAGCATAGGTATTGGCAATAAATTAAACACTCCGAGACAAATACTTAATAGAGCTAGGAATCCCAGATAGACCTCAATACCGTATGAGGCAGTTTCACCTGCTACTTGGGCGATCGTAATCGGGCCATTGATATTTCTATACGATATCAAACCCATGACCATTTTCTTAACCGAATCAAGAACGAAGACCGAATTATCCCAAGTATCCTGTAGGGCCGGACGAATTGCAGTGAAAGCGTTGAAGCTAATATGCCGCTGCATCTCCGGACGCACGATTTCAGACATGGAGATAACCTGGGCGGAAGCACCAATACTGCCAATTAATGCTCCGTCTCTGAGCCTTTGAAGTTCAGGCCTTATCACTAATCCGATCTCACTTTCTCCTCGTTTGACAATGACATCCAGAGCTAGTTCCGGGTTACTCCTGATAACCTTTACCCAATGCGACCACCCAAGAATCGGCTCATCATTGACTGAGATGATTTCATCTCCAGCCTGCAGTCCACCTTCCTCTCCACGACCGCCTGTGAAGACTTCAGCAATAAGTGCGGGTATTTCTAGCCTAACGATGCCTAGATCAGTTACTGGATCCGGTTCGATTTCATTTCCCAGCCATGCTTGAATGGGAATAGTAATATCACGTGTGGTAGAAGAAGCTTCGGGATCTACAGTGAGAACAAGCTCTCCTGTTTCACCAAGCCGGTTAAGCATTTGTAGAGATACCTGCTGCCAGATAATTGTTTCTTCACCATCAACAGCCAGTATCTCATCCCCTACTTGTAAGCCAGCGCGATCCGCTAAAGAATTTTCAGAAATACCATTAATAACAGGCGTTATTCCATTGATTCCATAAGATATATTTACTATCCAGTATATAACAATTGCAAGCAGAAAATTTGCAATTGGACCTGCCGCAACAATAGCCATACGCTGCCATAAGGGTTTATACGCGAAACAAAAATCCCGTTGACTCTCAGGTATTTCTCCAGCATTGGCCACCGTGAAGTCTTCTTGGCCTAGCATCTTAACGTACCCCCCAATGGGG
>CERQ01126373.1_pt1 | contig 20998 bp, 18 predicted proteins | sample 530711 | NCBI WGS metagenome assembly CERQ01 (sample SAMEA2620882, study PRJEB7988) | marine metagenome | biome: marine biome (ENVO:00000447); feature: mesopelagic zone (ENVO:00000213); material: "saline water (ENVO:00002010), including plankton (ENVO:xxxxxxxx)" | depth 850 m | reverse complement strand
AAAGTGGAAATTCCGCAGACGGCGTTCATTCAGGCGTTGAAGATGGATGGGTGATCGCGCGTGAACTGCGGCTGGCAGTCGGTGGCGAGGCTCGCCCGCCGGATATGCCAGGTGAAGTCGCCACGGTCTCACACAGTTCAGCGGCTTGATCGACCAATGTCCATCAGCGCTCCTGTAACACATTCAGCGATAGAGAGGATGGGAACGCCGGTCATGCTGTTGGCGTCGCATCAATGGGCGGCGCTATCGCGGCGATCCTTTTCCAAAGGGCATCAGGAACGCTGGTCCGCTGTGAAAGCCGAATGCGAAAACGGCCCTCCGCGCCAAGGGCACGGAGGGCCGAGGCCTGCTGGATGCGGGCCGGTTACTGCGCAGTGATCGTGGTCATCACCGGCTTTTCGTCCACCCGGATCGGGCCGTCTTCCTTGGCGCCCAGGGAATATTCGAACATGCCGGTCTTGCTGCCGCCCTCATCGCCATGGACCATCAGCATCAGCATGTCGCCCGATGCGACCTCTTCGGTCAGGATCGCGGCCACGTCGGAGGTTTCACCTTCACGAACCGGCGCGTAACCCACGACGGGGCCCGGCTTCATCTCGGAATCGGTGCGGTGGACGACCAGCCAGCCATTGGCGGGTGCCACGACCTTGGCTGCGCTGACAACGCCGTTGGATACAGACTGATCAGAGGCATCGATCATCGGTGACATGTCGGCAGTCTGGGCAAGGGCGGCGCCCCCGGCGAGCATTGCAATTGCGGCGGTGAGAGTAATGGTCTTCATCGTCGTCCTCCTGAGAATTGGACAGCCGTACGCGACTGCTTCACTCAGGAACGGATGGCGACGCGCAAAGTTGCGCAGATCACGGGATGGTCAGACGGATCAGGCCCGTTTTCGCACCAGAGAATTGACCAGGCCTCGCCGCCTGCCTGTTCAGTCCAGCCAAAAAGGCCACACCCTGCGGCAATGGTTGCCGACGGCCGCGCCGACCGAAAGTGAGCCGTCGCGCGGACCCTTTCCGAATTGCGACAGGCCCGCGCCATCGGCCTTTTTCGCCGGGTCCAATGTGAAGACGATGCCGAGCCCGGCCTCGCGCGGCCTGGGCGTGGCACGCCACAGGCGGGTCTTGCCCGAGAGGTTCAGCCGGCGTTCGGCGAAATCGCCCGCAGCGCACCAGTAATCGGTTTCTCGCGCCCAGCTTTCGAATTGGACGGCGATTTCAGTCGGGCCGATCCGGCGCGCATCCATGCCGTTCTGGGCGATGAAAGCCTGCGCCGGCAGCGGCAGGATCAGCAGGGAAAGAAAAGTGATCGCGCGCATCGGAACAACCCCCGTTCTTTCGAGAATAACCGGTTGGGCCGGGGCCGCAAGTCCCCGAGGCGCGCCGTTCGGCCGGCGATGGCTTTCCCTAGAACGCCACGCCGGACCAGAGGCCGATATTGGCGTAGGGCGTGAACTCGCCCGTCCGCACAAGGGCACGGGCCCGATGCGTCAGGGCCTTGAAATCGGCATGAGGCAACGTTTCGATCTGCCCGATGCTGCGCGCGCGAAAGGCCCGGTCCAGTTCGGGCGCAGCCTCGCTGGCGATGGCCGAACGCTCGACCACCAGTTCGCTCAGCACGGCATCCAGAACGGCAAACAGCCTGGGAACGCCGCCGGTCACGGCCAGGTCGATCACCCGCACGTCCGGCGGCACCGGCAGGCCCGCGTCGCCGATTACCAGAAGATCGCCATGGCCCATCGCGGCGACCAGCCCCGACAATTCGGCATTCAGCAACGCACCGCGTTTCATGTCTCGTCTCCCGGCAGGGTTTCGCGCAGATAGCGCATCATGTTGCCGCCCATCACCTTGGCGATCTGGTCGTCGGTCAGCCCCGCATCCATCAGAGCCTGCGTCAGCGCGACCAGATGCGCGGCGTCGAAAGGCGCATCGACCGAGCCATCGTAGTCCGAGCCCAGCGAAACCCGATCCTCGCCCACGAGCGCGATCGCGGCCCGGATCGAGGCAGCGATGTCTTCGGGCGTGCCACCGCAATTCACGTCCGACCAGAAGCCGATTCCGATCAGCCCGCCTTTCCGCCCGATCCGGGTGACAAGATCGTCGGGCAGGTTGCGGCTGCTGTCGCATTGGCTGCGGATGCCGGTGTGGGACAGGATCGGGCGGGTGCCGTCAATCGCCAGCACGTCGCGGACCAGTTGCGGCGCGGCGTGGGCCAGGTCGATGATCATGCCTCTGTCCATCATCGCCTGAACCACCTGCCGGCCGAAATCGGTCAGGCCGGCGTCGGCGCCGCCCTCGCCATGCAGGCTGCCGCCCAATTCGTTGTCAAAGAAATGCGTCAGTCCGATCAGCCGGAACCCGGCAGCGTAGAGAACGTCCAGATTGGCCAGTTCGCCCTCCAGCGGGTGGCCGCCCTCGCTGCCCAGGATCGCGCCCAGAACCTTTGTGCCATTCGCGCGCAGGGCCAGAAGCGCGTCCATATCGCCGCGCGTCCGGATCAGCCGCAGCCTGTCGGGCGCGCGCGCGGCCGCATCGCGCAGGGCCCTGGCCTGGACCAGCGCGCGTTCCTTCAGCGAGAACCAGGACCGGACCGGCCGCAACTGGCCGATGAACAGCGGCGTGATGTTGTCGGGGGCATCGGCGCTGTTCCGGTCATAGTTCTGGCCGCGCGGGCTTTTGGTGACGGTGGTGAAGACCTGCACCGCGACGTTGCCTTCCAGCAGGCGCGGCACATCGGTATGGCCGCGGTCCACGCGCGTCAGGATATCGCGGTCCCACAGCAGTGGATCGGCATGCCAGTCGCCGATGATCAGGCGGTCATGCAGCGCGCGGGCCTCGGCGCTGACGGGCCAGCCTTGATCGGGCATGGTCATCGGGTTCAGCGACCGTTCGACATAGGCGGGCGCGAAGGCAAGAAAGGCGGCCAGCCCGGCCACGATCAGAACCGCTGCTCCCAGAAGGATCCGTTTCAGCATCCGGTCTCCGTCATGTGTCCCTGCGCCAGCATAGCGCAGCGGGCGGGCAGAACCATGACAAAGCGCCCCGCGAAGGAGAGGAAAAAGGACAAGGGGCGCAACAGAGTGACGTGACACCGGTGGCGGCGCATTCGGCAGCAAGGTCGCCGGTCGCGGGGCGGCGGATCACGCCTCCAGTGCTTCCAATTCGTCGATGAAACCCTCGATCATCGACAGGCCCTTGTCCCAGAAGGCCGGATCGGATGCGTCCAGCCCGAAGGGCGCCAGCAATTCGCTGTGGTGCTTGGACCCGCCTGCCGCCAGCATGTCGAAATACTTCGCCTGAAAGTCCGGCAACCCGTCCTCGTAGGCCGCGTAAAGCGCGTTCACCAGCCCGTCGCCGAAGGCATAGGCATAGACGTAGAACGGCGAATGGACGAAATGGGGCACATAGGTCCAGAAGGTTTCATAGCCCGGCATGAAATCGAAGACCGGGCCAAGGCTTTCGGCCTGCACGCTCATCCACAGGGCGTTGATGTCGTCGGGGGTCAGTTCCCCCTCGGCGCGGGCCGCGTGCAGCTTGCATTCGAAATCGTAAAAGGCGATCTGCCGGACGACGGTGTTGATCATGTCTTCGACCTTGCCGGCCAGCAGGGTCTTTTTCTGTGCCGGATCGGTGGTCTTGGCCAGCAGCGCGCGGAAGGTCAGCATCTCGCCAAAGACCGATGCGGTTTCGGCAAGCGTCAGCGGCGTCGCGGCCAGCAATTCGCCCTGATCCGCCGCCAGCCGCTGATGGACCCCGTGGCCCAGTTCGTGGGCCAGCGTCATCACGTCGCGCGGTTTGCCGAGATAGTTCAGCAGGACATAGGGATGCGCGGTCGTCACCGTGGGATGGGCAAAGGCGCCAGGCGCCTTGCCGGGCGTGACGGCGGCATCGATCCAGCCCTTGTCGAAAAATGGCCGGGCCAGTTCGGCGAGTTTGGGCGAGAAACCGGCATAGGCGTCCAGCACGGTGGCGCGGGCCTCGGGCCAGGCGATGACGCGCGGCGCCTCGGTCGGCAGCGGCGCGTTGCGGTCCCAGACCTGCAACCTGTCCAGCCCCAGCCATTTTGCCTTCAGCGCGTAATAGCGGTGCGAAAGGCGCGGATAGGCGGCGGTGACGGCGTTGCGCAGTGCCTCGACCACCTCGGGCTCGACATGGTTGGACAGATGGCGGCCATATTGCGGCGTGGGCATCTTGCGCCACTTGTCCTCGATGGCCTTTTCCTTGGCCAGCGTGTTGTGGATGCGGGCAAACAGCTTGAGATTGTCGCCAAAGACGCGGGCCAGCGCATGGGCCGCGGCCTCGCGCCGGGCGCGGTCATGTTCGGTCAGCAGGTTCAGCGTGGCTTCCATCCCCAGCACCTCGCCATCGACCTCGAATTCCAGCGCGGCCGTGGTTTCGTCGAACAGCCGGTTCCAGGCGGCGGCGCCGACAACGGAATTGTCGTGCAGGAACTGTTCCAGTTCGTCGGACAATTGGTGCGGACGCATGGCGCGCATCCGGTCGAAGACCGGCTTGTAGCGGGCGGGACCGTCGGGCGCGGTAAACACGGCCTCGTAGGTCTGGTCCGGGATGCGGTTGAATTCAAGGCTGAAGAAGACCAGCGGCGTGGTGATGTCGGTGACCTTCGCCTGCAGATCGCCCAGCATCTTGGCGCGGCCGGCATCGGTGGTGTTCTGGTAATAGCGCAGGCCCGCATAGGACATCAGCCGTCCGGCGATAATGTCGATCACCTGATAGGCCTCGATGCAGTCCAGCATGGCGGGCGCATCCAGTTCGGCCAGCTTGCCCTGCCAGGAGGCGGCGAAATCATTGACCAGATCCGCAAGCCGGGCCAGATCCGCCGTCAGTTCCGGCGCGTCGGGACCGGGATAGAGATCGCTCAGATCCCAGACGGGCAGATCGCCGAAACGGGTATCGGCGGCAGGTTCGGTAGAATCGAAGACCGGCAAGGTGGCCATGAGCATGTCCTTTCGCTTTGGCCTCAGATGTAACCTGCATGGCCCTGTGTGCAAGGCTTGCGCGACGCTGCGGCCGGGCGGGGCGGCGCAGCCGCCCGCGAAAGCCGGTCCCCTCGATGGGGCCGGCTTTCGCAGCCCCTTGCGCCGGCCTAGACCGCCTCGAAGGCAGGTGCGTGACGGATCCTGGCACCGGCAGGCAGATCGCCGGCGACCTGCAGGAAGGGTCCGGCATGGGGCGAATCCAGATCCGCCGGACGAAAGCCCAAGCGGGCATAGTAATCGGGTGCGCCCAGCACCACGACCGGACGCGATCCGGCCCCGGCCAGTGCCGCGCGGACCAGCGCCTGCCCGATGCCGCGCCGCTGCATGGCGGGCGCGACGGCAACGGGGGCCAGCGCAAAGGCCGCTTCATCCCCGGTCATGGGCGACAGCCCGACATGGCCGAGGATCATTCCGTCCGCCTCGGCGACCAGCGACATCGAAAGATCACCGGCCGCGCGCAGCGCCTCGACCAGCCGCGCCTCAACCTCGCCCGCGAAGGCATCGCGCAGCAGGCGCGAGATCGCGTCCGCATCCGGCCGCCTCTCGGGCCGGATCGCAGGCATCGCCTCGCGCCTGTGGAAGTCGCGTGCAATATCCCTGCTGTCGCGGCCCCAGGCGCTGGCCTTCGTGCGCTGCTGATGGGCTGCAAAGGCCTCGCCATCGGTGAACAATTCCGACAGATGCCAGACCAGCGGATCCTCGTCCTGCCGCAGATCGAAACGCAGGCATCCCGGTTCGGCCCGGCTCTGATCGACATGATCCGGCAGCAGCGTCAGCGCGGTCATCAACTGCGCCGGATCGGCACAGATCAACCTTCCGGTCAGCGCGATCATCGGCCGATCCAGCGCGATCGTCGGGCCCTCGGCCTCGCAGCCGGTTTCGTGGCGGGGATGGTGATGGCCGCAGGCGCAGCTCATGTCTTCAGCCTTTCGATCAGAGCCATCGCGGCGGCCGGGTTGCGCAGCTTCTGACCCGAGATGACGTAGAGAAACAGGTCGCGCTGCTTGCCCGCTTTGCGTGCGGCCTTGGCCCATTTGTCGAGATCGGCCCCCGAATAGCCCTGTTCCAGATCCGTCGTGCCCATCAGGCGCCAATAGGCGAAATCGGCGGTATCGGCCTCGATTTCCGGAAAGTCCGCATCGGCGCCGCGAATGATGGCGACATTGTGCTGCCTGCACAGATCGGCGGCCTCGTCGGCGGCGAAACTGTCATGGCGCGGTTCCACCGCATGCCGCAGGGCGACGCCCTCATGGCTGTCGGGCAGCAGCTTCAGGAAGGCACCGAAATCGTCCGGCTCGAATTTCTTCGTCTCCGCGAATTGCCAGTTGATCGGACCCAGCTTGGCGCCCAGTTTCGTGATGCCGGAATCGAGAAACCTTGCCACGCTGTCGCCGCTTTCGGCCAGCACCTTCCGGTTGGTGGCAAAGCGCGGCCCCTTGATCGCGAAGACGAAATCATCGGGCGTCTCGTCATGCCATTTCTGGAACGTCGCGGGCTTCTGGCTGCCGTAATAGGTCGCGTTCACCTCGATCGAGGTCAGTTGCCTGCTGGCATATTCCAGTTCGCGCCGCTGGGGCAGGTCGTCGGGATAGAAGACCCCGCGCCATTCCGCGAAATTCCAGCCGCCGATTCCGATGCGGATCATCTGTGCCTCCGGATTGTCAGACGCTTCTATCCCGCGCGGCGCGGTTCGCCGTCAAGTCAGACCACCGTGCCATCCGACATGCGCCGCAAGAAGGCGGCGGCATCGGCGCGGATCGCCCTGCGCTTGTCCGCATCCATGCGGTCCCAGTTGCCATAGATCCGCGACATGCGGGGATTGGTCTCGAACCGGTCGCGGTGGCGGATCAGGAAATCCCAGTAAAGCAGGTTGAACGGGCAGGCCGTCTCGCCCGTCCTGACGCTGACCGAATAGGCGCAACTGCCGCAATAATCCGACATCTTGTTGATGTAGTTGCCCGAACTGACATAGGGCTTGCTGCCGACGATTCCGCCATCGGCGAACTGGCTCATCCCGATCGTGTTCGGCGCCTCGACCCATTCATAGGCATCGATATAGACGGACAGATACCATTCATGCACCCGGGCCGGGTCGATCCCGGCCAGCAGCGCGAAATTGCCGGTGATCATCAGGCGCTGGATATGGTGGGCATAGGCCAGCCGTCGCGTCTGTCCGATCGCGGCCTTCATGCAGGCCATGCGCGTCTCGCCGCCCCAATACATCCAGGGCAGCTTGCGACGGTGGTCCAGCGCGTTGCGCCCGGTGTAATCCGGCCCTTCGAGGAAATAGATGCCGCGCATGTATTCCCGCCAGCCGAGGATCTGGCGGATGAACCCTTCGGCGGAATTGAGCCGCACCTTGCCATCGACATGGGCGGTCGCGGCGGCCGCGCAGACCTCGTGCGGCGACAGCAGCCCGGCATTGAGATAGGGCGACAGGATCGAATGGTTCAGATGCGGGTCCTCCAGCAGCATCGCATCCTGATAGGGACCGAATTCGTCCAGCGCATGATCGATGAAATGACGCAGCGCCTTCAGTGCGCCGGGCCGGTCGGTGGCATAGCGGAACGGCCTCAGGTCACCGAAATTGTCGGGAAAGCGCGCCGCGACCAGATCCAGAACCCCGGCCGTCACCGCGTCGGGTTCGAATTCGGGCGGTTTCTGTCGCAGCAGGTCGGGCCGGGCAGGCTTGCGGTTGTCGTGGTCGAAATTCCAGCGACCGCCGGCAGGCCGGTCGCCATCCATCAGCAGGCCGGTCTTGCGGCGCATGTCGCGATAGAACCATTCCATCCGCAGTTCCTTGCGCCCCTCGGCCCAATTCTCGAATTCGGCATGGCTGGCGAAGAAACGGTCATCGGGGCGCTGATGCACCTTGATCGGCAGATAGGTCAGGATATTGATCAGCCGCCATTCGCCCGGTTCGGTCGCGATCACCTCGGTCGCGTCGAATTCCGATGCGCGGCGTATCAACTCGCCGCCGATCTTCTGGCTGTTCTCGGGATCGTCCAGCCGCGTATAGGCGACGGTCAGGCCCTTGCCCCGCAGGTGGTTCGCGAACTTGCGCATCGCGGCAAAGACGAAGGCGATCTTCTTTGGGTGGTGGCGGACATAGCTGGCCTCGTCCATGACCTCGGCCATGACCACGACATCGCCCTCCCGCGCCTCGCGCAGCGCGGACAGATTGTCTGACAACTGGTCCCCCAGAACAAGGATCAGACGCGGCATGGTCCCTCGATTGAGCGAAGCCCGATCAGGCCGTCATTCCCATTCTATGGTGCCCGGCGGCTTCGAGGTGATGTCATAGGTCACACGGTTGATGCCCTTGACCTCGTTGATGATCCGCGTCGCGGTCTCGCCCAGGAAATCGTGCGGAAAGGGATAGTAGTCCGCGGTCATCCCATCGACGCTGGTCACCGCGCGCAGCGCGCAGGCAAAGTCATAGGTGCGCCCGTCACCCATCACGCCCACCGTGCGGACCGGCAAGATCGCCACGAAGGCCTGCCAGATTTCGTCATACAACCCGTGCCGGCGGATCTGGTCGATGAAAACCGCATCGGCGCGGCGCAGAATCTCCAGCTTTTCGCGGGTGATCTGGCCGGGGCAGCGGATCGCCAGGCCGGGGCCCGGAAAGGGGTGGCGGCCGATGAAGCTGTCGGGCAGGCCAAGCTCGCGGCCCAGGGCGCGGACCTCGTCCTTGAACAATTCGCGCAGCGGCTCGACCAGCTTCAGGCCCATCTTCTCGGGCAGGCCACCGACATTGTGGTGCGACTTGATGGTCACCGAAGGCCCGCCGCTGAAACTGACGCTTTCGATGACATCGGGATAAAGCGTTCCCTGGGCCAGAAATTCGGCGCCCTCGATCTTGCCCGCCTCGCGCTGGAAGACGTCGATGAACAGCTTGCCGATGGTCTTGCGCTTGACCTCGGGGTCGGAAACACCCTCCAGCGCGCCCAGGAACAGGTCCGCCTCGTCGGCGTGGATCAGCGGAATGTTGTAATGGTCGCGGAACATCGTCACGACCTCGTCGGCTTCGTTCAGACGCAACAGGCCGTGATCCACGAAGACGCAGGTCAACTGGTCGCCGATCGCCTCGTGGATCAGCACCGCCGCGACGCTGCTGTCGACGCCGCCGGAAAGGCCGCAGACAACCCGCTTGTCGCCGACCTGATCGCGGATCCTGCGGATCGCCTCGTCCTTGTAGCTGGCCATCGTCCAGTCGCCGGCAAAGCCCGACAGCCGAACGAAGTTTTCCAGCATGATCCGGCCATGCGGGGTGTGATGCACCTCGGGGTGGAACTGCACGGCATAGAAATGGCGGGCCTCGTCGGCGATCATCGCCAGCGGCGCGTGGGGCGATGTCCCGATGACCTCGAAGCCCGGCGCCAGTTCGGTGACACGGTCGCCATGGCTCATCCAGACTTCTTCGCGACCGGTGCCGAACAGATCCGCGAAGATGCCGTCCTGCTTGTGGCCCGGCGCCGGGGCGATGAAGGCGCGGCCATATTCGGCGTGATGACCCGCTTCGACCTTGCCGCCAAGCTGGTCCATCATCACCTGCTGGCCATAGCAGATGCCGAAGACCGGAACGCCCAGATCGAACACCGCCTGCGGGGCGCGGGGACTGCCATCCTCGGTCACGCTGGCCGGGCCGCCCGACAGGATGATCGCCTGCGGCGGGTCGGCGCGCAGTCCGTCATCGGTCAGGGAATTGAAGGGCCGGATCTCGCAATAGACGTTCAATTCGCGCAGGCGGCGCGCGATCAGTTGCGTCACCTGGGATCCGAAATCGACGATCAGAAGGCGCTGGTGCTGGGTCATGGATGCGCTTTAAGGGCGGTTGCGCAGCCGCGCAAGAGGGGCGGCGCGTGAGCACCCTCTGTCGCAGCGCGCTCTTTGGTCGGGCCGCAAATGCGGCGCAGGTTCGGCGCGGGCACGGCCGCCGGGGGCCGATCTACCGCTCGGGCACCAGCCCGCGGGGCGCGAAGCGCAGCACCAGCAGCAGGACGAGGCCCATCGCGATGAAGCGCATCTGGGCCGAGCTGTCCAGAAGATGCGCCTTCAACCCGCCATCGGGCAGGGGCAGGACCAGCAGGCCCATCAGCGCCGGTCCCCAGACCTCGGCCTTGATCCACAGGAACCAGATCAGGACCGCGCCCAGGACCGCACCCCAATTGTTGCCCGACCCGCCGACGATCACCATGACCCAGATCAGGAAGGTATAGCGCAGCGGGTTATAGCCGACCGGCGCCATCAGCCCGTCCTGCGTGATCATCATCGCCCCCGCGATCCCGATCACGGCCGAGCCCAGCACGAAGACCTGCAAATGCCGCGCGGTGACATCCTTGCCCATCGCCTCGGCCGCGGTCTCGTTGTCGCGGATGGCGCGCATCATCCGCCCCCAGGGCGATTTCAGCGCCAGTTCGGCCAGCAGGATCACCACCAGCAGCACCACAAGAAACAGCGAGAGATAGCTGATCTTGACCCAGATGCCGGATGCCTCGGCCGCGCTCATCGACAGGCGGTTGGCAAAGCTTTGGAAGGCCGGGTTCTGTTGCAGGTCGATCTCGTAGGCGACGGGTCGCGGGATCGAGGTGACGTTCTTGACGCCACGGGCCAGCCAGTCCTCGTTCTTCAGCACCGCCACGATGATCTCGCCGATCCCCAGCGTCGCGATCGCCAGATAATCCGAGCGGAGCCCAAGCGCGACCTTGCCCACCGCCCAGGCGGCGGCGGCGGCAAAGACCCCGCCCACCGCCCATGACAGCAGGACGGGCAGGCCCAGGCCGCCGATATTCCCGTGGCGGGCGGGGTTGTTGGCCTCGATCGCGATGACGGCCGGGTCGAAGATGGCGCGATAGGCGATGAAGCCCGCAATCAGGATCGCAAGCAGCACCAAGCCGCGCAGCCGCCCCCGGGCCATGCGCTTCCAGGCCTGCGCCGCCAGCGCCAGCGTGCCAATGCCCAGGGCAAGCCCCAGCAGGATGCGCGGGCCGCCCGCCTGCCATGCGCCGTCCACCGGGGCGGTCGCGACCAGGACCGGCGCCAGCCCGCCAAGCGCCAGAAAGCCCACGACGCCCACGTTGAACAGGCCCGCATAGCCCCATTGCATGTTCACCCCAAGCGCGGTGATGGCCGAGATCAGGCCCATGTTCAGAATGCCGAGCGCAGTGTTCCAGCTGCCCGAAAACATCGCGTTGCGCACCGTGCCCTCCAGCACGAACAGCACCGCAAGCGCCAGAAACAGCAGCGGCGCGCGCCAGCGGCTGGAGGTGTTGGCCTGACGAGTGTTGGACATGGCGACCCCCTTCTAGACCGACCTGCCGCGGAACAGGCCGGTCGGCTTGAACAGCAGCACCACGATCAGAATGACGAAACTGACGGCGAACTTGTATTCGGTGCCCAGAAGCTGCAGCAACCCGCCCGGCTGCCAGTCCGGGAACAGATAGCCCACCACTTTCAGCCATGGATAGGTGATCGCGACCTCGGAAAAGGCCACGACGAAACCGCCGGCGATGGCGCCCAGCGGACTGCCCAGGCCGCCGACGATGGCGGCGGCGAAGATCGGCAGAAGGATCTGGAAATAGTTGAAGGGCTTGAACGCCTTGTCCAGGCCGTACAGCACGCCGGCGATGGTCGCCAGGCCGGCGGCGATGATCCAGGTCATGCGCACGACCTTGTCCGGGTCGATGCCCGACAGCAGCGCCAGATCCTCGTTGTCGGAATAGGCGCGCATCGCCTTGCCCGACCGGGTGCGATTGAGGAACCAGAACAGCGCCCAGACCACGATCACCGCGACCACGACGGTCAGCGCCTGCGTCGATTTCAGGGCCAGGCCCTCTTGCAGGCCGGTCATCGCCTTGAAGTCGCGCACATTGATGACAAAGCGGGCGCCGTCCGCGAAACGCTGTTCATCGACTCCGATCAGCAACCGGGTCAGCCCGTTCATCAGGAACATCACGCCGACCGAGGCCATGACCAGGATGATCGGCGCCGCTCTCTGGACGCGGTAGAATCGATAGACCGCCCGATCCGTCACCAGCGCCAACGCGGCCGTCGCCGCAATCCCAACCGGCAGGGCCAGCAGCGCCGTGGGCAGCGGCCCCAGCGAGACGCCAAGCGCCTGCAGGCCCCAGGTGACGAGGATGGTGACGGCGGTGCCGAACGCCATCGTGTCGCCATGGGCGAAGTTCGAAAAGCGCAGGATGCCATAGATCAGCGTCACCCCGAGCGCCCCAAGCGCCAGTTGCGCGCCATAGGCCGCGGCGGGAATGAACACGAAGTTCAGGAACACGACAAGGGCGTTCGCAATGTCCATGTCTCAGCCCCCCAGGAAGGTGCGGCGCACCTCGTCATTGGCCATCAGTTCCTTGCCGGAACCGGTATGCGCATTGGCGCCCTGGACCAGCACATAGGCCTTGTCGGCGATCGCCATGGCCTGTTTGGCGTTCTGTTCCACCATCAGGATCGGCAGGCCGCCGCGCGCGATGGCAATGATGCGGTCGAACAATTCGTCCATCACGATCGGGCTGACACCGGCCGTCGGTTCGTCCAGCATCAGCAGGCTGGGTCGGGTCATCAGGGCGCGGCCCACGGCAAGCTGCTGGCGCTGGCCGCCCGACAATTCGCCCGCCGCCTGCCGGCGCTTGTCCTTCAGGATCGGGAACAGATCATAGACCTGCGCCATCGTATCCGCGATATCGTCGTCGCGGATGAATGCGCCCATTTCAAGGTTTTCTTCGCAGGACATTGATGGGAATGTGTTATTGACCTGCGGAACAAAGCCCATTCCGGCCCTGACGCGATCCTGCGGGTTCAACGCGGTGATGTCGCGGCCGTCCAGACGGATACTGCCTTCGCGCAGATCCAGCATCCCGAAGATCGCCTTCATCGCGGTGGATTTGCCGGCGCCGTTCGGACCCACGATGACCGCGATCTCGCCCTTTTCGACGGCGATGGTGCAATCGTGCAGGATGTCGGGGCCGCGCCCGTAGCCGCCGGACATGCCTTCGCCGATCAGGAACGGATCGTCCCTGCGGCCCGGCCCGGCCGCCCCGGATTTGCGGCTGCCCTCGAAGGTTCCCGCGGGGCGGGGATTGACCACCGAGGCGTCGCGGTTGCCGCGATTGCCGAAAGCCTGATCGCTCATGCGCCCACCATGTCCTTGTTCTTCAGCCCGGTGCCCAGATAGGCCTCGATCACCTCTTCATTGCTCATGATATCCTTCGCGCTGCCCCGCGCCAGCACGTGACCCTGCGCCATCACGATGACCGGATCGCACAGCTTGCCGATGAAATCCATGTCATGTTCGATCACGCAGAAGGTATAGCCGCGCTCGCGGTTCAGGCGGATGATGGCATCGGCGATGGTGCCCAGCAGGGTGCGGTTGACGCCCGCGCCGACCTCGTCGAGGAACACGACCTTGGCATCGACCATCATCGTGCGGCCCAGTTCCAGCAGCTTTTTCTGCCCGCCCGACAGGTTGCCCGCCTTTTCATGGCTCAGGTGACGGATGGTCAGGAAATCCAGAACCTCATCGGCGCGCTTTCGCAAGGCCGCCTCTTCGCGGTCGATCCGGCCGCGCTGGAACCAGGTCTTCCAGATCGTCTCGCCGCTCTGACCGCCGGGAACCATCATCAGGTTCTCGCGGACGGTCATCGAGGCGAATTCGTGGGCCAGTTGAAAGGTGCGCAGCAAACCCTTGTGAAACAATTCATGCGGGGGCAGGCCGGTGATGTCCTCTCCATCCATGAAGACGCGGCCCGAGGTGGGGGCAAGATCGCCCGCGATGACGTTGAACAGCGTCGATTTTCCCGCGCCATTGGGGCCGATCAGTCCGGTGATCGAGCCGGTGTCGATGGTCAGGCTGGCGCCGTCGACGGCGCGGAAGCCGCCGAAATGTCTGTGCAGGTCTTCGACCCGGATCATGGTTCCGTTCCCATCCTCGTCTTGTCCGGTGAATCATGACCGCCCCGGGCCGTGGCTGTCACGAAAAAGCTGCGCCCTGGCCGCCTCGTCCCGTTCCGGCTCCACCAAGATCGGAATTCGCCCCGAGACGCGGCAGCACCGGGGGGCGTGCGGTTTCGATCCTGGGCCTTTTCCATCCCCGGCCCTGAAAAATGGCCCGGCACCGCGCGGGTGCCGGGCCGGAGCAACGGGTTGCGGTTCAGCGATAGCCGACGACTTCCATCTTGCCACCGTCAAAGGTGACTTCACGATAGATGCCGGCGGATTCGCCTGCGCCGACCAGTTCGACCGAGGTCGCGCCGACATAATCGATGTCGCCCCCGCCATTCAGGATCTCCAGCGCCTTGGCCAGTTCGCCGGGCAGGATCTTTTCACCCGGCGCATTGGCCACATCCATGATCTTGCCCTTGTATTCGGCCGGATCGCTGGATTTCGCGGCCGCCATCGCCAGCAGCATCAGCGATGCGGCGTCATAGGCCTCGGCCGAGAAGGCGCCGGTGCCGTCGAAGCCCGCTTCCTTGGCCATCGCGACATATTTGTCGCGGCCCTCGCCTTCGGCGGCGGGGTTCTGCCCGAAGCTGCCGTCGATCTCGGACTTGAAATTATCGACAAGCTGCTGGCCGACCATGCCGTCGGGGAAGACGAAGGTGTCAAAGGCGCCGGTATCCAGCGCCGCGCGCACGATGCCCGAGCCGCCCTGATCGACATAGCCCGCCACGACCAGCGCGTCGCCGCCCGCGGCGGCCAGCGCCGCGACCTCGGCCGAATAATCGGCCTTGCCGTCGTCATGGGCGCTGTTCACGGTGACGGTGCCGCCCTTCTTCTCGAACGCGGCCTGGAAACTGTCGGCCAGCCCCTTGCCGTAATCGTTGTTGGTATAGGTCACGGCGACGTTCTTGATGCCGCGGTCCAGGATGATGTCGGACATCACCTCGCCCTGACGCGCATCCGACGGCGATGTGCGGAAGAACAGATCGTTGTCTTCGATCGTGGACAGCGCGGGCGAGGTGGCCGAGGGCGAGATCATGACGATGCCGTTCGGCTTGGCCACGTTTTCCAGCGAGGCGATGGTCTCGCCCGAACACATGCCGCCGACGATGCCCTTGACCTTTTCGGCGGTGATCAGGCGCTCGACGGTCGCGGTCGCGGCGGCCGCGTCGGCGCAGGTCGAATCGCCCTCGACCGGGGTCACGGTCGATCCGTCCAGCAGCAGGCCGGAATCGCTGATTTCCTTCATCGCCAGTTCGGCGCCGTCGCGCATCGCGGGCGCCATCGATTCCAGCGGGCCGGTGAAGCCCAGCGAAATCCCCATCTTGATCTCCTCGGCGCCGGCGGCACCGGCGATCAGTACGCCGGCGGCACTGGCCAGAAGCAGCTTCTTCATTGACTTTTCTCCCAGTTGGAACGTTGTCCTGCGCGTCAGGTTAGAAGCCCGCTGCCCAAAAGAAAAGCACGATGTCGCAACGTCACGCCTGCCTGTTCGGGCAGGCTTGGGGCGTCGCGGTCAGGTGCGGCGGCGCGCTTGCGGCGATCAGCGCCAGCCCAGCCGTTCCCGGCCCCCGCCCAGCAACAGGCGCGGCAGAGAGGCCAGCAGCCAGCCCAGAAGAAATCCGATGCCCGCGGCAATCAATCCCGCGCGGGTCACGGGAAACGCGGGCCGGAAATCGCCCCAGGTGGCCTTCAGCGTCTCGCTGTCGCGCAGGCGATGGGGCAGGGCCATGCGTTCCAGCGGACCGGCCAGCCGCAGCATCTGCAAATCGGCGCGCGCACGGTCCAGCCGCCGGAAGGTGCGGCGCATGTCGGCCTGATGGGCGTCGCGGAAGGTGCTGCCCGACAGGTCGGCCAGCGCCTCGACCCGTGTCAGCCCGGCGCGTTCGGCACTGGCGTCGAATTCGGCGGCGACACGCGCCAGGGCATCGACCCGACCGCCAAGGCGCTGGACATACTGATCCGAAAAGGCCGGGAACTGCGACAGCGCGGCGGCAAATGCCACCGCCACGACCAGCCGCAGCAGCCCGATCACGGCGCCGGGGCCGGCATCGCGAGGATCGGGCGATAGACCCCGGTCACCCGCGCGATGGCGTCCTTGGGCGACATTTCCTCGCTGTCGCCGGTCTTGCGGCAGGTCAGTTCGACCCGGTTGTTCGACAAACCGCGCGGACCGACGGTGATCCGCCAGGGCAGGCCGATCAGGTCCATGGCCGCGAATTTCGCCCCCGCCCGTTCGTTCCGATCGTCATAGAGCGGGTCCAGCCCGCGCGCCTGCAATTCGGCATAGATCGCCTCGCAGGCGCTGTCGGTCGAGGAATCGCCCTGCTTCAGATTGACAAGGCCCACATGGAAGGGCGTCACGCCTTCGGGCCAGATGATGCCCTTGTCGTCGTGGCTGGCCTCGATGATCGCGCCCAGCAGGCGGCTGACGCCGATGCCGTGGCTGCCCATGTGGACCGGAACCCTGGCGCCGTCGGGGCCGACGACGGTGGCGCCCATCGGTTCGGAATACTTGGTGCCGAAATAGAAGATCTGGCCGACCTCGATGCCGCGGGCCTGGCGGCGGCGTTCCTGCGGGATCTGATCGAACAGTGCCGGGTCGTGGGTTTCGTCGGTGCGGGCATAGCGGCTGGTGAATTCGTCCATCACCGCCTGGCATTCCTCGTGGCTGTCGTAGTCGATCTGCCGGTCTCCGAAGGTCAGGTCGGTGATTGCACTGTCATAGAAGACCTCGGATTCGCCGGTCTCGGCGAGGACCAGGAATTCATGCGTGTCGTCGCCGCCGATCGGACCGCTGTCGGCGCGCATCGGGATCGCCCGCAGCCCCATCCGTTCGTAGGTGCGCAGATAGCTGACCAGGTGCCGGTTATAGGCGTGCAGCGCGTCTTCCCTGGTCAGGTCGAAATTATAGCCGTCCTTCATCAGGAATTCCCGGCCCCGCATGACCCCGAAACGTGGCCGGATCTCGTCGCGGAATTTCCACTGCACGTGATACAGGGTCAGCGGCAGATCCTTGTAGCTGTTCACGCCCGACCGGAAGATGTCGGTGATCATCTCCTCATTGGTGGGCCCGTAGAGCAGATCGCGCTTGTGGCGATCACGGATGCGCAGCATTTCTTCGCCGTAATCGTCATAGCGGCCGCTCTCGCGCCACAGATCGGCGGGCTGCAACGTCGGCATCAGCAGCGGAACATGGCCCGCGCGCTGCTGTTCCTCGTGCACGATCTGTTCGATCCGGCGCAGCACCTTGTAGCCCATCGGAAGCCAGGAATAGATGCCCGCCGCCTGCTGCTTGATCATGCCCGCACGCAACATCAGCCGATGGCTGACGATCTGGGCCTCTTTGGGATCCTCTTTCAGGAGGGGCAGGAAATAGCGCGACAGACGCATGGGCGGAATCCTTCACCTGGCTCGGCCGCAGCGTTAGCGGATCGGCCGCCGGTTGCCAAGAACCGGCCGTCTCGCGGCAGGCGAAGCCTTGCAACCGCGGCTTGAGACAGCCACATTCGCGACAATGTGAACATGACGAGGCCGGCAATGCACATGCCCGTTCAGCGGCAACTGATCTGGTGGGGCGTCGCGGCGCTGGCCCTGCTGATCGCCATGTGGCTGCTGGGTCAGGCCGTGCTGCCCTTCATCCTCGGGGCGGGCATCGCCTATCTTCTGGATCCGCTGGCCGACCGGCTGGAGCGGGCCGGCCTGTCGCGGACCATGGCGGTTGCGGTGATCACCCTGGCGGCGATCCTGCTGTTCGTTGCCGTGAGCCTGCTGATCGTGCCGATCCTCGTGCGGCAGGCGGTCGCGCTGATCGACACCGCGCCCGAGATGTTCGATCAGGCCCGCGCTTTCGTCACCGCCCGGTTTCCGCAACTGATGCCCGAAGACGGCACCGTCGCCTCGGCGATCAGCGATCTGGGCAAGGCGATGGGCGACCAATGGAGCCGGATCGCCCAGACCATCATGAGCTCGCTCGGCGGTGTGATCAGCACCGTGGCGCTGCTGGTCATCGTCCCGGTCGTGGCCTTCTATCTGCTGCTGGACTGGGACCGCATGGTATCCGAGATCGACCGGCTGCTGCCGCGCGAACACGCCCCGGTCCTGCGTCGGCTCGCATCCGAGATCGACCTCGCGCTGTCGGGATTCGTGCGCGGGCAGGGGTTGGTGATCCTGATTCTGGGAACCTGGTATTCCATCGCGCTGATGCTGGTCGGGCTGCCCTTCGGCTTCTTCATCGGGATCATGGCGGCGGCCTTGTCCTTCATCCCCTATGTCGGGGTTCTGATCGGCGGCATCACGGCGATCGGCGTCGCCCTGTTCAGCTTCTGGGGCGATCCGCTATGGGTTGGCGCGGTGATCGCGATCTTTGCGCTTGGACAGGTGGTCGAGGGCAACTACCTGCAACCCAAGATCGTCGGCGGCCATGTCGGGCTGCATCCGGTCTGGCTGCTGCTGGCGCTGTCGGTCTTCGGCGCGCTGTTCGGCTTTGTCGGCCTGGTCATGGCGGTTCCGATGGCGGCGGCGCTTGGGGTTCTGGCCCGCTTCCTGACCGAGCGTTACCGCGAAAGCGCACTTTATACCGGCCAGACCGTGCCGGCCGAACCGGACACGCCGACGCTGGTCGAGATCGTGCCGCGCGGCACCGTCGCGAAGGCGCTGGTCGAGGCGCGGTTGCAGGCCGACCGCAGCCTTGCCGCCGCGCAGATCGAGACGATGCAGGAAGACCTGCGACGCGACCGCGAGGCGTGAGGCCAGGATGTCGCGGCAACTGACGCTGGATCTGACCACCCCGCCGGCCCATGCGCGCGCCGACTTCCTGCCTGCTTCGGCCAATCAGGCGGCCCTGGCGATGCTGGATTCGCCACAGGCATGGCCGCAGGGACGGATGTTGCTGATCGGCCCGGAAGGGGCGGGCAAGACCCACCTCGCCGCCTTCTGGGCGGCCGAGAACGGCGCGCGCCGGCTGTCGGCCGCCAGCCTGCGGCCGGACGCGGCCGATGCACTGGCCGCTGACGGCGGCGCGCTGGTCGTCGAGGATGCCGATCATGCGGGCTTTGCGGCCGGCGCCGAACAGGCGCTGTTCCATCTGTGGAATCTTTGCGGGCCACGCGATTGCCTGCTGCTGATGACCGCGCGCCGGGCGCCGCGCGACTGGGGGCTGGTGCTGCCCGATCTGCGTTCGCGCATGGACGCGATGCCGCAGGTCCGACTGGGCCCGCCGGACGAGACGCTGCTGGCCGCCGTGCTTGTCAAGCTGTTCGCGGACCGGCAACTGGCGGTTCCGGCCGGGCTGATCGACTGGCTGGTTCTGCGCATGGACCGCGATCTGGGGCTTGCCCGGCGCCTTGTCGCGGCGATCGACCGCGCCGCGATGGCCGCGCAGGGCCCGGTGACACGCCGGATGGCGGCCGAGGCGCTGGACATCCTGACGCCTGCCGAGGCATGATCGGCGCCGTTTCCCAGCATTGTTGCAGACGCGATGACCCAGGCCGATTTTCTCCGCCATCCCTTTCCCGAACCGCAGGACCTGCCCGGAGGCCCGCCGCAGGGGGCGGCGCGGTTCTTCAACCGTGAAATCAGCTGGCTGTCCTTCAACTGGCGGGTTCTGGACGAGGCGCGCAATGCCCGCGTTCCGCTGCTGGAACGGCTGCGCTTCGTCTCGATCAGCGCGACCAATCTGGATGAATTCTACACCGTCCGCGTGGCGGGGCTGCGCGAACTGGTGCGCGAGGGAAACACCACGCCCTCCGACGACGGACGCACCGCCGCCGAGCAACTCGCGCTGATCAACACCGACGCCCGCCGCCTGATGAGCGCGCAGCAAGGCGTCTGGAACCGCCTGCGCCGCGAGATGGAAGAGGCCGGCATCGTCATCCTGTCGCGCAGCAACATCACCCGCAGCGAAGAGGAGTTCCTGCACCGCTATTTCGAGACCAGGGTCTTTCCGGTCCTGTCGCCGCTGGCCATCGACCCGGCCCATCCGTTTCCCTTCATTCCCAATACCGGCTTCTCGCTGGCGCTGGAACTGGCCCGGCAGACGGATGGACGTCAGATGCAGGCCCTGCTGCCGATCCCGGCCCAGCTTCCTCGCTTCGTTCCGCTGCCGGGGGGCGGGCGATTCCTGCGGCTCGAGGAATTGCTGCTGATGCATCTCGGCAGTCTCTTTCCCGGCTATCGCGATATCGGCCATTGCGCCTTCCGGGTCTTGCGCGACAGCGATCTGGAGGTCGAGGAAGAGGCCGAGGATCTGGTCCGTGAATTCGAGACCGCGCTGAAACGCCGCCGCCGCGGCAGCGTGATCCGGCTGAAGATCACCCATGGCGCGCCCGACCGGCTGCGGCGGCTGATCATGGAGGAACTGGAAGTCGGCCCCGACGAGGTGATCGAGGTCGAGGGCCTTCTGGGGATGGCCGATCTGCGCGAACTGGTGCTGGATGATCGTCGCGACCTGTTATGGCCCGGCTTCACCCCTCGTGTGCCGGAACGGGTGCAGGATCACCACGGCGACATGTTCGCCGCGATCCGGCAAAAGGACATGCTGCTGCAGCATCCCTACGAGACCTTCGACATGGTGGTGCGTTTCCTGCAGCAGGCGGCGCGCGACCCTGACGTGCTGGCGATCAAGCAGACCCTGTATCGCACCAGCCGTGACAGTCCGATCGTCGATGCGCTTTGCGAGGCCGCCGAGGCGGGCAAGTCGGTGACCGCGCTGGTCGAATTGAAGGCCCGCTTCGACGAGGCCGCCAATATCCGCCAGTCGCGGCGCCTGGAGCGGGCCGGCGCCCATGTCGTCTACGGCTTCGTGAACTACAAGACCCACGCCAAGATCAGCGCCATCGTCCGGCGCGAGGGCGAAAGCCTGGTCACCTATACCCATTACGGGACCGGCAACTACCACCCGATCACGGCGCGAATCTATACCGATCTGTCGCTGTTCACCTGCGATCCGGCCCTGGGCCGGGATGCGACGCGGGTCTTCAACTATCTCTCGGGCTATGTTCAGCCGGCGGGGCTGGAAAACCTTGCCATCTCGCCCATCGGGCTGAA
>CERQ01104524.1_pt1 | contig 21388 bp, 19 predicted proteins | sample 530711 | NCBI WGS metagenome assembly CERQ01 (sample SAMEA2620882, study PRJEB7988) | marine metagenome | biome: marine biome (ENVO:00000447); feature: mesopelagic zone (ENVO:00000213); material: "saline water (ENVO:00002010), including plankton (ENVO:xxxxxxxx)" | depth 850 m | reverse complement strand
CCCCAACGCTCGCCAGCATCCGCGACGGCGCGTCGCCTTACAGGCGACTAGAGGAATGGGCGGAAGACCTACTGTGCTGCCACGTCGGGGTGCCCTTCGATCGTAGTATGGACAACATGGTGGAACGCCTGATCGCTCGTCGCTCGGGTCCAATAGGTGCGGTGATCGCTTTCTCGATTGCGTTGCCGGGGGAAAGCTAGACTAGAGAGCTACGCACCCAAATAGCGGACAGATCAATGACTCAGCGAAACTCGTCTTCGACGGGCGGGGCTGGAACCATACGGAACACCTGGCCGAAATCGACAGCCCCTCGTCGGTTCACGGCTGAAGTTGGGGTCCGCACCAGTTGAAGTTCTGGCCTGACCGGCCAGCGTCTTCGTCAGGACTTTCCCCGGCAGCTTCCAGAAGCGTGAACCGTCGCGGCGCGGTGATGGTGATCCTGTCCCGCGTGGCCCGGACCTTGCCGTCATAGCTGGCCTCGCAGAGCTGCGAAAACAGGATGCTTTCGCCTTGCCGTTGGGTGGCGTCGATTTCGCAGCGAATGCTCGACGCGCCGCGCAGGCCCGCGCCGTCATAGACGCGCCAGCCCGCATTGGCGGGGTTCTGGCAGGATTCTCCCGCAATGACCCAAAGTCCGAGGGGGATCGGCAACTGCCCGTCATATCCCGGTTCGTTCGCGGCTGGCGGCCTGGGGGCGAGGTCCACGGCTTTCTTCTCCACCACCGCCTTTCCGCATCTGACGAGGGCGGTCCTCTGTACGTCCTTCCAGACGAAAGTCATCCGGTCCGGCCCGTCTCGCTGGTCAAAGCGGAAATATTCGCCTGTACGCGGCGCGATCTGCTCGGCCCCCTCGCGCTGCTCGAAATCGCCGGCCACGAAGGTGACATCGCCGATCTTTTCGACCTCTCGCAGGATGGCGTTGCCGCCGAACGTGTCGATCCGGTCAGGCAGGATGTCGATCTGGCTCACCGAAGTGCCGGACGCGGCGCAAGCCTCCTGCGAGACGTCCCAACGCCCGACAAGACCGGGCGGCAAGGATTGTGCGAGGGCTGGCCCGGCCATGAAAAGCGCAACCGCAAGTGTCGCGACAAGTCCGTTCATTTCCTGTTCGCCTCCAGGGCAAAGTCGAGCGATCTGAAACCTCGTATCGGCGGTGTCGGTGTAGCTCGAACATGGAGTGTTCGCGATGCCCGGTTCACCGCCGAGGGTATCAATGATGGCAATGCACGACAAGCTGCCGTTCCGGATCGGGGTTGGCGCAAGGGAAGTGTTGCCGAAGGAACCGATGAGGCAATCAGGCCGCCCTGGATTGCGAACGGGACGGCTTCCGTCCACAGGCAACATCCCGGCGAAATTCGCAGGCGGTGCCCGCGCGGTGTACAGGCTGTGCAGGTCCGGTGTACGGCCTGTGACCGGTCGCGCCCGGCATTTGCTGGTTTTTCTGCGCTGCCGGCTGCCAGCCTGTGTCACGCAACGTACGCTGCTTGCGCCGCATCTTGCGCAACGCTCACCAGGCCGCCTCGGCCATTCCCCAATCCCCGATCCGCGCCCGGTGCCAGTATTTGCGGAACGCCGGATGATCCACGTCCCCCTGCAACAGCGCGCCCGGTTTCAGCCAGTCATAAAGGCTCGCGGCAGACCGCACCTCGCGCGGGCCGGTACGGATCATCAGGTGATGCGGCGTGAACGCGTCGGGATGGGACAACCCGCTGCTTTCGCAGGCTTCCTTCAGCGCGAACATCGTGGCCTTGTGGAATCGCGCCACCCGCTGCGCCTTGTCGGGCACGACCAGCGCCCGGTAGCGGCCCGGATCCTGCGTGGTGATCCCGGTCGGGCATTTGCCGGTATGGCAAGCCTGCGCCTGGATGCAGCCGATCGCGAACATGAAGCCGCGTCCCATGTTCACCCCGTCCGCGCCAAGCGCCGAGATACGGCAGATGTCAAAGGCGGTGATGATCTTGGCCGATGCGATCAGCTTGATCCGGTCCCGGATTCCAAGTCCGGTCAGGGTATTGTGCACCAGCATCAGCCCCTCGCGCAGTGGTGCGCCCTTGTGATCGGCGAATTCGACCGGAGCCGCGCCGGTACCGCCCTCGCCGCCGTCCACCACGATGAAATCAGGGGCGATTTCGGTCTCTTGAAAGGCTTTTGCCATCGCGAACCATTCCCAGGGATGACCGATGCACAGCTTGATCCCGACCGGCTTGCCTGCCGACAACTCGCGCAGCCGGGCGATGAAATCGCACAGGCCGCGCGGGCTGGAAAAGGCCGAATGCGATGCAGGGCTGACGCAAGCCTTGCCGACCGGAACGCCGCGCGCCTCGGCGATGGCCTCGCTGACCTTGGGCCCCGGCAGAATGCCGCCATGGCCGGGCTTTGCACCCTGGCTCAGCTTGATCTCGATCATCCTGACCGCGCCATCCGCCGCCGCCGCGCGGAATTTTTCGGCGTCGAACCGACCCGCCGCGTCCCGGCAGCCGAAATAGCCCGAGCCGATCTGCCAGATCAGATCGCCGCCCATGCGATGAAAGCGCGAGATCGACCCCTCGCCCGTCGTATGCGCAAACCCGCCGGCCTTCGCGCCGCGGTTCAGCGCCTCGATCGCGTGCGGCGACAAGGCGCCGTAGGACATCCCCGAGATATTGACCACGGAACTGTCATAGGGCTGCCTGCAATCCGGCCCGCCGACGCGGATCCGGAAATCCTGTCCCTCGATATGCGGCGTGGCAAGGGAATGGTTCAGCCATTCATAGCCATCCGCATAGACATTGCAGAGCGTGCCGAAGGGACGCACCCCCTCGATTCCCTTGGCGCGGCGATAGACGACGGCCCGCTGTTCGCGCGAGAACGGCGTCTCGTCATGATCGTTCTCGACAAAATATTGCCGGATCTCGGGGCGGAAATGTTCCAGCAGATAACGCAACCGCGAAGCCAGCGGATAATTGCGCATCAGGGTGTGTTGGGTCTGGCCCAGATCATAGATGCCGATCGCGGTCCCGATCAGGCCCAGCACCGCGACCAGACTGCCCAGCACCGGCGCGACGCCCAACAAGGCCAGCCCCGCCGGCATCATCAGGATCGCGACCAGGAACGGGATATACCGCTCGTAGAGCCGGGCCCGCTCGGTCGCATAGGTGAACCGCAATCGCATCGTCGCCCCCCTCCCCTGCTCCATCATGCATCGCGACGCCACAAAGGCAATGCGGGACAGGGGTTGCCGGTCAGCCCAGAACGGCGCCGGGATTCATGATCCCCAGCGGATCCAGCGCCTGCTTGATCGCCCGCATCGCCGCCAGCCGCGCCGGATCGCCCCAGCGTTCCAGATCGCCGACCTTCAGCCGCCCCACCCCGTGTTCGGCCGAGAACGACCCGCCCCGCGCCACGACCATCTCGTGGATGCGCCGGGACAGGGCCTCGCGAATGGAATCATAATCCTCGCGACGGCGCCCCTTGGCGGGAAACAGGTTGAAATGCAGGTTGCCGTCGCCCAGATGGCCGAAACAGTTGATCCGCATGTCGCCCGCGGCCGCCAGCATCGCCTGCGCATCGCGGATGAAGCTTGCGACCTCCGACAGAGGCAGGCTGATGTCGTGGCTGGCAATCGCTCCGACGGCGCGATTGGCCAGCGGGATGTGTTCGCGCAGGGACCACAGATCGGCGGCCTGCTGTCCCGACTGCGCGATCACGCCGTCGCTCGCCAATCCATCCTCCGAGGCTGCGAGGAACAGACCTTCCAGCGCCTCGCCGGCGGCCAGCCCGGCGGGCAATCCGACCTCGATCAGCACCGACCAGGACGGTGGCTCGGCAAAGGGCTGTCGCATCTGCGGAAAATACCGATTCAGGAAATCGAAGGACTGACCCGAAATCAGCTCGAAGGCCGTGACCCCGCCACCCATCCTTGCCTGCGCCAGCGACAGCAGGCTCAGCGCCGCGCCCGGACTTTCCACCGACAACATCGCCACGCCCGATTCGGCCGGAATCGGGGCCAAAACCAGCGAGGCGGCAGTGATGATGCCCAGCGTGCCTTCGGCCCCGATCAGAAGATCGCGCAGGTCATAGCCGGTATTGTCCTTGCGCAGCCGTTTCAGGTCGCGCATCACCACGCCCGATGGCAACACCGCCTCGATCCCCAGGCACAGGGCGCGCGCATTGCCATAGCGTAGCACGTTCACGCCTCCGGCATTGGTGGAAAGCACTCCACCGATCTGCGCCGTCCCCTGCGAGGCCAGCGACAGCGGAAATTGCCGGCCCGCCTCGGCGGCGGCATCGCGGGCCTGTTGCAGGGTCGCGCCGGCTTCGGCGATCATCACCGCCTCGTCGGAAAAGACCGCGCGAATGGCATTCATTCGTTCCAGTGACAGGATCAGGGGCGCAGGCCCCCCGGCCATGATCTGCCCGCCGACCAGCCCGGTCCCGCCGCCGCGAGGCACCACAGCCACGCGCGCCCTGGCACAGGCCCGGATCACCGCCGCCGCCTCTTCGGCATCGCGCGGCGCCGCGACAAGCCCGGCCTGCCCGTGAAACCGGCCGCGCGGCTCTTCCAGATAGGCCGGCGTCACCTCGCGCAGCACATCCCTCGGCAAGATCGCCGCCAGCCGCTCGTCCGCCGGTTCCAGCCCCATCTTCTCGCCCTCTTTCCAAATACCTCGGGGGGGTCCGGGGGGGCTGGCCCCACCGGCCGTCGCGGGACGCAAAATCAGCGCGCCTCGCTGCGCCCCCGCCTGTCGCTGCGCAGATTGGCGTAAAGCACATGGTTCCGCCAGCGCCCATTGATCTGAAGATAGCTTTGCGCCACGCCCTCATACTTGAAACCCGATTTCTCCAGAACGCCCCGGGAGGCAGCGTTCTCGGGCAGGCAGGCGGCCTCGACCCGGCTCAGGTCCAGCGCGGTGAAGGCATGATGCACCAGCGCGCCGATCGCCTCGCGCATATAGCCCTGCCGCGCGAAGGGCCGGCCGATCCAGTAGCCGATCGTGCCGGTCTGGGCGGGACCGCGCCGGATATTGTCCAGCGTGATCGCGCCCAGCAGCACGCCGTCGCGGCGCAGCAAAAACAATGGCAGCGCGCTGCCGCCGTGACTGGCCCGGGCGGCCCAGTAGACGCGGTTGGTGAAGCTCTTGCGGGTCAGATGGTCGGATGACCAGACCGGCTCCCAGGGGGTCAGGAAAGCGCGGCTGTCGACCCGCAGCGCGGTCCAGGCGCTGAAGTCCGAATGGGCCGGCAGGCGCAGCACGATCCGCTCGGTTTCCAGCCGCACGGGACGCCGCCGCGAAAACATCAGGCGGCAAGCCTTTCGGCCAGAACCCCACGCGACGGAGCGGTCTTGACAGGACCATAAAGCGCCAGCGCAGGCCGCGCCCGCCCGATCAGCCTTTCGGCATGGGCGCGCACATCGCCCAGCGTCACGTCGGAAATCCGCTGCGCTACCTCGGAGGGGTCCAGAACCCGACCCCAGATCGCCAGAACCCGCGCGATCCGTTCCGCTTGCGCCGAGGGGCTTTCCAGCCCCATCAGCAGGCCCGCACGCAATTGCGCCTTGGCGCGGGCGACCTCGATCTCGCTGATGTCGCCGGCGGCGCGGCGAACCTCGTCAATGGTCAGCATCGCCAGATCGGCGATGTCGCCACCTCCGGTTCCGGCATAAATCGTCATCATTCCGGTATCGTCGTGGAACCCCGATTGCGCGAAGATCGTATAGCACAGCCCGCGTTCCTCGCGGATTTTCTGGAACAGTCGCGACGACATGCCGCCGCCAAGCGCGGCCGAAAAGATCTGCGCGGCATAGTAATCGTCGGACAGGTAGCCCGGTCCTTCCAATGCCAGGGCGAAATGGGCCTGTTCCAGCTTCTTGACGCGGCGCACCTCGCGGCCCTGCCAGACGGCGCCGGCGCGCGGGTTTTGCAGAATCGGCGACAGATGACCGAAGGCGGTCTCGGCCAGGCGCACGATGCGGTCGTGATCGACCGCGCCGGCCGCCGCGACAATCATCTGGCCGGGGCCATAATTCTCGGCCACGAACCCGGCCAGATCGGGCCGGCCAAAGCGGCTGACACGCTCGGCCGGACCCAGGATCGGGCGGCCGATGGCCTGATCGGGATAGGCAGCCTCCTGCAGCCAGTCGAAGATGATGTCATCGGGCGTGTCCAGCGCCTGCCCGATTTCCTGCAGGATCACGCCGCGTTCGACCTCGATCTCGCGCTCGTCGAAGATCGGGTTCAGCACGATGTCCGAGATCACGTCGAAGGCCAGATCGACGTCCTGTTCCAGCACCCGGACATAATAGGCGGTCGCATCGCGCGAGGTATAGGCGTTGATGAAGCCGCCCACATCCTCGATCGCCTCGGCGATCTGCAGCGCGCTGCGCGTCGCCGTGCCCTTGAAGGCCATATGTTCCAGAAAATGCGCGATGCCGTTCTGTTCGGCGCGTTCGTTCCGACCTCCGGCGTTCACCCAGACGCCAAGCGCGGCGGAATGCAGACCCGGCATGTCGCGCGTGGCGATGCGCAGGCCGTTCGGCAATGTGGTGACGCGAAGATGAGGATCGGTGGTCAAATCGTTCTCCGTTCAAGGATCAGCGCCTCAAGCGCGGCGGTGTCGTTTTCGACCCTCGTCACACGTTCCGGCAGATCGAACAGCCCCGCCATGTGCGGCGGCAAGGCGGGGCGGATCCCCACGGCCTTTTCGACCGCATCGGGGAATTTCGCGGGATGGGCCGTGGCCAGCGTCACCATGGGCACGCCGGGTTCGGCATGATAGCGCGCGACCGCCACGCCCACGGCGCTGTGCGGGCACAGGATCTGACCGGTTTCGGCGCGAATGGTGCGGATCGTGGCCAGTGTTTCCTCTTCGCCGACACGCCCAGATACATATTGCGCGCGCAGCGCCTGCAGCGCGCCCTGGCTGACGGTGAAACCACCTGATCTCAGTTCCTCCATCAATTGCGCGATCGCGCCCGCATCGCCGCCATAGGCCAGATACAGCGCCCGTTCGAAGTTGGAGCTGACCTGAATATCCATCGACGGCGACATCGAAGGCGCGACCTCGCCCACCCGGTATTCGCCCGTGCTCAGCGCGCGGTGCAGGATGTCGTTCTGGTTCGTGGCCACGATCAGGCGCCGGATCGGCGCGCCCATGGCGCGGGCCATGCTGCCGGCGAAGATGTCGCCGAAATTGCCGGTCGGGACGCAGAAATCCGTGTCGCGCATCCCCAGGCTCGCGGCCGCGGTGACATAATAGACGATCTGCGCCACAACGCGCGCCCAGTTGATGCTGTTGATCCCTGCCAACCCGACGCCGTCGCGGAAATCATGGTCGTTGAACAGATCCTTAAGCCGCGCCTGACAATCGTCGAAATGGCCGTCGAGGGCCAGCGCGTGCACATTCGCCGCATCGGGCGTGGTCATCTGGCGGCGCTGCACCTCGGACACGCGGCCATGCGGGAACATGATGAAGACATCCACATTGTCGATGCCCCGGAACGCCTCGATCGCCGCAGAGCCGGTATCGCCCGAGGTCGCGCCGACGATGGTGATCCGCTGGCCCGACCGTTTCAGCGCGATCTCGAACAGCTGGGCGATCAGCTGCATGGCGAAATCCTTGAAGGCCAGGGTGGGGCCGTGGAACAGTTCCAGCAGGTGGTGGCCCGGCGCAAGCTGATGCAGCGGCGCCTTGGCTGCGTGTTCGATGCGCGCATAGGCGCGTTCGATGGCGCCGCGCAATTCGACATCGGTGAAGCTGTCGCCGGTAAAGGGACGGATCACGCGAAAGGCGACCTCTTCGTAGGGCAGGCCGTCAAGGTCATTCAGGCCGGACAGCGCCGGAACGGTCTCGGGCAGATACAGACCGCCATCACGCGCCAGCCCCGACAGCATCGCCTGTTCAAAGTCGAGGACCGGGGCCTTTCCCCGCGTCGAGACGTAACGCATCGCCACCCCTTCAGTATCGCCGCTGCCTGATACGCCAGATTAGGGCCAGTGTCATCCCTGCCCAGACGGCGGCGATCATGAACCACTGGACCGCGTATGACAGGTGATTGTTGGGGATCCCCTGAATCGAGACGGGGATCGGCTCGACGCCTTGGGCATCGCCCTCCACGACGCTTGCGACGACGAGGATCGGCAGCGTGTCAAGCTGACTCGCCATCGCGGGCACGTCACGGGCAAACCAGATGTTTTCCGAAAGGTTCGGATCGGGCGTGGAACCGCCCTTCTCGTCCGGCCAATGCAGATTGCCCCGGATCGTCAGCCGTGTGGGTCCGCGTTCGACATAGCGATCCTCTTGCGGCACAAAGCCGCGATCGACCATGATGGCGCGGCCGTCATCGGTGATGAAGCGCGACACGATCTGATAGCCGCCACCATGTTCCTTGGTGCCCGAGAGAATGTCGATTTCATCGCCGGTCGTGGTGCCGCTGATCGTGACCGGCATGTATTTCATCGACGGATCGACCGACTGTGGCAGCGGTATGGCCGGAGCGTCGATCTGCGCCTGTATCTGATCCAGCACGCCTTCCTTCCAGTCCATCCGGCGCAGTTGCCACAGGCCAAGACTGATCAGGATAGCGCAGCCGACAAGACCGAGAAGGGCGGGAAACAGATAGCGTGTCATCATTGTTGATCCTGCGGAACCGCGGGTTCCGCCGCCTGTCGCACGATCTTCCTTTCGCCATGGAAAACGCGCGAGGCCGGGCCCCGCGCGCCTTTCGCGGAACATACCGGTTCAGCTGCCCCAGATATAGACCGCACCGAACAGGAACAGCCAGACGACATCCACGAAGTGCCAGTACCAGGCGGCGGCCTCGAAGCCGACATGCTGTTTCTGGTCCATCTGGCCGCGCATGATGCGGAACAGGCAGACGGCAAGGAAGATGGTGCCGATGATGACGTGCAGGCCGTGAAAGCCGGTCGCCAGGTAGAAGGCGCTGGCATAGGCGGTATCGGACAGGCCGAAGGCTGCATGGAAGTATTCGTAGGCCTGCAGCGCCGAAAAGCTGAGCCCCAGGAGGATGGCGACAATCAGCCCGTTGATCGTGGTCTTGCGGTCGTTTTCATGCACGAACGCATGATGCGCCCAGGTCACGGCAACCCCTGACAGAAGCAGGATCAGCGTGTTGATCAGTGGCAGTTCCCACGGATTGAAGGGCTGGATACCTTCCGGAGGCCAGACCCCATCCTTGATCGGGCTTTGCGGTCCCATCGGATACAGCGCGTTCTTGAACCAGTTCCAGAACCAGGCAACGAAGAACATCACTTCCGAGATGATGAACAGGATGAAGCCGTATTGCAGCCCGATCCGCACGACCGGGGTGTGATCGCCCGCCTCGCTTTCGCGGATCACGTCGGCCCACCAGCTGTACATGACATACAGCACACCGACGAAACCGATCAGGAACAGCCAGGGCCCGCTGACCGGAATCCAGAACAGGCGAACATCGTCGGCACTGATCCAGCCCACGGCGCCATACAGCATGAAGAACGCCGAGACCGCGCCGAAGAAGGGCCAGATGGAGGGCGAAAGGATATGGTAGTCGTGATTCTTAGCATGCGCCATGGTCGGGTCCCCGTCGGCTCCTCTTTCTGGATCAGTTGACGTTGCTGGCCGGCTGGGCGTCAAGCGCCGCCTGTTTCGGCTCGGTCCGGTGGAAGGTATAGGACAGGGTGATGTCACGCACCCAGCTTGCGTCGCCGTCGGCAAGCAGGTCGGGATCGACATAGAAATTGATCGGCATTTCGACCCGCTCGCCCGGTTTCAGCGTCTGCTCGGTGAAGCAGAAGCAGGCGATCTTGCTGAAATAATATCCGGCGACATCGGGCGCGACATTGTAGCTGGCCGTGCCGGTGATCGTCTCGTCGCTGTTGTTGATTGCCTCGTAATAGGCCATCGAGTCCTCGCCGATACGGACTTCCATCTTCTTCTGCATCGGCCGGAAAGTCCACGGCACATCCTTGTCTACATTGGCATCGAAACGGACGCGGACGATTTCCTCCAGAACCTGGTCAGGAGCCTCTTTCGACACCTGTGTGGTTCCGGCAAACCCGGTCACCTTGCAAAACCAGTTGTAGAACGGCACCGCGGCCCAGGACAGCGCGCCCATCGTCAGCACGACCGCGACAAGGCCCAGAACGGTGCGGGAATTGCGGCTCATGGCTGCATTTCTTTTTCTTCCGCCCGGGCGGGCGCGTCAGGCGCGGCCGCTGCCGGCGGCAGGACGGACGCCCGCGGCTGATAGTCGTATCCTTCCATCAGGTCGCCCTGACGGACCTTGACCACCGTCAGCGCGAAAACCAGCACGACCAGGCTGGCAAGAACCAGCCCGAGACCCACGTTGCGCGACCAGCGGCGGCGGTGAAGTTCGTGTTCCGCTTGCATCGGCATCACCAGGCTCCCCATTGATTTTGAACGAGCAACGCCAGGAAATGCAGGAAGAGGTAATAGAGCGACAGTCTGAAAAACCGTTTCTCGAACGCATAGCCATCGGCGATGGCCGTCTCTTCGTCGCGCTTCAGGATGCGCCAGCCGCCGGCCATGAACAGCGCGTTCAGAACGACCGAAACCGCCAGATACAGCGACCCGCCGACGGGCGTCAGGCCCAGCCACAGCGCGAAGGGCGCAAGCACCAGCGTATAGGCAAAGATGTGACGGCGGGTGGCCGCGCGGCCATGCGTGACGGTCAGCATCGGCACGCCGGCCTTGTGATAATCCTCTTTCATGAACAGCGCCAGCGCCCAGAAATGCGGCGGTGTCCAGAAGAAGATCAGGGCGAACATCAACAGCGGTTCGATGCCGACCCCTCCGGTGGCGCTGGCCCAGCCGATCATCGGGGGAAAGGCCCCGGCCGCGCCGCCGATGACGATGTTCTGCGGCGTCGACCGTTTCAGCCAGATCGAATAGACGACGGCGTAGAAGAAGATGGTGAAGGCCAGAAAGCCCGCCGCGAACCAGTTCGCGACCAGACCCAGCATCATCACCGAGATGATCGACAGGGCGATGCCCAGGCCCAGGGCCTCGCCCCGCTGGATCCGGCCCGCGGGGATCGGACGGTTCCGGGTGCGGTTCATGACCGCGTCGATATCGGCATCGGACCACATGTTCAGCGCGCCGGCCGCGCCGCCGCCAAGCGCGATGAAGATCACCGCGCAGAAGGCGATGAAGGGATGAACCGTGACCGGCGCTACCAGCAGCCCGACGAAGGCCGTGAACACGACCAGCGACATGACACGCGGCTTCAACAGGGCGACATAGTCCTGAAATTCGGCCTCGGGGGCGCCGTCATATGCGTGGATGTCGCTCATGGGATGCGTCCGGGTCCGATCACTCGGCCTTGGCCAGTTCGACCTGGCTGTCGGCGGGCAGGTTCAGCGCGGTCGCCTGATCGGCAGGCATGGTGCCGCCCTGTTCGGCCACCCAGGCGGCATATTTTTCGGGGCTGACGGCTTTCACGACGATGGGCATGTAGGCATGGTTGATGCCGCACAATTCGCTGCACTGGCCGAAGAAGACGCCTTCCCGTTCGACGTTGAACCAGGCCTGCGCGATGCGGCCGGGAACGGCGTCCTGCTTGATCGCGAAGGCCGGAATGGTCCAGCTGTGGATCACGTCGTTCGAGGTGACCTGAAGCAGCACGGTCTTGCCGACCGGCACCACGACAGCGTTGTCGGTCGCCAGCAGGTATTCGTCCTCGGAATAGCCGGCAGCGGCCAGTTCTTCCTTGGCCAGAAGCAGGGAATCAAAACTGATATCGTTGTCGGGATACTCGTAGGACCAGTACCACTGGTTGCCGATCACCTTGATCACCAGGTCGGGATTGGGCGGCATTTCCTGGCTGCGAAACAGGGCCGGCAAGGAGAAGGCCCCGATCACGACCAGGATCAGCACCGGAACCAGTGTCCAGACGATCTCGATCGGCGTGTTGTGGGTGAATTTGGCGGGAACCGGGTTCGACTTGCTGTTGAACCGGAAGATCACGATCAGCAGCAGCGCGCAGACAAAGACCGTGATCAAGGCGATGATGATCAGAACGAAACCGTCAAGCCATTGCTGATCGCGCGCCAGTTCCGTCGAGGCGGGCTGAAAGCCGATCCCCCTCGCCTGCGGTTTGCCGATGACCGGCAGATCGCCCAGCACATCCTGCGCCATTGCCGCGCTGGCCATCATTCCCGTCGTTGCCAGCCCCGAAGCTGCCGCGACTGCCCGGCGAATCATCGCTTTTGCCATCATCCCATCCCGTTGCGTTGGCCCGGCCGACATGGCCGCAAGGGCCGCCGGCAGGCCGCCCCTTTTCCTTTCACAGTGACCGTTCTATGACCATATCTTGCGCTCTCGGGCAAGTGATACCGAGAAGATATCTGCGAAAGTGACCGCCCGCCCGCGTCTTCGCGGACGCCGGCCGCCCGCCCGACGAACGGAGTTTACCCCGCCATGACCCGCGACAGATTTGACCCGTTCGCCCTGTATCTGGATCGCGATCGCGCCTTGGCGATCCTGCGCGAGGCGGTGTCGGGGGCCGAAGACGGCGAACTTTTTCTGGAACGTTCGGTCTCGGAGAGCCTGGTCTTCGACGACGGGCGGCTGCGCAATTCCGGCTATACAGCCGACCAGGGTTTCGGGCTGCGCGCCGTGCGCGGCGAGGTGACAGGATACGCCCATTCCACCGAGATTTCCGAGACATCGCTGCGCCGTGCCGCCCAGACCGCGCGACTGGCCGTGGGCCGGGGCGGCGCCGTGCTGGCCGATCCGGCGCCGATGCGGGCGCAACACCTTTATGCCGCCGCGGACCCGGCCGAGGGGATCCCCATCTCGCGCCGCATCGCCCTGCTGCGCGAGATCGACGACTACGCCCGGTCGCTGGATCCGCGGGTGGTGCAGGTTACCGTCTCGCTGGCCTCCTCGCTGCAGGAAATCGCCATCCTGCGCCCCGAAGGCGGTCTGGTCACCGATATCCGGCCCATGGCGCGACTGAATGTCGCGGTCATCGTCGAGAACAACGATCGCCGCGAATCCGGCGGTCACGGCGGCGGCGGCCGGGTTTCGCTGAAGGGCCTGATGCAGCCGGACCACTGGAAGAGCGCCGTGGACGAGGCGCTGCGGATCGCGCTGGTCAACCTGCGCTCGGTCCCCGCGCCCGCCGGGGTCATGGATGTCGTTCTTGGTCCCGGCTGGCCGGGCATCCTGCTGCACGAGGCCGTGGGCCACGGGCTTGAGGGAGACTTCAACCGCAAGAAGGCCAGCGCCTTCGCCGGGCTGATGGGCGACCGCGTCGCCGCGCCCGGCGTGACGGTGGTCGATGACGGCACCATCCCGGACCGGCGCGGCAGCATCGGCGTCGATGACGAGGGCACCCCGCCCGCCCGCAACGTGCTGATCGAGGACGGGATTCTGACGGGCTACATGCAGGATCGCCAGAATGCCCGCCTGATGGGGGTGGCGCCCACGGGCAACGGGCGGCGCGAAAGTTTCGCTCATGCGCCGATGCCGCGCATGACCAATACCTACATGCCCGGTGGCGATGCCGATCCGGCCGCGATCCTCGCCGATCTGAAGGACGGCATCCACGCGGTGGGATTCGGCGGCGGCCAGGTGGACATCACCAACGGCAAGTTCGTCTTTTCCTGCACCGAGGCCTATCGCGTGAAGGACGGCCGGATCGGCGATCCGATAAGGGGCGCGACGCTGATCGGGGACGGTGCGACGGCATTGCGGAAAATCCGCGCCATCGGCAACGACATGACGCTGGATCCCGGCATCGGCAATTGCGGCAAGCAGGGGCAATGGGTTCCTGTGGGCGTCGGCCAGCCGACCCTGATGATCGGCGGGCTGACGATCGGCGGCTCGGCCGCGTGAACGCGCCCGGCAGCGCAGAAACCCCCGTCCCGGTAACCTTGTATTAACCCTTGTTGCGCTAGGCTGGCCTCTGGATGAGACGGAGGCACCATGGATACCGGGTTCATTCCCTCGGACATGCCCAACAGCGCCGCGCCGGCGAAGGATGACGACCTCGACGTCCTGCGTCTCATCCGCTCGCGCCGGGTCGGACCGGCGACCTTTCATCGGCTGATGGCTCAACATGGCGGCGCCAAGGCCGCGCTTGAGGCTTTGCCGGAAATCGCCGCCGAGGCCGGGATGGCGGATTACGAAGCCTGTCCCGAAGGCGTGGCCGCGGCCGAACTGAATGCCGGGCGCAAGGCCGGGGCGCGGCTGATCCGCTGCGATTCCCCGCTGTATCCCGCCCAGTTGCGCCAGATCGACGGCGCACCGCCAATCCTGTGGGTGCGCGGCGATCCGGCATGGCTGTCGCGCAATCCGGTCGCTGTGATCGGGGCGCGCAACGCCTCGTCGCTGGGCCTGCGCATGGCGCGCGGGATGGCGGCAGGGCTGGGCGAGGCCGGGCATACGGTCGTCGCGGGCCTTGCCCGTGGCATCGACACCGCAGCCCACAACGCCGCCCTGGGCAGTGGCACCGTGGCGGTGATGGCGGGCGGCGTCGATGTCATCTACCCGGCTGAGAACGTCGTCCTGGCAGCCCAGATCGCCGAACAGGGTGTGCTGGTTTCGGAACAGGCGCCGGGGACCGAACCCGCCGCCCGGCATTTCCCGACGCGGAACCGAATCGTGTCGGGCCTGTCGCGCGCGGTCGTGGTGATCGAGGCCGCGCATCGGTCGGGCACGCTGATCACCGCAAGGAACGCGCTGGATCAGGGCCGCGAGGTCATGGCGGTGCCGGGCCACCCGATGGATGCCCGCGCTGCGGGCTGCAATGCACTGATCCGCGACGGAGCCTTGCTGGTGCGCAATTCCGCCGATGTGGCGGCGGCGCTGATGTCGCGGCCCGGCGAAGCCCCGGCGCGATCGACCGAATTGTCCGCAAACGCCGGCCCGATCCCGGCGCCCCGGTCTGCCGCCGGCGATGCCCAGCGATCGGCCGCGCCGTCGCGGATCGCGGATCAGGGCGGGCCGGTCAACCTCGAATCGCGAATCCTGTCGCGCCTGACGCCCAGCCCGACCGAGGAAAACGACCTGATCCGCGATCTGGGCGTCCCCGCCGCCGCAGCCTGCGCGGCGATCCTGTCGCTGGAACTGCAGGGACGTCTGACGCGGCTGGCGGGCGGCAGACTGGCGCTGAGCTGATCATCGCCCCGCGCGACATCCCCCTGGCACGTCGTCCGCCGCGTTCTGGACCAAGCGGCGAATGCGGCCGGCCATCCCCCTTCGTCCAGGCCCCTGGGAGAAGCCGCTGACGCGACGGGCGTTGACACCGCCTCGGCACACAACCATGTTGCCGCCCCATTGCAGACACCCCCGAGGTCAGAATGCCCGTTGTCGTCGTCGAATCCCCGGCCAAGGCCAAGACCATCGAGAAATACCTCGGCGGCGACTATCGCGTGCTGGCCAGCTTTGGCCACGTCCGCGACCTGCCGCCCAAGGACGGCAGCGTCGATCCCGACAGTGAATTCGCGATGAAGTGGGAAATCGCCAGCGACAGCAAGAAGCACCTCAAGGCGATCCGCGACGCGCTGAAGGACGACCAGACTCTCATCCTTGCTACCGACCCCGACCGCGAAGGCGAGGCGATCAGTTGGCACCTGCTGGAGGCGCTGCAGCCGGCACTGAAAAAAGGCAGCGCGGTCAATCGCGTGACCTTCAACGCCATCACCAAGGCCGCGGTGACCGAGGCGATGAAGCAGCCGCGCCAGATCGACCAGCCGCTGGTCGATGCCTATCTGGCCCGCCGCGCGCTGGATTATCTGGTCGGCTTCAACCTGTCGCCCGTGCTGTGGCGCAAGCTGCCCGGCGCGAAATCGGCGGGTCGCGTCCAGTCCGTCTGCCTGCGCCTGATTGTCGATCGCGAGATGGAGATAGAGGCATTCAAGGCGCGCGAATACTGGTCCGTCCATGCCCGTCTTGCGACGCCGGGGGGACAGGAATACGACGCGCAACTCGTGTCGCTGGCCGGCTCGAAGCTGGACCGATTCGACCTGCCCGACGCCGAAAGGGCCGCGATGGCCGTCAGCGCGGTCACCAGCCGCGATCTGTGTGTCGCCAGCGTCACCGCCAAGCCCGCCAGCCGCAATCCCTGGCCGCCCTTCATGACCTCGACGCTGCAGCAAGAGGCCAGCCGCAAGCTGGGCATGGGCGCGCGGGCCTGCATGTCCACGGCGCAGCGTCTCTACGAGGCCGGTTTGATCACCTATATGCGGACCGACGGGATCGACATGGCCCCCGAGGCGGTGATGGCTGCCCGCGACGCGATCAAGACCAAGTTCGGCGAAAAATACCTGCCGAAATCGCCGCGCATGTACAAGAACAAGGCCAAGAACGCGCAGGAAGCCCATGAATGCATCCGCCCGACCGACATGATGCTGTCGCCGGACCGACTGAAGGTCAGCGCCGATGACCAGCGCAAGCTGTATGACCTGATCTGGAAGCGCACCATCGCCAGCCAGATGGAAGCCGCCAGGATGGAGCGCACGACAGCCGAAATCGAAAGCCCCGATGGCCAGGTCGGCCTGCGCGCGACCGGTCAGGTGATGCTGTTCGACGGTTTTCTGCGCGTCTATGACCAGGGCCGCGACGATGACGAGGGCGAAGACAGCGCCCGCCTGCCGGCGATCACCGAAGGCGAGGCCGCGAAACTGGTCGGCAAGGCGTTCGATGCCGAGTTCTCGAAGGCGCGGGACAAGGGCGACGATCTGCCCGAGGCGCCGCAGGGCCAGCGCGCCGCCCCCGGCCTGCTGGTCAACGACGCCGCCAGCACCGCCGCCCGCCAGCATTTCACCCAGCCCCCGCCCCGCTATACCGAGGCCACCCTGGTCAAGCGGATGGAGGAACTGGGCATCGGCCGTCCCTCGACCTATGCCAGCATCGTCACGACCATCCAGGACCGCGAATACGTCCGAAAGGACAAGAACCGGCTGATCCCCGAGGACAAGGGCCGGCTGGTCACGACCTTTCTGGTCAAGTATTTCCCGCGTTATGTCAGCTATGACTTCACCGCCGATCTGGAAAACGAACTGGATGAGATCAGCGCCGGCGATCTGGTCTGGCGCGAGGTTCTGGGCAGGTTCTGGAAGGATTTTTCAAAGGCGCTGGAGGGCACGTCCGAACTTCGCATCTCCGAGGTTCTGGAGGCGATCGACGATGCGCTGGCGCCGCATCTGTATCCGCCGCGCGCCGATGGCGGCGATCCGCGCGAATGCCCGCTTTGCGGCAGGGGCCGGCTGAACCTCAAGACCGCGCGGTCGGGGGGCGCCTTCATAGGCTGCACGAACTATCCCGAATGCCGCTATACCCGCCCCCTCTCCGCCCCCGATGGCGAGCAGCCGGTGGGCGACCGGGTGCTGGGTCATGACGATGGCGACGAGATCAGCCTGAAGACCGGGCGTTTCGGACCCTATGTGCAGCGGGGCGAGGCGACCGAAGAGGTGCCGAAGCCGCCTCGGGCCTCGATCCCCAAGGGCTGGGACGCGGCGACCATGGATCTGGAAAAGGCGTTGCGACTTCTGTCGCTGCCGCGCCCGGTCGGACCACATCCCGATGACGGCGTGATGATCGAGGCGGGGATCGGGCGCTATGGTCCCTATGTGAAGCATGATCGCAAATACGCCAACCTGCCGGATGTGGACGAGGTCTTTACCATCGGCATGAACCGGGCGGTCGAGGTGCTGGCGGCAAAGCAAACGCGCGGACGCGCCGCTGCGGCGGCACCGCTGAAGGAACTGGGTGATCATCCCGAAGGGGGTGCAATTCAGGTGATGAACGGGCGCTATGGCCCTTATGTCAAATGGGAAAAGGTCAATGCGACCCTGCCCCGCGAGGTTGCGCCCGAAGACATCACGATGGAGCAGGCGCTGGAGTTGATCTTGGCCAAGGCCGCGAAGAAGGGCACGAAGAAGGCATCGGCGGGAAAGTCCCCGGCAAGGAAATCCGCCACCAAGACCGCAGAGACTGCCAAGACTGCCAAGAAGGCTGCCGTGAAAAAGCCCGCGGCCGGCAGGAAGTCCGCCGAATGACCCCGTCGGGCATGCCTCAGCCTGTCTCGGCCATCTCCGCGATGCCGGCTATCGCCTTCACGAACCGCGCGCGGACCGGCCCGGCATGGGGATTGTCATGCAGGATCGTCCGCAGCAGTTCAGGTGAATCCGCCTGAACCATCGCCACGGCCTCGACCAGCCGCCGGAAGCTTTCGGTGGTCAGCCTGTCGGGTATCGGTCCAATTCCCGACAAACCCTGCGCGATCAGATGCGTCAGCCCCTGCACCACGGCCATCTCGCGGTCATGTGCCTCTGGTGTGGTTGCCAGAACCCGCAATCCCAGCCTTCGCAGGAATGCCGCCGCTCGCCGGTGGCCGTCGCCGCGCAGCGGGCACCATGCGATGCGATGACCCGTCAGGCCCTCGCGCGCGCTTGCAGGCCCAAACAGCGGATGCGTGGCAACGATCTGGGCATGGTCGGGCAGGATGGCCTGCATCATCGTGGCAGGCAGCAGCTTGACCGAAGCCACATCAATGACCATCGCGCCGGGGCGAAGATGGGGCGCGATGATGTGCAGCACGGACCGCATCTGCGACAGCGGCACGGACAGAACGATGATGCGGCAGCGCGCGGCCTGCGCAAGATCGACCTGCAACAGGTCGTTGACCAACAGCACGGGGTCGCAGACGCACAATGTCATGTGATCGCGCAAATGGCGGGCGATCAACTGGCCGAAGGCTCCGAAGCCGATGATCGAAAGATGGGGACAGTCGGGATTGGACATGGGGACGACCCTGGATTTCGGCGCAGGCTCGTGGTGATGTCATCCGGTCAACCGCTTCCCCGCGCGGTTGACATGGCTCTGCCCCCGCTATGTCAGCGGGCGATAAGAGATCGCAGAGATGGCGCGGATGCGGTTCATCCATCATGATTGCCACCGGTCGGGTCGGCAGGTCAAGTCGCGGCACGAACAGGGTGTGGCCTGATTGACACGGATTGCCCTGCGGGCCATGACTTTCATCGAAACCGGATCCATGAGGGGAGGGCCGATGAAAAAGGTCTATGACAACGCGGCCGAGGCGCTGGACGGTCTTTTGAAGGACGGGATGTTCATCTCGGCCGGAGGCTTCGGGCTGTGCGGCATACCCGAATTGCTGATCGACGCCATCGTCGATAGCGGCGTAAAGGATCTGACCATCGCCAGCAACAATTGCGGCGTGGACGGGTTCGGCCTGGGCAAGCTGCTGGACACCAAGCAGATCAGGAAGATGATCAGTTCTTACGTCGGCGAGAACGCGGAATTCATGCGTCAGTATCTGTCGGGCGAACTGGAGCTGGAATTCAACCCGCAAGGCACGCTTGCCGAACGGATGCGCGCGGGCGGCAGCGGCATTCCGGGCTTCTACACCAAGACCGGCGTCGGCACCCAGATCGCCGATGGCAAGGAAGTTAAGGTCTTCGACGGCGAGGAATACATCCTCGAGCGCGGCATCGTCGCCGACCTGGCCATTGTGAAAGCCTGGAAGGCCGATGACACCGGCAATCTGGTGTTCCGCAAGACGGCACGGAACTTCAATCCGCCCGCCGCGATGTCCGGCAAGGTTTGCGTGGTCGAGGTCGAGGAGATCGTCGAGCGCGGCGCGCTGGATCCCGACTGCATCCACCTGCCCGGCATCTATGTGCACCGGATCATCCAGGGCCCGCACGAGAAGCGCATCGAGAAGGTCACCACCCGCAAGAAGGAAACCGCGTAATGGCATGGGATCGCGACCAGATGGCCGCCCGCGCGGCCGAGGAACTGGAAGACGGAATGTATGTCAACCTCGGGATCGGCATCCCGACGCTGGTGGCCAATTACACCGGCGACAAGGACATCACGCTGCAATCGGAAAACGGCATGCTGGGCATGGGGCCTTTCCCCTATGAGGGCGAGGAAGATCCCGACCTGATCAACGCCGGCAAGCAGACCATCACCGAGCTGAACCGCACGTCTTATTTCGACAGCGCGACCAGCTTCGGCATGATCCGCGGCGGCAAGATCGCGGCGGCGATCCTCGGCGCGATGGAGGTGGCCGAAAACGGCGATCTGGCGAACTGGATGATCCCGGGGAAGCTGGTCAAGGGCATGGGCGGCGCGATGGATCTGGTCGCGGGCGTCAAGCGCGTGATCGTGGTCATGGACCACACCAACAAGGCCGGCGAATCAAAGCTGCTGAAATCCTGCACGCTGCCCCTGACCGGCAAGGCCGTGGTGGACCGGATCATTACCAACCTGGGCGTGCTGGATGTGGTCGAGGGCGGCCTGAAGATCGTGGAGACCGCCGATGGCGTGACCGAGGACGAGATCCGCGCCGCGACCGAGGCAACGATCGTCGGCTGATCCGGGATAGACCGGCGGCGGAGGCAGGGGGCGTTGCCCCCCGTCGCCGTTCCGGCGACTTCCCCCAGGATATTTGGGCCAAGGCAAAGGGACCGGCGGAGGTTTCGATGGATCCTGACCGGATTGCGGCGCTGTTCACGCGCCAGGATGGATCGTTTCTGTGCGCGCGATGGGGGCGACCGGTCGCGCCGGTCGCGTTCGGGCTGGCCGAGGAAAGCCTCGACATCTTTCGGGCCGCAATCCGGGCCGGCTTTGCCCATGCCGGACATCCCGTGACCGAGACCGACCCCGAGATGGGCAGCAACCTGATGCTGTTCTTCATGCGCGACTGGCAGGAATTGCAGGGCGTGCCGGATCTGGATCTTCTGACGGGCCAGGATGGGTTGCCCGGGCGGCTGGCCGGGCTAAAGGCCGATCAATACCGGATTTTTCGCTTTGATGCCGATGGCGGCATCCGGGCCTGTCTGCATTTCGTGCGGATGTCGGGCGCGTTGGGCGATGCGCATCCGGCGCAGCTTGCCGAGGCGCTGACCATGCGCAGCGCGCTGAGCTTCGCGCGCGACGTTGCGCCCTCGACGGATCTCGCGGCGCTGATCCGGGCGGCCTATGACCCGATCCTGCCGGTGGCAGCGCAGGATCCCAGCCATGCCCTGCGTCTGTCGGCAAGGATCGCGCGGACCTGATGCGGCCCGCGCGACAGCGCGCGGAACGCGCGCATCCGTCCAGCGACAGCGACCGGCACGGAGTTTGTCCGTGCCGCCCCCTTCGCCCGCCGAACGGGCGATTGCGGGTATTCCGACCCCGTCCTAGGATAGCTGCCATGAGCCATTCCATGATCCTGCGCGTCTATTACGAGGATACCGATCTTGCCGGGATCGTCTATTATGCCAATTACCTCAAATTCATCGAGCGCGGACGCTCGGAATGGTTGCGCGCCCTGGGGATCGATCAGGCCGCGCTGAAACGGCAGGCGGGCCTGGTCTTCGCCGTGCGCCGGATCGAGGCGGATTATCTGCGGCCGGCGCGGTTCGACGATCTGGTA
>CERQ01098145.1_pt1 | contig 21674 bp, 22 predicted proteins | sample 530711 | NCBI WGS metagenome assembly CERQ01 (sample SAMEA2620882, study PRJEB7988) | marine metagenome | biome: marine biome (ENVO:00000447); feature: mesopelagic zone (ENVO:00000213); material: "saline water (ENVO:00002010), including plankton (ENVO:xxxxxxxx)" | depth 850 m | reverse complement strand
TGGCGGACGTTGTGGCGGCGATCCTTCTGGGCCGCGTCGTCGATGCGGTGACGCAGGGCGTCCCCGAAAGGTTGTGGGTTGACAACGGATTGCTGATCGCGGCCTTCGTGGGGTTCTTCCTGCTGCTGCGGCCGGTGATCTTCGGCATCTCGACCGCGACCTCAAGCGTGATCGTGGGTCCCAACGTGCTGCCGCTGGTCCTGTCGCGGCTGCATCGCTGGACGATGGGCCATTCGGTCACCTTCTTTGACAACGATTTCGCCGGGCGGCTGGCCCAGAAACAGATGCAGACCGCCCGCGCCGTCACCGATGTCGCGACCGAGATGGTCAACGTGGTGGCCTTCGCGCTGGCCTCGGTTCTGGGTTCGGCGGCGTTTCTTGTCAGCGTCGATGGCTGGGGCGCTGCGGCGCTGATCGTCTGGCTGGCGGCCTATTTCGGGCTGATCCGTTTTTTCCTGCCCCGCATCCGGGCGCGGTCGGGCGCGCGCGCATCGGCTCGTGCCATGGTGACCGGGCAGGTCGTCGACACGATCACCAACATCAAGACCGTCAAGCTGTTCGCCCATGCCGAACACGAGGATCGCGCGGCGCTTGGCGCGATGGCCGGGTTCCGTGAACGCGCACTGGATTTCGGCATCGTCAGCAGCAGCTTCCGGCTGTCGCTGATGGTGATCGCGGGGGTCTTGCCGGTGATCCTGGTCGGCGGTTCGATCCTTCTGTGGCGGCAGGGCCTGGCCACGCCCGGCGATATCGCGGCAGCCGGTGCGATCGCCATGCGGCTGAGCCAGATGACCGGTTGGGTCAGCATGGCGCTGATGGGCATCTGGGGCAGCGTCGGCGAGGTCGAGGACGGGATGCGCACCCTGTCGCCGCCCCACGACCTGAAGGACGCCCCGAACGCGATCGCGCTGGACCGCGTGCAGGGCCGCGTGGATTTCGACGCGGTGGGCTTTGCCTATGGCCGCGATCTGGGCGGCTTGCAGGACGTCGATCTGCATATCCGGCCGGGCGAGAAGATCGGCATCGTCGGCGCCTCGGGCGCGGGGAAATCGACGCTGGTGGCGCTGCTGCTGCGGCTCTACGATGTCGAACGCGGGGCGATCCGGATCGACCGGCACGACCTGCGCGGCGTGACCCAGGAAAGCCTGCGCCGGCAGGTGGCGATGGTCACGCAGGAAACGGCGATGTTCAACCGGTCCGCGCGCGACAACATCCTCTATGGCCGCCCCGGCGCCACGCAGGCCGATATCGAGACGGCGGCCCGCGCGGCCGAAGCGCATGATTTCATCCTGACGCTGGAAGATCACGCCGGCCGCAAGGGATATGACGCGCATCTGGGCGAACGCGGCGTCAAGCTGTCGGGCGGGCAGCGCCAGCGAATCGCGCTGGCCCGCGCCTTTCTGAAGGACGCGCCGATCCTGGTGCTGGACGAGGCGACCAGCGCCCTGGACAGCGAGGTCGAGGCGCAGGTGCAACAGGCATTGTCGCGCGCCATGCGCGGCAAGACCGTCCTTGCCATCGCGCATCGGCTGTCCACCATCGCCCAGCTAGACCGGATCGTGGTCATGGATGCGGGCCGGATCGTGGAACAGGGCAGCCATGACGATCTGCTCGCCCTTGGCGGGCTCTACGCGCGATACTGGAACCGGCAATCGGGCGGCTTTCTGGGCACCCGGGAGGCGGCCGAGTGAGCCTGTGGACCATCGGGCGGCTGGGACGGCGCGGCGACGGGGTGGCGGTCGGCGACCGGGGCCGGGCGCTGGCGCCGCTGACCCTGCCGGGCGAGGTGATCGAGGGCGAGGCCACGGATGGCCGCATCAGCGCGCCCCGGATCGTGACGCCCTCGGCCGATCGGGTGCGCCCTGCCTGCGCCCATTATCGCACCTGCGGCGGCTGTTCGCTGATGCATGCCAGCCAGGGCTTCACGGCCGGCTGGAAACGGCAGGTGGTCGAAACGGCGCTGGCGGCGCGCGGATTGCCGGCGCCGATCCAGGGCATCCATGTGTCGCCGCCGCGTTCGCGCAGGCGCGCGGTGCTGTCGGGTCGGCGCAGCAAGAAGGGCGCGCTGGTGGGATTTCATGCGCGCGCCTCGGACGTGATCGTCGATCTGGCCGATTGCCATGTGCTGCGGCCCCGGATCACCGCCGCGCTGCCGCTGTTGCGGCGGATCGTGGCCGCGGGCGCCTCGCGCATGGGCGAGGTGACGATCAACGTGATTGATGGGCCTGCCGGTCTGGATGTCGCGGTCGCGGGCGGCAAACCGATGCAGGCCGAGCTTTTCGCCGCCCTCGCCGCGCTGGCAGCCGAGGGCGACCTGGCGCGGCTGGATTGGGACGGGCAGACGATCACGCGCCGGTCGCCGGCCGTGCCGATGGGCCGGGCCAAGGTGGTGCCGCCGCCCGCCGCCTTTCTGCAAGCGACCGAAGAGGGCGAAGCCGCCCTGGCGGCCGCGGTGCACGATTTTACGCGCGGCGCGCGCCATGTCGCGGACCTGTTCGCCGGCTGCGGGACATTCTCGCTGCGTCTGGCCGAAAGCGCGCAGGTCCATGCGGTCGAGGGGCTGGGCGCCCCGCTGGCCGCGCTGGACGCGGCATGGCGCGCCACGCCCGGCCTGCAGCGCGTCACGACCGAGATTCGCGATTTGGCGCGCAATCCCCTTCTGGCCGATGAAGTGTCACGCTTTGACGCAATCGTGATCGATCCGCCCCGCGCCGGGGCTGCGGCGCAGGCACGCGAAATCGCGGCTTCGCGGGTCGGGCGACTGGCCCTTGTTGCCTGCGATCCGGTCAATTTTGCCCGCGATGCGCGGATTCTGGCCGATGGCGGTTTCAGTTTGACCCGGCTTCTGATCGTCGATCAGTTCCGCTGGTCGCCCCATATCGAAACCGCGGCCGAATTCGTCAGGCGCTAGGCAAGGACCCGGTCTTCATGCTATGTCAGGGCCATAAAAACGATAAAATGCAGAGGCAGTGATGTATCGAGCAAACCGGCGCGTGATGGCGCTGTCGCTGCTGGCCTTTCTGGGGGCCTGCGGCAGCAAGAACACGAAATTCAAGACCTATAGCGGCCCTCCGGTGACTCAGGTCGTCATAAACAAGGGGCAGCGGCGGTTGTATCTTTTGAACAACCAGACCGTGCTGAAATCCTATGACATCGGGCTGGGCAACGAGCCTGTCGGCGACAAGCAGTTCGAGGGCGACGGCAAGACGCCCGAGGGGACATATTTCATCGACCGTTTCAATCCGCGCAGCCGGTATTATCTGTCCGTCGGCATGTCCTATCCCAATGCCGAGGATACCGCCTATGCGGAAAAGATGGGTCGCAAGCCGGGTGGCGACATCTTCATCCACGGATGGGGGCCCGAAGGCAGGGTCCTGGCGCCCAAGAAGCGCGACTGGACTGCCGGCTGCATCGCCGTGAAGGACAACGAGATCGAGGATATCTATGCGATGCTGCGTCCCGGCACGCCGATCGTTATCAATCCCTGACCGATAGCCGCCTGACCTGCCTGCTGTCGCGGCGCCCTCAGGTGCCGCTGATCAGCGTCCACCAGATCTTGCCCGAGGGTTCCTGATACCAGGCGAATCCCAGGCTGGTCGCGGTCGGATCCATGATCACGTCGCGCGTGTCGCGCGTCTGCATCCAGGCGTTCAGCGTCTGGATGTCGTTTTCATAGCTTTCGGAAATGTTCTCGCCCACCAGCTGGCCGGAATAGCCCTGCCGCCTGACCCGCTCCAGCGGCGACGAGCCGTCCGAGCCCCAGTGCCAGGCGCGGTTCTGCGCCGCCATGTCGCGCGAATGGGCCAGCGCCGCCGCGGTCAGTTGCGGGTTCATCCGCATCGCGGGCGCGGCGATATTGCCGCGCAGGGTGTTTATCTGCTGCAAGACGCGGGCCGGAATTGCCTGCGCCTCGCGGGCGTCGATCATCGAGGCTGCGGGCACAGGCTGACCGTCCGGTCCCGGTTGCGACGGGCTGGTGATCGGCGCGCAGGCCGAAAGCGCAACCAGTGCGCCCAAGGCCAGCAGCGTGAATTTGGTCATCGTCGCCATCCTTCCTGACGGTTTCGTGCGCAGGTGTAGCGAAGGCGGCGAAGCGCCACAAACGCAAGTTTGCGTGAAACCGGGGCGCTGTGGCTTCGATGCCGATTGACGGCGGTCCGTTCGGCGCGAATCGTCCGACCGGCGCGGCCCGTCCCGCATCCCTGCGGGGGCCGGGCCAGGCCGCAAGCCAGGCCACAAGCCAGGATGGCCGCCGCGCCGGCTCTGCCCGGCTCTGGCCCGGGGCGCCGCGCGACGGCCTAGACCCAGCCCCCGATATTGTCGCGGATCACGCCCATCATCACCTCGATATGGGCCGGATCGTCGTTCAGGCAGGGGATATAGGCAAAGTCCTTGCCGCCCGCATGTTCGAAACTTTCGCGGATCTCGCCATTGATCTCTTCCAGCGTCTCGATGCAATCCGAGGCGAAGGCGGGCGAGATGACGGCAATGTCGCTGACCCCGGACCGCGCCAGTTCGGCGACATGTTCGACGGTATAGGGACGCAACCATTCCTCGGGACCGAAGACGGACTGGAAACTGGTATCGATGATCCCATCCTCCCAGCCGAGGGCCTGTTGCAGCAGGCGCGAGGTCTTCTGGCACTGGCAATGATAGGGATCGCCTTCCAGAAGATAGCGTTTCGGCATCCCGTGATAGGACGCGACCAGCCTGCCCGGCTTGCGGTCGCCCAGCGTATGGCGGACCGAGGCGGCCAGCGCCTGAACATAGTCGGGCCGGTCGAAATAGGGATCGCAGGTGCGCACCGAGGGCTGCCATTTCTGCGCCATCAACGCGCGGAAAAGCTGGTCATTCGCAGTGGCCGAGGTCGCGCCCGCATAATGCGGATAGAGCGGCAGGAACACGATCCGGCGGCAGCCCGCCTTGACCATCCGGTCCAGCACCTCCTGCGTCGAGGGATTGCCATAGCGCATGCAGAAATCGACCATCACCCGATCGCCCCATTCCTCGGCGGCGCGCGCGGCCAGGGCCGCCGTCTGATCGCGGGTGATTGTCATCAGCGGGCTTTCGTTCCGCTCCTCGTTCCAGATCAGCTTGTAATTCTTCCCCGAGGTGAAGGGCCGTCTGGTCAGGATGATGCCCTGCAACAACGGCTGCCATTTCCACGCCGGATAGTCGATCACCCGCCTGTCCGACAGGAATTCGTTCAGATAGCGGCGCATGGACCAGTAATCATGGCCGTCGGGCGTGCCCAGATTGGCGATCAGGATGCCGGTTCTGGGTTGCTGGATCGGGGGGTGGTCGGCGGGGGCATTCGCTGGCGCGGCGGCTTGCGTCATGTCTTGGTCCTGATCTCGTTCAGCGCATCGGCAAGGCGGGTCGTGGCCGAGCCGGGTCGCAGCGGTCTTGGTTGCGTCTCGGACGGGGCCCACCCGGTCAGAAAGACCAGATCGAAGGTGGTCGCGACACGGGACGGATCGTCGCGGTCGGGGTGATGTTCGGCCATGATCGCGGCGGCGCGGGCAAAGATTGTGGCCCGCGTCGGACGGCGCAGGCGCGCCGCCATGGCATTACCCTCGCCCATGGCGCGCAAATCATGGGCAAGATGGATCAGATCGCGGTAGGAGGCGCGCTGACTGACCAGATCGGCGACCGGCAGCGCCAGCCCGGCCCGCGACAGCAACGCCCCCATGTCGCGGATCTCGCCCATCGGCAGGATGCGGGGCGACAGGCCGCCAGTGACTTCGGCCTCGGCCTGGGCCAGTGCGGCGCGAACCTCGTGCAGGGTCTGGCCGCCGAGACAGGCGGCGATGAACAGACCGTCGGGCGCCAGCGCGCGGCGGCATTGCACCATCTGGCCGACCGGATCCTCGGCCCAGTGCAGCGCCATGGCGTGGATCACCAGATCATGCGCGCCCTGGGCCAGATCCAGGACCGGATCATCGGCCACGACCTGCGCCCCGGGGATCAGTTCGCGCCACAGAGGGCCAAATCCGGTCACGACGACGGGTTGCGTAAACCTTCTGTTAATCTCGGCCAGCCTATCCTCGATTTCGGCGGCCGCGAGGCGGTGCAGCACGTCGACATGGCCGGACCGGACCGCGCGATCACGCTGGCGCAGCAAGGCTACGCGGTCGGTCAGGCCCTGGGGGGCCGGCGCGGGATCGGAGAGGGTCATCATGGGGCTGGAACATAGGGTGCTTCGCGCGGCGATGAAAGGCGCGCTGCGCCTGCTTTATCCACCGCAATGCCTGGATTGCGGCCAGCCGGTCGCGGCGGGCCGGGATGGCGGCATCCAGCTTTGTCCCGATTGCTGGCGCGAGGCGCGGTTCATCACCGGAACCGCCTGCTGCCGCTGCGGCGCGCCGCTGCCCGATGACGGCACCAGCCTGCCCGATGGTGCGCTGACCTGCGACGATTGCCTGACCCTTGCGCGGCCCTGGCGGCACGGCCGGGCGGCGCTGGTCTATGCCGGAACCGGGCGGCGGCTGGTGCTGGCGCTGAAACATGGCGACCGCCCCGACCTGGCCCCGGCACTGGCCGGCTGGCTGTCGCGGGCGGCCGCGCCGCTGATCCGGCCCGGCATGGTCGTCGCGCCCGTGCCGCTGCATCTGCGCCGGCTGATGAAACGGCGATACAACCAGGCGGGTCTGATGTCGGCCCCGCTGGCCCGCTCGCGCGGGCTGGACCATCTGCCCGACCTGCTGCTGCGCAATCGCCATACCGAAGGCCAGGATCACCGCGGCGTCAGCGACCGCTTCGCCAATATCGCCGGCGCGATCACCGTCAATCGCCGCCGCGCCGCGCGGATCGAGGGCAGGGCCGTGCTGCTTGTCGATGACGTGATGACCTCGGGCGCGACGCTGGCCGCGGCGGCCGAGGCGCTGCTGGCGGCGGGCTCGGGGCCGGTCTCGGTCGCGGTTCTGGCGCGCGCGGTCAAGGATGACTAGATTGGGGGTGAACCCTCGAAACCAAGGACCTCCATGAGCCAGCCCCGGATCACGATCTACACCACCGCCACCTGTCCCTTCTGCATCCGCGCCAAGGATCTGCTGACCCGGAAAGGCGCCGATTTCGACGAGATCGACGTGGGTGTCCGGCCCGATCAGCGCGCCGCCATGATCCAGCGGGCCAATGGCCGCCGCACGGTGCCGCAAATCTTCATCGGCGACACCCATGTCGGCGGCTGCGACGACCTGTTCGCGCTGGACCGCGCCGGCAAGCTGGAGGCGTTGCTGGCCGGCCGCGCCGCATGAACCAGGCCCGCGTCCTCAGCGCCGGTCTGGTGCAGCTGAATGTCGGCGACGACCCGGCCGGGAACCTGTCGCCGACATTGTTGCTGATCCGCCAGGCCGCGTCGCAGGGCGCCGAGATCGTGCTGACCCCCGAGGTCACGAACATGCTGTCGCCCGATCGCGCGCGACAGCAGGCCATGCTGCAGCGCGAGGACGACGATCCGACCCTCGCCGCACTGCGCGAGGCGGCGGGGGCTGCACGGATCTGGCTGCTGATCGGATCGCTGGCGCTGAAGACCGGCGATGCGGATGGCCGCTTCGCCAATCGCAGCTTCCTGATCGACCCGACGGGCCGGATCGCGGCGCGCTATGACAAGCTGCACATGTTCGACGTGACCATCTCCCGGACCGAACATTTCCGCGAAAGCGCCGCCTACCGGCCGGGCGACCGCGCGGTTCTGGCCGATCTGAACGGGATCGGTCTGGGCCTGACGATCTGCTACGATCTTCGCTTTCCCCATCTCTATCGCGATCTGGCAAAGGCGGGCGCGCGAATCCTGACCGTGCCCTCGGCCTTCAGCCCGACCACGGGGGCGGCGCATTGGGAAACCCTGCTGCGCGCCCGCGCCATCGAGACCGGCTGTTTCGTGCTGGCCCCGGCGCAATGCGGCACCCATCCCGCGCCCCACAGCCCCGACCGCCAGCCGCGCCGCAGCCACGGGCATTCGCTGGCCGTGGATCCCTGGGGCAAGGTCATTGCGGATGCGGGATCCGAACCCGGTGTCACCATCGTCCGGCTTGACCTTGGAGCGGTTGACAGGGCACGGTCCCGCATCCCCTCGCTTGACCATGACCGTCCCTATTCCGGGCCCTGACAGATGTTTCCCTCCGCACCGGACCGCGCCAGCACGCCCGAGAAGCCGCAGACGACCGACCGTCTGGCGGCCAGCCTGTTCGCCGAGGTGCTGATTGCCGAGCAATTGTCGCGCAATCTGATCAGCAAGGCGCTGCCGCGCGGGATGCAGATCTCGCATTTCTCGGTCTTGAACCTTCTGGCTCACGTGAACGAGGAACGAAGCCCCGCGCAACTGGCCGAGGCGTTCCACGTCACGAGAGGCGCGATGACCAACACGCTGTCGCGGCTGGAATGGGCCGGGCATGTCCATATCCGCCCCGACTGGGACGATGCGCGGCGCAAGTTCGTGTCCATCAGCAAGGCCGGACGGGACGCGCGCGATTCGGCGATCGCGGCCTTCATGCCGCTGATCGCCGGCGTCGTCCGCGACATCGGCGCCGACAAGGTCCGTGGCGCCCTGCCCGTCCTGCGGGAATTGCGTATCCGGCTGGAGGGCGGGCCGGACTAGGGTTCAGCCCCGGCCGCGATAGGGCGCGACGCCCTGATCGGGCAGCCACAGGCCCGCCGGCGCGGCGCCGGTCTGCCAGAACACGTCGATCGGCATTCCGCCGCGCGGATACCAGTAGCCGCCGATCCGCAGCCATCGCGGGGTCAGGCACCGCACCAGCCGCCTGCCGATCCCGACCGTGCAATCCTCGTGAAAGGCGCCATGATTGCGGAAACTGCCCAGAAACAGCTTCAGCGACTTCGATTCGATCAGCCAGTCGCCCGGGGCATAATCGATCACCAGATGTGCGAAATCGGGCTGGTTCGTGATCGGGCAGAGACTGGTGAATTCCGGCTGGGTGAAGCGGACCAGATAGGTCTCGTCCTGATGCGGATTCGGCACCCGCTCCAGCACGGCCGCGTCGGGGCTGGCCGGCAGGTCGGTCTTCGCGCCAAGCTGGGTCAGCGTGTCGGTGTGATGGGGCATGGCGGCTCCTGCCTTGACCGGATGGGCTGCGACCGGGAACGCAGGCGATAGCAGCGCGCCGCGCTTGCGTCAAATCAGTCCGGGTCGCGCGGCGGACGCGGGCGATACACCGGCAATTGCCATCCCCGCAGCAGACTGCCCGCGCGCAGAATCCAGACCGCCACGGCGCCCGCGATCAGCGCGGCGGGCGGGGCGACACCCAGCCAGACAAGGCCGGCCGCGACCAGGGCGCCGCCAAAGGCCGCCGTCAGGTAGAGTTCGCCCTGTTTCAGGACCAGCGGCACCTCGTTGCCGACCACATCGCGCATCAATCCGCCGAAGGTACCGGTGACAACGCCCATGATGACGGTGATGGCGGGGCCAAAGCCCGCCTGGATCGCCACGGCCGCGCCGGCGGCGACCGCCACCGACAGCGCGACGCTGTCCAGCCAGATCAGCAGGCGATAGCGGCTTTCGATCAGATGCGCGGTCCAGAACACCACCAGCGCGGCCCCGGCCGCAAGCATCACATAGGCGGGCTGGGCGACCCAGAACACCGTCGCGCGGCCCAGCAGCAGATCGCGCAGGGTGCCACCGCCGACCGCCGTCAGTGCCGCCATGAAGACGAAGCCCACCGGGTCAAGCTGGGCCCGGCTGGCCACCAGGGCCCCTGTCAGCGCGAAGATCAGCACCGATCCGTAATCCAGCGCCGCGACCAGCGTGCCGGGGCTCATTTGAAGGGCGCCATGCCGGCTCGGGCCAGTTCGTCGGCGCGTTCGTTTTCGGCATGGCCCGCATGGCCCTTGATCCAGCGCCACTCGACCTGATGGCGCGCCTGCGCCTGATCCAGCCGCTGCCACAATTCGACGTTCTTGACGGGCTTGCGGTCAGCCGTGCGCCAGCCGTTGCGCTTCCAGCCATGGATCCACTGGCTGACGCCGTTCTTGACATAGGCGCTGTCGGTGACGATCACGATGCGGCTGGGCCGGGTCAATGCCTCCAGCGCCGAGATCGCGGCCATCAGTTCCATGCGGTTATTGGTGGTGGCGGCCTCGCCACCCTGCAATTCGCGCTCTTTCAGCACCGCCTCGCCATCCATGGCGCGCATCAGCACACCCCACCCGCCAGGGCCGGGGTTGCCGCTGCACGCGCCATCGGTCCAGGCAAAGAGGTCTGTCATGCGGTCAGGCCGACATGGCCGGGCCGGGGTTCAGGCCGACGCAACCCTGGTCCGATGGCCGAAAGATCGCGCCGTTTCACCGAATCGCGCGGTCCGGCGCCAGGGTTGCCGGCCGGTATCCCCGCCTGACAACCCGCCTGCGGCAGGATCAATTGTGACGTGGGTGTGTTGCCCGACGAGGGAATCGCATAAAATCGCATCCCTGACCTTTCACTTCGTCCCCGGTCCTGCGCTTTTCAGGCCACATTGTCGCGCAGGATGCGCGGCACCTTGAACTCGACCCGTTCCTGCGCCGTCTCGACCATCTCGACGGTAACGTCGAAGCGGTCGCGGAAGGCGTCGATCACCTCGTTGACCAGCACTTCGGGGGCGCTGGCACCGGCGGTGACGCCGACCGCGCGGATGCCCTCGATCGCGCGCCAGTCGATCTGGTCGGCACGCATGACGAGCTGTGAATAGGCGCAACCCGCCGCGCGACCGACCTCGACCAGGCGCTTGGAATTGCTGGAATTCGGCGCACCGATCACCAGCAGCGCGTCGATTCTGGGCGCCACCGCCTTGACCGCCGCCTGCCGGTTGGTCGTGGCATAGCAGATGTCTTCCCGGGCCGGGCCCTCGATGTTCGGAAAGCGGGCTTGCAACGCGGCGACGATGCCGGCGGTGTCATCGACCGACAATGTGGTCTGGGTGATGAAGGCCAGCGCCTGCGGATCGCGAGGTTCGATCCGGGCGACATCTTCGGCAGTTTCGACCAGGATGACCTCGCCCTCGGGCAATTGCCCCATGGTCCCGAGAACTTCCGGGTGGCCGGCGTGCCCGATCATGATCAATTGCAGACCCGTCGCGTGATGACGCTGGGCCTCGACATGGACCTTGCTGACCAGCGGGCAGGTGGCGTCCACGAAAACCATCTCGCGGCGGCGTGCCTCGGACGGGACCGATTTCGGCACGCCATGGGCCGAGAAGATCACCGGCCGGTCGTCGGGGCATTCGTCCAGTTCCTCGACGAAGACCGCGCCCTTGTCCCGAAGGGCATCGACGACATACTTGTTGTGGACGATCTCGTGGCGGACATAGACCGGGGCGCCCCATTTCTGCAGTGCCATCTCGACGATCTTGATGGCGCGATCGACGCCGGCGCAGAATCCGCGCGGCGCGGCGAGATAGAGGGTCAAGGGCGGCTTTGGCTGTTCCATGCGGCTGACCTAGCGCGGCGAAGCCTTTTCGTCCAGCGCCGCGACGGTCACAAGACCTCAATCCGCGCGAAACCCGGGGACGTCACGCACGGCCTTCGCGTCTCATGGGTATTTGGACAACGAAGAAGCGGATACCCCGCCCAGAGCCAGAAGCGCGGGCATGTCGAGATGCGTTTCGAGATGATCGGCAAGCTGATCGAGCGTCTGCTCGATGCCAATTTCATAGCCCGGCTGCGAGGCTGTGCCGAGCCGGGCGAGGTAGGCCGCCCGGAAGCCGTCATCCGAAAACATCCCATGCAGATAGGTTCCGGCGATCCGGCCATCCGGGCTGATCGCGCCATCGGGCGCCGGGACATGGGCGAAGGGGCGGGCGCAGTCGGCCCCGTGGCTGCGGCCCATATGGATCTCGTAGCCGCTGACCCTTTGGCCCAGGGCAGTGCCGGCGACGCGGACAAGGCGTTTCTCGGCGGCCATCAGGGTCTCGATGTCCAGCAGACCCAGGCCCGCAACTTCGCCCACGGCGCCATCGCGACCCAGCGGGTCGCGGATGATCCGGCCCAGCATCTGATAGCCGCCGCAGATACCCAGCACATGGCCGCCGCGCCGGACATGCGCGGCGAGATCCAGATCCCAGCCCTGCGCGCGCAGGAAAGCCAGATCGCCCAGCGTGGATTTGGTGCCGGGAATCACCACCAGATCGGTATCGCCGGGGATCGGGCGGCCCGGACCCAGCATGGTCAGCCGGACGCCGTGTTCGGCGGCCAGCGGATCGAGATCGTCGAAATTCGCGATCCGCGACAGGGTGAGGCAGACGACATGCAAACCGCTGCCTGTCGAGGCGCGCAGATCGACGGCATCCTCGGCCGGCAGGCGGTGGGCCGCGGGAAACCAGGGCACCACACCGAAGCCGGGCCAGCCGCTGCGCGTCTCGATCATCCGGTATCCATCCTCGAACAGCGCCGGATCGCCGCGGAACTTGTTGATGATGAATCCCCGGATCATCGCGGCATCGCCCGCGTCCAGCACCGCCCGCGTGCCGACGATCTGGGCGATCACGCCGCCCCGGTCGATATCGCCCGCCAGCACCACCGGCACGCCCGCCGCGCGCGCAAAGCCCATATTGGCGATGTCGCGGGGGCGCAGGTTGATCTCGGCCGGGCTGCCCGCGCCTTCGACGATCACCAGATCATGGGCCGAGACGAGGCGGGCGAAGCTGTCCAGCACCCCTTGCATCAGCCGGTCCTTCAACCGCGCATAATCCCGCGCCTCGGCCCGCGCGATGGCGCGGCCATGCAGCACGACCTGGGCGCCGGTATCGGTCTCGGGCTTCAGCAGGACCGGATTCATGTCGGTGACCGGATCCAGCCCGCAGGCGCGCGCCTGCAGGGCCTGCGCCCGGCCGATCTCGCCCCCGTCCAGCGTCACGGCGGCGTTGTTCGACATGTTCTGCGGCTTGAATGGCGCGACCGACAAGCCGCGCCGCCGCGCCGCGCGGCACAGCCCCGCGACCAGCATCGACTTGCCCACGTTCGAGCCCGTGCCCTGGATCATCAATGCCGGCATCCGGACACCCTGCTTGCCTTCACCATCATGGGTGACTAGATAGGCGCGTCCGAAAGTGAAAGGTCGAATTCCGTGCAAAACGTCCTGTTGACCATCCACCTGATCTTGGCGGTGCTGCTGACCGGTGTCGTGTTGTTGCAGCGATCCGAAGGCGGCGGGCTGGGCATGGGCGGCGGCGGAGGAGGCACCGGCGTGATGACCGGCCGGCAGGCCGCGAACGCGTTGACCCGCCTGACCTGGATCTTCGGAATCGCGATCTTCGTGACCTCGATCGGCCTGACGATCATCGCCGCGCAGCAGGGATCCGGTGGATCGATCATGGATCAGCTTGGCGCGACGAACGAACAGCCCGCCCCGGACCAGAATCTTCCCGATCTGCCGGCCTACACGCCCCCGCCGGTGACCGGAGGCGATCCGCTGACGCCGCCCGCGCCCGATGCGCCCGCAACCCAGGCGCCCGCCACCCAGGCGCCCGCCGCGTCCACCCAGGCGCCCGCGGCCGAGCCGGTAACGCCGCCCGCAGCCCAGGCGCCGGCCCCCGAAACCGGCGCAGGCCAGGCTGTCGCGCCAGAGGCGCCCACGACAGAGGCGGTGCCCGCCGGCGATGCCCCGGCCGACCCGGCCGGGACAAAACCGTCGAATTAAGGTCACACAACAACTAGGGGCAGAGAAAATCTGCCCCACATCAACTTGCGGTCCGTTGCGGCCACGGGGCGAATCGACTATATCTCAAGTCCCGTGGTGCCGGCAGTTCGGCGGCCCGCAGAACAACGATTCCGGCACATCACGGGGGCCTCATGGCGCGTTACATCTTCATCACCGGCGGCGTGGTTTCGTCCCTTGGCAAGGGCCTCGCGTCGGCGGCGTTGGGCGCGCTGTTGCAGGCGCGCGGCTTTACCGTCCGCCTGCGCAAGCTGGACCCATACCTGAACGTCGATCCGGGGACGATGAGCCCGTTCGAGCACGGCGAGGTCTTCGTCACCGATGACGGCGCCGAGACCGATCTGGATCTGGGCCATTACGAACGCTTTACCGGGGTCGCGGCGCGCCGGACCGACAGCGTGTCCTCCGGCCGCATCTATTCCAACGTGCTGGAAAAGGAACGGCGCGGCGAATATCTGGGCAAGACCATTCAGGTCATTCCGCATGTCACCAACGAGATCAAGGACTTCCTGGCCATCGGCGAGGACGAGGTCGATTTCATGCTGTGCGAGATCGGCGGCACGGTCGGCGATATCGAGGGCCTGCCCTTTTTCGAGGCAATCCGCCAGTTCACCCATGAACGCCCGCGCGGTCAATGCATTCTGATGCATCTGACGCTGCTGCCCTATCTGGCAGCCTCGGGCGAGCTGAAGACCAAGCCGACACAGCACAGCGTCAAGGAATTGCAGTCGATCGGTCTTGCGCCGGACGTGCTGGTCTGCCGGTCCGAACACCCGATCCCGGAAAAGGAACGCGCCAAGATCGCGCTGTTCTGCAATGTGCGTCCCGATGCCGTGATCCCGGCCTATGACCTGAAAACCATCTACGAAGCGCCCTTGGCCTATCACCGGGCGGGTCTGGACCGCGCCGTGCTGGACGCGTTCCGGATCAGCCCCGCGCCCCGCCCCGACCTGTCGAAATGGGAAGACGTGATGGACCGGCTGGACAATGCCGAGGGCCGCGTCAACATCGCCGTCGTGGGCAAATACACGCAGCTCGAAGACGCCTACAAGTCCATCGCCGAGGCGCTGACCCATGGCGGCATGGCCAACCGCGTCCGCGTCAGGGCCGATTGGGTGGACAGCGAAAAGCTGGAGGGCGAAGGCGCGCATCTGCTGGACGGCTATCACGGGATCATCGTGCCGGGCGGCTTCGGCGAGCGGGGCACCGAGGGCATGATCGCGGCGGCGAAATACGCCCGCGAGAAGGACGTGCCCTATCTGGGCATCTGTCTGGGGATGCAGATGGCTGTGATCGAGGCCGCGCGCAATCTGGCCGACATGCCGGACGCGGGTTCCGAGGAATTCGACCACGAGGCGGGCAAAACGCGCTTCACGCCGGTGGTCTATCACCTGAAGGAATGGGTTCAGGGGAACTATACCGTGCAGCGCAAGGTCGGCGACGACAAGGGCGGCACGATGCGGCTGGGCGCCTATACCGCAATCCTGGCCGAGGGATCGAAGATCAGCCAGATCTATGGCGGCGCGCGCGAGATGGAGGACCGGCACCGCCACCGCTATGAGGTGGACGCGACCTTCCGCGAGGCGCTGGAGGCGGCGGGCCTGTCCTTCTCGGGCATGTCACCGGACGGCAAGCTTCCCGAGGTGATCGAGTATCCCGACCACCCCTGGTTCATCGGCGTTCAGTCGCATCCGGAACTGAAATCCAAGCCCTTTGCTCCGGCGCCTCTGTTTGCGGGCTTCGTTCGCGCGGCGATGGAAGAAGGGCGGCTGGTCTAGGAAGAATTTCCTGCCATCGCCTGCATTTTTCTGAACGGACAACTTGATATCGTCAGTTCGATCTGGCGTCATGGCAAGCCAAGGCCGCACCGGCGGGACCGGAGGCGGCCCTGACCTGCCATGATTGCGTTGAAAAATCCCATTTCATAAAAGCCGGGCCTGAATTTTCATGAAGGACAAGACAATCCACGAACGGTTGATCGCCCAGAACCTGAGAGACAAGTTTTTCAGGGGCTGGCGGGTTTTCCGCGTCTCTTTCAAGATCAAGTCAGGCCGGTCCGAGGCGGTGTTTCGCGCCGAAGGCCCGGACGGGCGCAAGCTGGCCATCAAGCACTGTGCCCATCCGCGGAAGGCGATCGAGGAATTCATCGCGCTGCAATCGCTTTCGGCGGCGCGGGGCGATTGCATCAGGCCGGTCTTTCTGGACGAACAGGCCTCGGTCTTCGCGATGGAATGGATCGAGGCCCCGACGCTGAAACAGATGATGCAGCGGCCCCGACGTCTGGATCTGATCCGACAGGCGGGACGCTGGCTGAAAGGGCTGCATTCCGCGACCAGGTGCTGGACCCCGCGCCGCGACCGCCAGATCGAGGGCGACCTTCTGATCGGCCCACAGGGCGGCGAATTCAAGAAAATCGATGCGATACTGCGAAACCGGCGGACACGGCTTGGCTTGCGCCTTCATCGCCATTCGCTTCTTCATACCGACTTCCACATGGGCAATCTTTTCGTCGATGGCGAACGGATCATCGCATTCGATCCGATGACGTCTCGTCGCGGCCTGCCCGTCCACGACGTCGCCGATTTTCTGGTCCTGTGCGAGGTCTATCGCCTGCACGCGGCCATGCGGGGCGATGGTTGGCCCGATTGCGGAGGGCAGGATCGGCGAGCGTTTCTTGATGGATACGGCGCGCTGAAACCGCGCCGCAAACGGCTGCTGGACTTTGCCCTTGATGTCAAGATCGCCCGGATGTGGCACCACCACGCCAAGGCCGACACACGCGCGCCGCTGGCAGATGCCGAGTTTCTCCATCTGAGCAAGCGGATGCGCCAGCGGGGCCTGCTGCATCCCGTGGACTGAGCCGCGTTGGGGTGGCGGCAGGCGACGCGGCCCTCAGCGCCTGCCCCCCGCCAGCCGCCGTGCCGCCGGCAGGCCGCGCAGCCGCAGCATCGCCCAGGCGCCCGCCAAAGGCCCCGGCACCAGCGCCAAGAAGGTCCACTGCCAGCCTCCCAGCAGACCGGCGATGTGGGGCATCAGCCAGATCGCCAGCACCGTCAGCGCGAAGCCGATGCTGACCTGAAGCGTCAGCGCCGTGCCGACAAGACGCGGATCGGCCAGCTCGGTCACGGCGGCGGAGAACTGGGCGCTGTCGCCGATGATCGCGATACCCCAGATCACCGCGACCAGCGCCAGCAGCCATGCCGGGCCGGTGAAGGCAAAACCGATCAGCACCGCGCAGGCGCCCGAAACCGCCATCATTCCCGCCGTGGTCAGGCAGCGTCCGATACGGTCGGACAGAACACCGCCCAGGACGCAGCCGACGACGCCAGAGGCCACGACGATGAAAGCGAACATAGACGGCGATCCGAACGGCGCCACACCGCCCTGCCCCGCCGCCATGGCGAAGGCCAGAAACCAGGCCCACATCGCGTAAAGTTCCCACATATGGCCGAAATAGCCCAGATTGGCCAGCAGGACGGGTCGATCGCGCAACACGGCCAGCGACTGACGGGGGTCGAAGGTGGCGCGGCCGAAGGCATGGGGCCCCTCGCGGACCAGAAGGCCGAAGATCAGGGCCGATACGATCGTGGCAAGCGTCGAGGCCAGCACGACCATGCGCCAGTCGAAGCCGCCGCCGAGGGCGCGAAGCAGATGCGGCATCGACGAACCCAGCGTCAGGCCCGCGATCAGGAACCCCATCGCCAGGCCGCGTCCGCGGATGAACCAGGTGGCCATCAGTTTCATCGCCGGGGGATAGAGACCGGCCAGCGCCACGCCCGTCACGAAACGCGCCGCCACCGCACCGGGCAAGCCCGGCTCCAGCAGCAGCGCGGCATTGGCAATTGCGGCCAGCAACGCCGCACCGGCGATCAGCCGCGTCAGCGGCATGATGTCGGGCAGGTTCACCAGCGACGCGGCCAGGGCGCCCAGAACGAAGCCGATCTGGACCGCGTTGGTCAGCCAGACCGCCTGACCCTGCGACAGATTCCACGCCACGATCAGATCCGGCACGACGGCCGTGGCCGAGAACCAGCAGGTCATCGCCCCGACGACGCCGGCGCAGATCAGCGCCAGTGCCCTCCAGCGCCCGGCGACGGGATCGGACGCATCGCTCATGGGGGCGGTCGGCGTCGCATCAGGTTTCGGCCTGACCCTCGCGCGGGGGCCGGCCGATGATGTCGCGCAGTGCATCGAGTTCGATGAAATTGTCGGCCTGACGGCGCAGCTCGTCCGCGATCATCGGCGGCTGCGAGCGGATGGTCGAGACGACCGAAACCCGCACGCCCTGACGCTGCAACGCCTCGATCAGGGGGCGGAAATCGCCGTCGCCGGAAAACAGGACGGCGTGGTCCAGCCGGGGCGCAAGCTCCATCGCATCCACCGCCAGTTCGATATCCATGTTGCCCTTGACCTTTCGCCGACCCATCGGATCGATATATTCCTTGGCCGGCTTCGTGACCACGCAATAGCCGTTATAGTGCAACCAATCGACGAGGGGACGGATCGGGGAATATTCCTCGCTTTCCATCAGGGCGGTATAGTAATAGGCCCGCATCAGCTTGCCCCGACGGTCGAACTCTTGCCGCAGCAGCTTGTAATCTATATCGAAACCAAGCGCCTTCGCGGCGGCGTAGAGATTGGCTCCATCAATGAAGATGGCCAGCCGGTCGTCCTTGTAAAACATTCTGTGTTGCCTTCAATGGATCTTTCTTGCTCCCGGCGGTCGCGGATCAGAGTGAGGGGCCTGATTGTTCCAGACCGGCCGGAACGTCTTAGGACAGAAGGACTGACATGGTTAACCTGTCTTTCGGTATCGGTGCAGTCGGCGCCAATCTGCCCTCGGCTGCGGGCATTGCCGGTCAGACACTGCGCGCGGCTGCGGGCATTCTGCATAGTGAACAACACATTTCAATAACGGCGATCAGCCGCTTCTGGCGGACACCCGCCGTTCCCGCCGGATCGGGCCCGGATTATTGCAACGCTGCCTTCTGCTTCAGCACGATCCTGCCGGCCGAGGCGGTTCTGGCCCGGTTTCATGCCATCGAGGCCCGGTTCGGACGGGACCGCGGAACCGGGCGCTGGTCGGCGCGGGTGCTGGATCTTGATCTTCTCGCGCTGGCCGACCGGATCGCGCCGGACCCCGAAACCCTGGCGCACTGGATCGGCCTGCCGCCCGACCGGCAGGGGTGCGAGGCGCCCGACCGCCTGATCCTGCCGCATCCGCGGATTCAGGACCGCGGTTTCGTGCTTGCGCCGCTGGCCGAGATCGCGCCGGGATGGCGCCATCCGCTGACCGGGCGCAGCGTGGCGGCCATGCTGGCCGGCCTGGGACCCGGCGGGCTGGCCGGAATGCAGCCGCTTTCCCCCGAAAGCCTTGACATTTGACCCCTCGGCCATCAGTTATCCGGTTTCGCTCTGGATACCCGATTCGCAGTTTAGCACAGGTGATGACATGGCCCGCGTAACCGTCGAAGATTGCGTCGACAAGGTTCCCAACCGGTTCGATCTGGTGATGCTCGCCTCGCATCGCGCGCGAGAAATCGCCGCAGGCAGCCCGCCCACGGTGGACCGCGACAACGACAAGAACCCGGTCGTCGCCCTGCGCGAGATCGCTGACGAGACCCAGCCGGTCGACGACCTGCGCGAGCGGATGATCGAATCGACCCAGACCCAGATCGAGGTGGATGAGCCCGAAGAGGATGCGATGGCGCTGTTGCTGGGCACGGAAGTGGACCGCCCCAAGCCCGCCGACGAGGAATCCGAGGAACGGATGCTGCGCATGATGCTGGAAGCCAACCAGCGCTAGGGCAGAGGCGAACGAGGTCTTCGGCAGGACATGATCGACGTCGAAGACCTGATCGCGCTGGTCCGCAACTACAACCCGCGCAGCAATGCAGACCTGATCCGCGAAGCCTATGAATACGGGATGCGGATGCACGAGGGTCAGTTCCGCCATTCCGGCGAGCCCTATTTCACCCATCCCATCGCCGTCGCCGCCATCCTGACCGAGATGCGGCTGGACGACGCGACCATCGTGACCGCCCTGCTGCACGACACGGTCGAGGACACGCGATCGACCAAGGAAGAGATCGTCACCATCTTCGGCCCCGAGATCGCCGATCTGGTCGATGGCGTGACCAAGCTGACCAATCTGCAACTCAGCAACACCCAGTCCCGGCAGGCCGAGAATTTCCGCAAGCTGTTCATGGCCATGTCGCGCGATCTGCGCGTGATCCTGGTCAAGCTGGCCGACCGGCTGCACAACATGCGCACGATCCGGTCCATGCGGCCCGACAAGCAGGTGCAGAAGGCACGCGAAACGATGGACATCTATGCGCCGCTGGCCGGGCGCATGGGGATGCAGTGGATGCGCGAGGAACTGGAGGATCTGGCCTTCAAGGTCATCAATCCCGAGGCGCGCAACTCGATCATCCGCCGCTTTGTCAGCCTGCAGCGGGAATCGGGCGACATCATCGGCCAGATCACCGCCGATATCCGCACCGAGATGGACAAGGCCGGGATCGACGCCGACGTGTTCGGACGCGCCAAGCGGCCCTTTTCGGTCTGGCGCAAGATGCAGGAAAAGCAGCTTGCCTTCTCGCGCCTGTCGGACATCTACGGCTTTCGCATCATCACCCGGTCCGAGATGGATTGCTATCGCGCACTTGGGGTGATCCATCATCGCTGGCGGGCCGTGCCGGGGCGTTTCAAGGACTATATCAGCCAGCCGAAATCGAACGGCTACAGATCCATCCACACCACCGTGTCGGGCCGAGACGGCAAGCGGGTCGAGGTGCAGATCCGCACCCGCCAGATGCACGAGGTGGCCGAGGCGGGCGTGGCCGCGCATTGGGCCTATCGCGACGGCGTGCGCGCGAAGAACCCCTTCGCGGTCGATCCGGCGGCCTGGATCGACAGCCTGACCGACCGTTTCGGCGGCGAGGATCACGATGAATTCCTCGAACATGTCAAGCTGGAGATGTATCAGGATCAGGTCTTCTGCTTCACGCCCAAGGGTGACGTGATCCAGTTGCCGAAAGGCGCGACGCCGATCGATTTTGCCTATGCGATCCACACCCGCGTGGGCAATTCCTGTGTCGGCGCCAAGGTGGACGGGATTCGGGTGCCGCTGTGGACCCGGCTGAAGAACGGCCAGTCGGTCGAGATCATCGCGGCCTCGGGACAGCGCCCGCAGGCGACATGGCTGGATATCGTCGTGACCGGCCGGGCCAAGGCGGCAATCCGTCGGTCCCTGCGCGAAGAGGACCGCGACCGCTTCATCCGGCTGGGCCGCGAACTGGTCCGCGTCAGTTTCGAACATGTCGGGCGCAAGGCCACGGACAAGACGCTGCGCACCGCCGCACGGCAGATGGGCATGGCCGATGCGGAGGAATTGCTGGCGCGGATCGGCAGCGCCGAGAATTCCGCCAAGGAGGTTCTGGCGGTTCTCTATCCCGAACTCGCGGGCCATCAGGACGAAATCGACGGCGCCCGCCCCTTCGCCGGGCTGGAGGCCGATGCCAACTTCACCCGCGCGCCCTGCTGCAACCCGCTGCCGGGCGAACGGATCGTGGGCATCACCTATCGCGGCACGGGCGTGGTCATCCATGCCATCGACTGCCCCGTCCTTGCCGAATTCGAGGACAGCCCCGACCGCTGGATCGACCTGCACTGGCGCGAGGGGCGCCATCCTGCGGCCTATTCGACGCTGCTGGATCTGACGATCCGCCACGATGCGGGCGTGCTGGGCCGGATTTGCAGCCTCATCGGGTCGCAGGGGGCCAATATCTCGAACCTCGAATTCATCGACCGCAAGCCGGATTTCTATCGCATCGAGATCGAGGTGGAATTGCGCGATCGCGAACATCTGCACAATCTGCTGACGGTGCTGGAGACCGAAAGCGACGTGGCCCAGGTCGCACGCATCCGCGATCCGGCGCTGAAACCCTAGGCAAGCGGGGCCGATCCGGGTAGGTCTTGCCCGGCAGGACAGGATTGGGATGGGGTAGGCCGGGGTGTTCAAGCGCCG
>CERQ01037055.1_pt1 | contig 21894 bp, 19 predicted proteins | sample 530711 | NCBI WGS metagenome assembly CERQ01 (sample SAMEA2620882, study PRJEB7988) | marine metagenome | biome: marine biome (ENVO:00000447); feature: mesopelagic zone (ENVO:00000213); material: "saline water (ENVO:00002010), including plankton (ENVO:xxxxxxxx)" | depth 850 m | reverse complement strand
TGACAAACGCCTCTTCAGTCGTCATCCTCATGGCTCAAAACTCCCTTTCCCGGAGATTGTGGTCAGGCCCCGCGCCTGCGATCCTCGCGCAGGAGATCGGCGGCCTTTTCGCCGATCATGATCGCGGGGGCATTGGTGTTGCCCGAGACGATCTCGGGCATGATCGAGCAATCGGCGACGCGCAGGCCGCGAATGCCCTTGACCCGCAGACGGTCGTCCAGCACCGGCCCCATCGCGGCGGTGCCGGTCGGATGAAAGATCGTCGTGGCCGAATTGCGCACCCAGTCCAGCAGCGCGGCATCGTCCCGGACCTCGGGGCCGGGGCGCATCTCGCCGGTGATCTTGCCCGACAGCGGGCGCTCTGCGGCGATCCGGCGGGCGATCCTGACCCCGTCGACGATGGTTTGGCAATCGGTTTCGGTCGCCAGGTAATTCGGGTGAATGGCGGGATAGACCGACGGATCGGCCGATTTCAGCCGGATGCTGCCGCGACTTTCGGGGCGCAACTGGCAGACCGACATGGTGAAGGCCGAAAACGGATGCACGCCCTGGGACGGGCTGTCGGCGGACCAGGGCTGGACATGGAACTGGATATCGGGGGTCGCGACGCGATCGTTGGTGCGCATGAACCCGGTGGCGAGGCTGGCCGCCATGCTCATCGGGCCGGCGCGGAACATGGCGTATTTCAGCGCGATTCGGGCCTGTTGCCACAGCTTGCGAACCTCGTCGTTCAGCGTGGGTTCATTGCAGGTATAGATCAGCCGGGCCTGAAGATGGTCCTGAAGGCCCTGTCCCACGCCCGGCAGATCGGCGGCGACGGGAATGCCGTGTTCGGCCAGATGCGCGGCTTCGCCCACGCCCGAAAGCATCAGGATCTGCGGGCTGCCGATGGCGCCGGCGGACAGGATCACCTCGCCCTTCACCTCGATGCGCTGCGTCTTGCCCGAGCGGTCGGCATATTCGACCGCCACCGCGCGCCCGTCCTCTATCACCACGCGACGGGTCGCGGCGCGGGTGATGATGCGCAGATTGGGGCGCTTGCGGATCGGATGGATATAGGCCACGGCGGCCGAGCAGCGCCGGCCCTTGCGGGTGGTCAGCTGGAAATAGCCCACGCCTTCCTGCGCGGCGCCGTTGTAATCGGGGTTGAACGGAAATCCCGCCGCCTGCGCCGCCGTGACCCAGGCATCGCAGATCGCCCGCGACAGGCGCATGTCCGACACGTTCAGCGGCCCGCCCGCGCCGTGATAATCATCGGCGCCGCGTTCCTGGTTCTCGGCCCGCTTGAACAGTGGCAGCACATCGTCCCAGGACCAGCCGGAAAAGCCCATCTGCGCCCAGCGGTCGTAATCCTGCGGCTGTCCGCGCACATAAAGAAGCCCGTTCAGCGACGACGATCCGCCCATCACCTTGCCGCGCGGCCATTCCAGCCGCCGGCCGTTCAGGCCGGGATCCGGCTCGGTCCGGTAGCACCAGTCCACCGACGGGTTGTTCATTGTCTTGAAATAGCCGACCGGAATGTGAATCCACGGATTCCAGTCCCAGGAACCGGCCTCCAGCAGGGTGACGGTGACGCCCGGATCGGCCGACAGGCGGTTGGCGATGGCGCAGCCGGCAGATCCGGCGCCGACGACAAGATAATCGGTCTGCAATTTTCCCCCTCCCGAAGCTGCGCATGGCCTGATCGGCCGGCCCTGAAATTTTGGCTTGCAATTGAAACCTATATGATTAGAAATGATACCACAAGTCTCAAAAATCGCATCTTTAGGGAGGAGGAATGTGATGACGGGAAGAATCGACACGATTCGTGGCGTCTCGCGGCGTGATATCCTGCGCGTTGCCGGCCGGTTCGGGATGACCTCGACGGCGATGGCACTGACCGGGGCGGCGGGTTTGCTGAGCACGGCCGAACTGGCCCGCGCGGCGGAATCGACCTATGACAAGCGATTCTCGAAAGAGGCCAAGCACACGTTCAAGATGGGGGCCTCGGGTTTCAATGCCCGCAACCTGCTGATCGAGCGCGCGGGCTTTCTGCAATTCGCCCGCGACCTGGAAGAGCGCACCGATGGCGAGATCCGGATCGAATTCATCGGCGACAACCAGATCTGCGGCCAGCTTGATTGCGTCGAGAAGACCCAGCTTGGCGTGGTGGATTTCTTCGCCGCCTCGACCCAGAATTCGGCCGGCGTGGCGCCCTATTACAACGTGCTGGACTTCGCCTACATGTTCCCCAACCGGGCCTCGCAGTATCATTTCTTCTACAGCCCCGAAAGCCAGCGCATCCTGCGCGATCCGCTGGAAAAGCGCCACGGGATCAAGTTCCTGTTCACCCATTGCGAACTGCGCGGCATCCAGCTGGGCCTGAAATGGAAGGACCGGGATCTGGTCACCAGCATCGACCAGCTTGCCGGCACCAAGAACCGCGTCACCGGCACCCAGCTTGGCCGGATCGCGATGCAGCTGATGAACCTCAACCCGGTGCCGGTCGCCTGGGAGGAAACCATCGACGGGCTGAAACAGGGCCTGATCGACGGCGCCGAAACCTGGGCCTCGGCCGTGGCCTACGCCAACATGGCGCCGGTGGTCAGCCAGTCGGTCGATCTGCGATTCTTCTCTGGCAACGAACATTGCGGGATGTCGTCCAAGGTTTTCGACAGCCTCGACGGTCCCTTGCAGGACGCGGTGATGGAATCGGCCTATCTGGCCCAGGTTCAGTCGCAGGCCGCGAACGAGGCGGCATTGATCAAGACGGTCGGCTTCTCGGACCCGCAATTGCCCGACACGATCTTTGCCGAAAACAACGTGCGCACCGCCTTCCTGTCGGACGAGGAACTGAAGAAGGCCGAAGAGATGTGTTCGCCCGAATTCAATCCCGATCCATGGAGCCAATGGCGCGAGCGCCTGATGCAGTGGTCGGGCGGCATCGACACCTATGACGAGATCTATCGCATCGCGCGCGAGATCCCGGCCGACACCAAGCCCGAAAATGTCGAGCCGCGCCGCTGGTGGCGCTCGGCCTGAACCGCCAGCGCGGCATCCGTTTCTCGGGTGCCGCAATTCCGGGGGGAGATCGGAAAGATGGAACGTTTCGTCGCCGAATTCGGTGCGATCCTGTCTGCGCTGGCGTCGCGCGACAGCTGGGAAATCAATACCGCGCTTGGAGAACCCGCGGGATGGGCCGTCGGACTGATCGTGATGGTCGGCGGCGGCGCCCTGATCCTTGCGCTGTTCAAGCTGGTGCCGCTGCTGGACCGGCATCTCGAACGGGCGCTGATGGTCATCGTCTATCTGGCCATCGCCGCGATCATCTTCATCGAGGTGATCCGCCGCTTCACACTGAACCTGCAAGAGCCGTGGTCCACGACCTTGCCGCCCTATCTGTTCCTGCTGCTGACCTGGTTCGGCTGCGCCTTCAATGTCAAGCTGCGCGCGCATCTGTCCTTTGCCGAATTCCGCACGCGGCTGCCGCGCGCGGGGCAACTGGCCTGCCTGCTGCTGGACGGCGTGCTGTGGATGGGCATGTCCTGGATCGCCGTCACCACGACGCTGCGGCTGGCGGCCAATTCGGCCTCGAATTTCCAGATCCTGCTCGGGACCGACAATGTGATGGTCTGGTGGTTCGTGATCCTGGTTCCGGTCTCCTTCACCATCCTTGCCGCCCGCGCGGTCGAGAACATGATCGAGGATCTGCGCCGCTTCCGCGAGAACGCGCCGCTGATCGAGATGACAACCCTGGGCGATACCTGAGAGGCCATCATGACAGACCCGTTCTGGATCACCCTGATTTCGCTGGCCGTCACCGGCCTGTTCATGCTGGGCGTGCCGGTCTTTCTGGTCATCGCCTATTGGGTCATCGGCTGTTCGATCGTGCTGGGCCTGACCTTCGACAATATCGGCGCGGCGCTGACCTATGCCTTCTCGAACGGGTTCGCGCTGCTGGCCATGCCGCTGTTCATCCTGACCGGCGACCTGATCAACAAGGCCGGCATCGCCCGTCGCCTGTCGGATTTCGCCTATGCGGTTCTGGGCTGGCTGCGCGGTGGCCTGGCGATGGCCTCGATCGGGGCCTGCGGGTTGTTCGCGGCGATCTCGGGGTCGAATTCCGCCACCACGGCCACGATCGGCTCGATGATGCATCCCGAGATGGTGAAGGGCGGCTATGACACGCGCTTCGCCGCCGCTACTGCCGCAGCCGGCGGCACGGTGGGGATCATCATCCCGCCCTCGATCATCTTCATCGTCTATGGCTTCCTGATGAACCTGCCGATCTCGGACCTTTTCGTGGCGGGGATCATTCCCGGCGTGATGATGGTCCTGGCGATGCAGTTCGTCTGCTGGCTCATGTCGCGCATCCATGGCTGGGGCCACATCATCCCCTTCGACATGGGCCGCGTGCTGCGCACCGCGTTCGGTGCCTGGCTGGGCTTCTTCGCCATCGGGCTGGTGCTGTGGGGCATCTATACGGGCAAGTTCTCGCCCACCGAGGCCGCCGCCGTCACCGTGGGATTCTGCGTGATCGTGGGCGTCCTCAGCCGCTGGCTGTTTCCGCTGGTCGCATCCGGCATGGATGAGCACGGCCGGCCCCGGACCTATGCCGCCAGCATCCTGGTCGAGGGTTTCCGCATCCGCGACCTGCCCTCGGTGACGATGCGTTCGGCGCAGATCACGGGCATCCTTGCGCCACTGATCGGGATCTCGGTGGTGATGCAGCAGATCCTGTCGCTGCTGGGCGCGCAGGAGGCAATCGGACAATGGGTCTCTGGCCTGGGCGGATACTGGGTCATGCTGGCCGCCTCGATGGCGATCATCTTCGTCGCGGGGATGGTGCTGGAAAGCCTGCCGGTCACGATCATCCTGGCGCCGATCCTCGCGCCCCTGGCCGCCGCCAACGGCATGGATCCGGTCCATTTCGCGGTGATCTTCCTGGTCGGCGCCTCGATCGGGTTCGTGACCCCGCCCTACGGGCTGAACCTCTATGTCGCCTCCAGCGTGACCGGGGTTCCCTACATGCGGCTGCTGCGCTATGCGCTGTATTACCTTGCGGCGCTGCTGAGTGTCTGGATCATCGTGGCTGTCACGCCGTCGCTGGCCACGATCCTGCTGCCGTCGCGGTGAAGGACCGGATATGGCGCGAATGCGGGCGGGCGACATGGACAGCGCGGGCAAGGTTGCAGAGACGGGCGGCGACAAGGCGCCGCAGAACAACCTGCGCCCGCTCTATATCCTGAAAACCGTGGCCGAGGCCGCGGCCCCGGTTTCGGCCGCCGAACTGGGCGAGGCACTGGATCTGCCCAAACCCACCATCCACCGGCTGTTGCAGACCCTGGAACATGATGGCTGGCTGATGCGCGATCTGGGTGGGCGCGGCTATGTCGCGGGGCATCTGCTGCGCCGTCTGGCCGCCAACACGTTCAGCGGGCCGGGCCTGCGCCGCGAACGCATGGCGATACTGAAAGGGCTGGCCGAGGCCATTGGCGAGACCTGCAACATCTCGATGCCCGATGGCGACGCCATGGTCTATGTGGACCGGGTCGAGACCCACTGGCCGCTGCGCATCCGCCTGCCCATCGGCACCCGTGTGCCGCTGCATTGCACATCGGCGGGCAAGACCTACCTGTCCACCCTGCCCCCGGCGCAGTTCACGCGGCTGCTGGGCCGGCTGACCCTGGCCGCCCGGACGCCCCACTCCATCACCACGCCCCTCGCCCTGGCGGACGAGATCGCGCTGACGCGCGAGCGCGGCCATGGCGAGGACGATCAGGAGATGGTCGAAGGCATGATCGCCCTGGCGGTGCCGATCCGCGACCATCTGGACCGGGTTTTCGGCACGCTGTCCTTTCACGCACCGGTCCAGCGCCTGACGCTGGACGCCGCGCGCCAACATCTGCCGCTGCTGAAACAGACCGCACGCGATCTGGCCGACACGCTGTAACCCCTTTCGGCGCCGAACCCGTGCCCGCGCCCTCGTCCCGCTGGCGAACCGTGCGGGGCCGGTCCCCCGCCGTTCAGCCCTTGCGACGACCGGAAGCGGCCTGCCCGGACCGGGGCGGCTTCGACGCGAAGGGCCGCGACCTGGCCTTGGCGCCCGTCTTCGTCTTGCCCTTGGCAGTCTCCGACCCGGCTTCGCGGGCGGACTGCGCCGAGGCCTCCTTCCTTGCCCTCGCGGCCTTGTCGGCCGCGCTCCAGCGCGGTTTCGCCCGGGCCTTGGCGGGCGCGTCGGCCTCGGCGCGCTTGCCTGCCGGGGCGGGTTTCGCCGCGGCACGAACCGGGGCTGCGGGCCTTGATCCGGGCGTGCCCTCGGGTTGCGGCGCGCGCGCGGGACGGGCCGATCCGGGCGATTTCACCGCCGCGCGTTCCGGTCCCGGCTCGCCCTGAAGCCGGCGCATGGTCAGGCCCGGTTCGATCTCGGTCGTTTCGCCGAAGCGGGGGGCCTCGGCGATGGCGATCTGGACATGGGTTTCATGCTCGCGCACCCGAATCGCGCCGATCGCGTCGCGGGTGATGCCGCCGGACTCGCAGATCTTGGGCAGAAGCCAGCGCGCCTCGGCCCGTCCGCTATGGCCGACCGACAGCGCGAACCAGACGGCGGCGCCGAAATCGCGCGGCGCGCGCGGCGCAGCTTGCGCGGGCTGCGGCACGTCGGACAGGACTTCGGGCGGCGGCCGGCCCTCGCGCCACAATTGCACGAAGGCGGCGGCGATCCGTTCGGGGCCGACCCGCGCCAGCAAATCCTGTGCCACGCCCATATCATCCAGCGGGGCGGTCAGCGCCGGGTGATCCATCATCCGCTGGTCGTCGCGGTAGCCGACCTCTTCGGCCGAAGGTGCCTTGCCCCATTCGGCGGTGACTTTCGCGCCCTGCAACAGCCGCTGCGCCTTTCGGTATTCCGACGGGCTGACGACAAGCGCCGAAACCCCCTTGGCCCCGGCACGCCCGGTTCGCCCCGAGCGGTGCAGCAGCGTTTCGGAATTGGTGGGCAGATCGGCATGGATGACCAGTTCCAGCCCCGGCAGGTCGATGCCGCGCGCGGCGACATCCGTGGCGATGCAGACCCGTGCCCGACCGTCGCGCAAAGCTTGCAGGGCGTGGGTGCGTTCCTGCTGGGACAATTCGCCCGACAGCGCCACCACGCGAAAGCCGCGATTGCCCATCCGCGCCAGCAGGTGGTTCACATTGGCCCGCGTCTTGCAGAAGACGATGGCGGTCCGCGCCTCGTAGAAGCGCAGCAGGTTGAAGATCGCGTTCTCGCGGTCGCGAACGGCGACCGACAGCGCGCGATAGGCGATGTCGCCGTGCTGGCGCGCCTCGCCCATCGCGGCGATGCGCAGGCTGTCACGCTGGAAATCGCGGGCCAGTTTCTCGATCGCGGCGGGAACGGTGGCCGAGAACATCAGCGTGCGGCGGCTGTCGGCGGCGGATTGCAGGATGAATTCCAGATCCTCGCGAAAGCCCAGATCCAGCATCTCGTCGGCCTCGTCCAGCACCGCGACGCGCAGACCCGACAGATCGAGGCTGCCACGTTCCAGATGATCGCGCAGGCGGCCCGGCGTGCCGACCACGATCTGCGCCCCCTGTGCCAGGGCCCGACGCTCGGTCCGGTAATCCATGCCGCCGACGCAGGTCGCGATCCGCGCGCCCGTCGCCGCATAGAGCCAGCCCAGTTCCGCCGCGACCTGAAGCGCCAGTTCGCGCGTCGGCGCGATGGCCAGCGCCAGCGGACCGGAATCCTCGGGCAGCCTGTCCGCGCCATCCAGCAGATCGGGCGCCGCGGCGATTCCGAAGGCCACGGTCTTGCCCGAACCGGTCTGCGCCGAGACCAGCAGGTCGCGTCCCTTCGCATCCGGGTTCAGCACGGCCTGCTGCACCGCTGTCAGGGTGTCATAGCCCCGCTCGGCCAGAGCCGCGGCCAGCGGCGCTGCGATATTGTTCTGTGTCATCTGTTTCGCCTGAAAGGGCCCTTGCGGCCGATGGAACGGCCCGGACCCTTGCCCGGGCCCCCTGCCCGCGCTGCAGGACAGCCGATCCGGCTGACTATCCCCGCCCGAGCGCAGAGTCAAAGCCGGTTCCGGTTTCGGGCATCGGTCGGCCGGGTCCGCGCCGCCATGGCGGCGCCGTCAGGGAACGACCAGGTATTTCTCGCCCGTCGCCTTGCGCTGCGTGGCTTCGGCGATCTCGGGCTTCAACAGATCGTCCAGACCGATCTCGGCCGTGTAGTGGCTGGCAAAGGTGGTCTTCATCCCGTCAACGACACGCTGGCGCATCCGCGCGGCGACCGAGGGATCGGCATTGCCGAGAAAGTTGAACAGAAGCCAGCCGCCGATATTCCAGGCAAAGCCGAAACCGCGCTTGAGGATCGTGGGCCCGGTATCCAGCGCGCCATAGATATAGACCCGTTTCGCGGACTGCGAACCATAGCGGTTGTAGCTGTCCATGGACCGGACCGCGACGGCCTCCATCGCGTTCAGCATCATGCTGGTCATCTCGCCCCCCCCGATCGCGTCAAAGCCGATCGTGGCCCCGGTCTCGGCAATCGCCTGTTCCAGTTGCTGCCGGAAATCATCGGCGCTGCTGTCCACCACATGTGTGGCGCCGATCTCGCGCAGCAGATCCGCCTGCTGCCGGCTGCGCACGATGCTGACCAGACCGATCCCGTCCTCCTGGCAGATGCGCACCAGCATCTGACCCAGATTCGACGCGCCGGGCGCGTGAACGATTGCGCTGTGCCCTTCGGCCCGCATGGTCTCGGTAAATCCCAGTGCGGTCAGCGGATTGACGAACAACGAGGCGCCTTGGGCGGAGGTCGCACCCTCGGGCAGCACAATGCAGGATTCGGCCCGGATCAGCCGCAGCTGCGCATACATCGCCCCGCCGATCATCGCGACGCGCTTGCCGACCATATCCCCAAGGTCGGGACCGGCCTCGATCACCAGTCCCGCGCCCTCGTTGCCGACCGGCATCGACTGGTCGAACCGTGCCGCCAGCGGCGCCATCGCAGCCTGGGGAATTTTCGCGGTCAGCGCGCGCGCCTCGCCCGAGCCCTCGACCGTCAGGGTCTGCATGTCGGCCGGGCCATAGAGCAGGCCAAGATCGGATGGATTGATCGGCGCGGCCTCGAGGCGGACCAGCAATTCGCCGGCCTCGGGCGCGCGGACGGGAACGGGATCGAGCGTGATCCTGAGGGTGCCGTCGGAGGTGACGGTCGATCTGAGTTCAAGGTTGCTGTGGCTCATCATGTCCTCGCCTGCATGCCTGGCAATGAAAGCCTAGCACCGGCGGCAGGGCGGTGAAAGGCGGCGCGCTTGGGCCGGCCGACGGCAATCGCCGGTCCGGTTCGGCTGCCGCCGGTCGCCCGCCTAGAAATCCCAGTCCTCGTCCTCGGTGGCGATGGCCTTGCCGATCACATAGGACGATCCCGACCCCGAAAAGAAATCGTGGTTCTCGCTGTCGGGCGACAGGGCGGCCATGATGGCCGGGTTGACCTCGCAGGCGGCGGGCGGAAACAGCGCCTCGTAGCCCAGATTCTGCAGGGCCTTGTTGGCGTTGTAGTGCAAAAACGCCTTCACGTCCTCGGTCAGCCCGATTCCGTCATAGAGATCGGCGGTATATTTCGCCTCGATATCGTAGAGATCGAACATCAGCGAGAAGGCAAAGTCCTTCAGCGCCGCGCGTTCGCCCTGGCCAAGCCGTTCCAGCCCGCGCTGATACTTGTAGCCGATATAATAGCCATGCACGGCCTCGTCGCGGATGATCAGGCGGATCAGGTCGGCGGTATTGGTCAGCTTGGCGCGGCTGGACCAGTACATCGGCAGATAGAAGCCGGAATAGAACAGGAAACTTTCCAGAAACACGCTGGCGATCTTGCGCCGCAGCGGATCCGAGCCGGCCGCGTATTCATCCAGCACCAACCGCGCCTTGCGCTGAAGCTGGGGATTGTCTTCGGACCAGCGGAAGGCTTCGTCCACCTCCCTGGTCGAACACAGGGTCGAGAAGATCGAGGAATAGGACCGCGCGTGAACCGCCTCCATGAAGGCGATGTTGGACAGGACCGCCTCTTCGTGCGGGGTGATCGCATCGGCCATCATCGCGGGGGCGCCGATGCTGTTCTGCACCGTGTCCAGCAGGGTCAGCCCGGTGAAGACGCGGATGGTCAGTTGCCGTTCCTCGGGACGCAGCGTGGCCCAGCCTTGCACATCGTTGGACAGCGGCACCTTTTCGGGCAGCCAGAAATTCATCGTCAGCCGGTTCCAGACCTCCAGATCCTTGTCGTCCTGAAGCCGGTTCCAGTTCACCGCGCGCTGCACCGGCGTGATCGTCTGATCCTTCATGGCGAAAGACCCTTTCCTGGTTTGTTCGTCGGATATCCGCGGGACAGCGCGGCCTAGAGGGTGCAGGACACGCATCCCTCGACCTCGGTTCCTTCCAGCGCGGCCTGCCGCAGCCTGATGTAGTAGATCGTCTTGATCCCCTTCTTCCAGGCGTGGATCTGGGCGCGGTTGATGTCGCGCGTCGTCGCCTCGGCGGGGAAGAACAGGGTCAGCGACAGGCCCTGATCGACATGTTCGGTCGCCGCCGCATAGGTGTCGATGATCGCCATGGGTCCGATTTCATAGGCGTCGCGATAGAAGTCGAGATTCTCGTTCGACATGTAGGCGGCCGGGTAATAGACGCGGCCGATCTTGCCTTCCTTGCGGATCTCGATCTTCGAGACGATCGGATGGATCGATGAGGTGGCGTTGTTGATATAGCTGATCGAGCCGGTGGGCGGAACTGCCTGAAGATTGCGGTTATAGAGCCCGTGTTCCATCACCCGGGCCTTCAGCGCCGCCCAATCCGCACGCGTGGGCAGGGTGATGTCGGCGAATAGCCGCGTCACCTCGGGCAGGACGGGCAGCCAGTCGCGGCCGGTATATTTGTCGAAGAACGACCCGTCGGCATAGCTGGACTTGTCGAAATCGCGGAACGTGGCAGCCTTTTCCCGCGCCAGCAGGTTCGAGGCCCGGATCGCGTGATAGGCAATCGCGGCGAAATAGACACTGGTGAACTCGATCCCTTCGGGACTGCCATAGTGGATATGCTCGCGCGCCAGATACCCGTGCAGGTTCATCTGGCCCAAACCGACGGCATGGGCCTCGTCATTGCCGCGCCGGATCGAGGGCACGGCGTCGATGGCCGACATCTCGCTGACCGCGGTCAGCGCGCGGATTGCGGCCTCGACGGTGCCGCCGAAATCGGGGCCGTCCATCGTTTTGGCGATATTCAGGCTGCCCAGGTTGCAGGAAATGTCGGTTCCCAGATGCGCGTAGGACAGATCCTCGTTGAACTGCGACGCCTCGTTCACCTGCAGGATCTCGCTGCACAGATTGGACATGGTGATGCGCCCGTGGATGGGGTTGGCGCGGTTCACGCTGTCCTCGAACATGATATAGGGATAGCCGCTCTCGAACTGGATCTCGGCCAGCGTCTGAAAGAATTCGCGGGCGTTGATCTTTGTCTTTCGGATGCGCCTGTCGTCCACCATCTCGGCATATTTCTGCGTCACCGGAATGTCCGAGAAGGGCACGCCATAGACCCGCTGGATGTCGTGGGGAGAGAACAGATACATATCCTCGTTGCGCTTGGCCAGATCGAATGTGATGTCGGGGATCACCACGCCCAGGGACAGCGTCTTGATGCGGATCTTCTCATCCGCATTTTCGCGTTTGGTGTCCAGGAAGCGCAGGATGTCGGGGTGATGCGCGTTCAGATAGACCGCGCCCGCGCCCTGCCGCGCGCCAAGCTGGTTGGCATAGCTGAAACTGTCCTCCAGCAGCTTCATCACCGGAATGATGCCCGAGGACTGGTTCTCGATGCCCTTGATCGGCGCGCCGGATTCGCGGATATTGGTCAGCATCAGCGCCACGCCGCCGCCGCGCTTGCTGAGTTGCAGCGAGGAATTGATCGCGCGGCCGATGGATTCCATGTTGTCCTCGACCCGCAGCAGAAAACACGAGATCAGCTCGCCCCGCGACGCCTTGCCGGCGTTCAGGAAAGTCGGCGTGGCGGGCTGGAACCGGCCTGACAGCATTTCGTCCATGAAGCGCATGGCCAGCGCCTCGTCCCCCCGCGCCAGGGTCAGCGCGACCATCACCACGCGATCCTCGTAGCGTTCCAGATAGCGCTGCCCGTCGCGGGTCTTCAGCGTGTAGCTGGTGTAGTATTTCAACGCGCCCAGAAAGGTCGGAAAGCGGAACTTGCGCGCATAGGCGGCGTCCCAGATCGCGCGCTGGAAATCGCGGGAATACCGGTCCAGCACGGCGGCTTCGTAATAGCCCTCATCGACCAGATAGCCCAGCTTTTCGTCCAGCGAATGAAAGAAGACCGTGTTCTGGTTCACATGCTGCAGGAAATATTGCCGCGCGGCCATGCGGTCGGCCTCGAACCGGATCCGCCCGTCCGCGTCATACAGATTCAGCATCGCGTTCAGCGCATGATAGTCGAGATCGGGTTTTACGGTGTCAAGCATTCCAGTCCCATGATGTTGTCCAGCCCCGCGCGGACGCGGATCAGATCGGTTTCGGTTCCCGCCAGCTCGAATCGATACAGCACCGGAACCTGGCATTTCTCCGAGATGACGCGGGCCGCCAGGGCGAAAGTTGCGCCGAAATTGCGATTGCCCGCGCCGATGACGCCGCGCAGGCCCGCGCGGCGGCCCGGATCGTTCAGAAAGCGGATCACCTGCCTGGGCACCGCGCCCCGCCCCTCGCCATCCGCGAAAGTCGGGCAGATCAGGACATAGGGCCGGGCCGGGGCGGGCATGTCGCTGTCCGGACGGATCGGGATACGTTCCGCCGCCAGCCCCAGCCCGGCAACGAACCGCGCGGTATTGCCCGAGGCCGAGGAATAATAGACCAGCCCGGCCACCTGCGCCTCAGGACAGGCGGCCGATCATGTCGGGCCGGAAGCCCGCCCAGTGATCCTCGCCCGCGATCACCACCGGCGCTTGACGATAGCCAAGTGCGGTAACGCGCTGCATCGCATCCTCGTCCTCGGTCAGGTCGATGACGCTGTAATCCAGCCCCCGCGCATCCAGCGCGCGGGTCGTGGCGGTGCATTGCACGCAGGCGGGTTTGGAATAAACGGTGATGGTCATGGTCTTGCCCTCTGTTCCTGTTTTCCGGACCGAGAGTGACGGGCAGGCAGGGCGCATGGCCGGACCTACGCCGCCGGACCCACCGTCCGGTGTCGTTGTCGTCGCCATGGCAGGTCTCCTGGCTTGCGGCTTTCGCCCGACTGGCCTTCCCGGATCGCTCCAGTGGCATCATCAGCCGTGCAGGCCGCTTACAGTTGCGGGGGCAGCGCAGGACTTTCACCGGCTTCCCTTTTCACCCCTGACGCGAGTCAGGGACACCATAGCCACATCACTTAGCCATGTCCGGGGCCGGGGCGTCAATATCTTGTGTGGATCCGATGGAAAATAAATTCCTGACCTCCGGGGCAGCGATCAGGCCGCGGCGTCGCCGGGCTTTCGGCAATTCCGGCCTATATGGCAAATCTCGACTTTTCGCGCTAGGCATCCGCACGACAATGCCCGGATCACCGGGCGCAGAACGGCGCCTTGGCCGAAGGAAGCGCGACATGACCCTGACCGATCGTCTGACCGCCGAACTGGACCAGATCCGCAAGGACGGGCTTTTCAAGGACGAGCGCGTCATCACCTCGATGCAGTCGGGCCGGATCGAGGTCGGGGCCGGCCGCACCGTGCTGAATTTCTGCGCCAACAATTACCTGGGCCTGGCCGACCATCCCGAGTTGATCGCCGCCGGCCATGCGGCGCTGGACCGCTATGGCTACGGCATGGCCTCGGTCCGCTTCATCTGTGGCACGCAAGAGGAACACAAGGCACTGGAATCGCGCATCGCGGCTTTTCTGGGGGCCGAGGACGCGATCCTCTATTCCTCGTGTTTCGACGCCAATACCGGCCTGTTCGAGACGATCCTCGGGCCCGAGGACGCGATCATCTCGGACGCGCTGAACCATGCCTCGATCATCGACGGGGTCCGGCTGTGCAAGGCGCGCCGGCTGCGCTATGCCAACAACGACATGGCCGGACTGGAAGCGCGGCTGATCGAGGCCGGCGATGCCCGCAACCGGGTGATCGTCACCGACGGCGTGTTTTCGATGGATGGCGTGATCGCCGATCTGCCCGCGATCTGCGATCTGGCCGAACGCCATGACGCAACGGTCGTGGTCGATGACAGCCACGCGGTCGGGCTGACCGGGCCCGGCGGGCGCGGCACGCCGGCGCTGCACGGGGTCGCGGACCGGGTGGCGATCCTGACCGGCACGCTGGGCAAGGCGCTTGGCGGCGCTTCGGGCGGCTATGTCGCGGGGCCTGCGCCGGTGATCCAGATGTTGCGGCAACGCTCTCGGCCCTATCTGTTTTCGAACACGCTGGCGCCGGTGATTGCGGGGGCCTCGCTGACGGCACTGGATCTGATCGAGGCGGGCGAGGATCTGCGCGCGCGCCTGAACGGCAACGCCGAACGTTTCCGGGCCGAGATGGGGGCGGCCGGGTTCACGCTGGCCGGGGCCGGCCATCCGATCATCCCGGTCATGCTGGGCGAGGCGCATCTGGCGGGCGAATTCGCGGCGGCGATGATGCGCCGCGGGGTCTATGTCACCGCCTTCTCGTTTCCCGTCGTGCCGCGCGGGCAGGCGCGCATCCGCACCCAGATGTCGGCTGCCCACGGCAAGGCGGACCTGGACCGGGCCATCGCGGCCTTCATCGCGACCGGCCGCGACCTGAAGGTGATCCGATGAGCAACATGATGAAGGCGCTGGTCAAGGCGCGGCCCGAACCGGGATTGTGGATGGAACAGGTGCCGGTCCCCGAACCCGGTCCCGGCGAGGTGCTGATCCGCGTCGGCAAAAGCGCGATCTGCGGCACCGACGTGCATATCTGGAACTGGGATGCCTGGGCGGCGCAGACCGTTCCCGTGCCGCTGGTCACCGGCCATGAATTTTCCGGCGTGATCGCCGATACCGGCAGCGCGGTGACAGGCTTCCGCCCCGGCCAGCGCGTTTCGGGAGAGGGGCACATCACCTGCGGGGCCTGCCGCAATTGCCGCGCCGGACGCGGGCATCTGTGTCGCAACACGCTGGGGGTGGGCGTGCAGCGGGCGGGATCCTTCGCCGAATATCTGTGCCTGCCCGAAAGCAACGTGGTGCCGATACCCGACGACATCCCCGACGAGATCGCGGCGATCTTCGACCCATTCGGCAATGCCGTTCACACCGCGCTCAGCTTCGATTGCGTGGGCGAGGACGTGCTGGTCACGGGCGCGGGCCCGATCGGGATCATGGGGGCGCTGGTGGCGCGGCGGGCGGGCGCCCGCAAGGTCGTCATCACCGACATCAATCCATCCCGGCTGGATCTTGCCCGCAGGATGGGGCTGGATCAGGCGATCGACCCGTCCCGCGAGGATCTGCGCAAGGTGATGGCCGGGCTGGGCATGACCGAGGGATTCGATATCGGCCTGGAAATGTCGGGCGCGGCCCCGGCCTTCCGGCAGATGATCGACGTGATGAACAATGGCGGCAAGATCGCGATCCTGGGCATCGCGCCGACCGGGTTCGAGATCGACTGGAACAAGGTGATCTTCAAGATGCTGAACCTGAAAGGCATCTATGGCCGCGAGATGTACGAGACCTGGTACAAGATGATCGGGCTGGTCCAGGCCGGCTTGGATCTTGCGCCGCTGATCACCCACCGCCTGCCGATCGACGATTTCGAGACCGGGTTCGCGGCGATGCGATCGGGCGAATCCGGCAAGGTCGTGCTGGATTGGGGGCAGGGCTGAAACCTGTCGGAAATCGCTGGTGACCCCGGCAGGATTCGAACCTGCAACCTGCCCCTTAGGAGGGGGCTGCTCTATCCAGTTGAGCCACGGGGCCGCCGTGCAGCCCTTTTGACCGCATGAGGGCGCCTTGGCAAGGTTGTCGGGGCACGAGTCGTCCGCTAACATTCCCGATCATCCCTGTCGCCCGGAACAGCGCCGCCATGACGACCCTTCGCCCACGACGCCCCCTGACCCTGCGCGACGTGTCCGAGGCATCGGGGGTCTCGGAGATGACGGTCAGCCGGGTGCTGCGCAATCGCGGCGACGTTTCCGCCGCGACGCGCGAAAAGGTGCTGACCGCCGCGAAGACGCTGGGATACGTGCCCAACAAGATTGCCGGCGGGCTGGCCAGCCAGCGCGTCAATCTGGTCGCGGTGGTCATCCCGTCGCTGTCGAACCTCGTCTTTCCCGATGTGCTGGGCGGCATCTCGGCCGAGCTTGACGATACCGGACTGCAACCCGTGATCGGGGTGACCAATTATTCGCCCGCGCGCGAGGAAATGGTGCTCTACGACATGCTGTCCTGGCGGCCCTCGGGCGTGATCCTCGCGGGGCTGGAACACAGCGCCGCGGCACGTGCCATGCTGACCAGTTCCGGCATCCCGGTGGTCGAGATCATGGATACCGACGGCGACGGCATCGACACGATCGTCGGCATCTCGCACAAGCGCGCAGGCCGGGAAATGGCCCGGCGGATCGTGGCCGCGGGCTATCGCCGGATCGGTTTCGTGGGCACCCACATGCCCGAGGATCACCGCGCCCGCAAAAGGCTGGTCGGTTTCGAAGAGGGGCTGGCGGCGGCGGGCGTTCCGCTGGAGGCGCGGGAATATTATCAGGGCGGATCGTCGCTGCTGAAGGGGCGTGAACTGACCGAACGGATCCTGACCCGCGCGCCGAATCTGGATTTCCTTTATTATTCCAACGACATGATCGGCGCGGGCGGCCTGCTTTACTGCCTGGACCGGAATTACGACATCCCCAATCGGATCGGGCTGGCCGGCTTCAATGGCGTCGATCTGCTGGATGGGCTGCCGGTCAGGCTGACCACGACCGATGCGAGACGGGTCGAAATCGGGCGCCGCGCCGCCAGGCTGGTCGCCGGCAAGGATGCCCTGCCCGAAAACCGCATCGTCGAGATGGTCCCGACCTTCATGCCCGGCCAGACCATCCGCGACACGCTGTCCTGATCCTGCCGCTTGTGGCGGGAACGCGGCGCCATTATGTCGGGCCTCATGCATGTTCCGTTTCTCAGCCGCCTGATCCATCGCGGACCGCGCGTTTCGGTCGTTCGCCTGCACGGCGCCATCGGCATGGCCGGGCGCGGCGGCGGCGGCCTGAACGACGCGGCGCTTGCCCCGGTGATCGAACGCGCCTTTCGCAAGGGCAAGCCGGTCGCGGTGGCCCTGTCCATCAATTCGCCCGGTGGCTCGCCGGTGCAATCATCGCTGATCGCCGCGCGCATCCGGCGTCTGTCGGAGGAAACCGGAACCCCGGTCCATGCCTTCGTCGAGGATGTCGCGGCCTCGGGCGGATATTGGCTGGCCTGCGCGGGCGACCGGATCTGGGCCGATGACAGCTCGGTCCTTGGCTCGATCGGCGTGATCTCTGCCGGGTTCGGCTTTCACGATCTGATCGACCGCTGGGGGATCGAGCGTCGCGTGCACACCGCGGGCCAATCGAAATCGACCCTGGACCCGTTCCGCCCGGAAAAGCCCGAGGATGTCGCCCGTCTGCACAAGGTGCTGGAGCCGATTCACGCGGCGTTCAAGGCCCATGTCACCGCACGGCGCGGCTCGAAACTGGCCGATGGGCGCGATCTGTTCACCGGTGAATTCTGGGCCGGGCGCGAGGCGGTCGATCTGGGCCTGGCTGACGGGATCGCGCATCTGGTGCCCAAGATGAAGGCGCTGTTCGGCGACAAGACCCGCTTTTCCGTCCACACGCCGAAACAATCGCTGTTCCGCCGCCTGGGCCTGTCGGCCGAAGCGGTTTTCGACGCGGCCGCGGAAACGGCGGCGTTCCAGCGTTTCGGGACCGGCGGCTGATGGTCAAGCTGGTCATCGTGTTTCTGCTGGTCATGGTGGCGCTGGCGCTGGTCAGCGGGCCGGGCTTTCGCAAATTCCTGTTCAGGTTGCTCGGGATCAAGCCTCGTGATCGTTGACATCGCTCTGGTTCTGGGCGGGCTGGCACTGCTGGTCCTCGGCGGCGACCTGCTGGTCAAGGGGGCGGTCAACCTTGCGCTGCGGCTGGGGATCACGCCGCTGGTCGTGGGCCTGACCGTCGTGGCCTTCGGCACCTCGGCCCCCGAACTGATCGTGTCGCTCTCGGCGGCGCTTGGCGGATCGACCGATATCGCGATGGGCAATGTCGTGGGCTCGAACATCGCCAACGTGCTGGTGATCCTCGGGGCGGCGGCGCTGATCTCGGGCATTCCGACCCGCGGCCACGATCTGCGCGAAAGCTGGACGATGATGATCGGCGCGTCCCTGTTGCTGATCGTGCTGGCCTTCACCGGCGAGATCGGCCGGATCGAGGGGGCCGTGCTGCTGATTGCGCTGATCCTGGTGCTTTGGCGCCAGCTCAGCGCGGGATCGACCGAAAAGGCGGAAGATCTGGAGGGCGTCGAGCCGGGCGCGCGCTGGCGCCGGATCGTGCTGTGGCTGGTGGGCGGGCTGATCGCGCTGCCGGCGGGCGCGCATCTGCTGGTCGGCGGCGCGGGCGATATCGCACGGCTTTTCGGCATCAGCGAGGCGGTGATCGGCCTGACGCTGGTTGCCATCGGCACCTCGCTGCCGGAATTGTCGGCTTCGGTCGCCGCGGCGATGCGCGGGCGCGCGGACATGGCGCTTGGCAATGTCGTCGGTTCGAACCTGTTCAACATTCTCGCGATCCTCGGAATCACCGCGCTGGTGAAGCCGCTGCCGGTTCCGGCGCAGATGCTGCAGCTCGATCTGTGGGTGATGCTGGCCGCAGCCTTGCTGATGGGACCGTTCCTGTTCCGCGCCATCCCGATCGGCAGGCTTGTCGGCGCGGGCTTTCTGGCGGCCTATGCCGCATATGTCGTGATCCTGCTATGAGCGTCGCGCTGATCACCGGCGCCGCGCGGCGTCTGGGCCGTTCCATGGCGCTGTCGCTGGCAAGCCGCGGCCATGATGTCGCGATCCACTACAACCGTTCGGAAGACGAGGCCCGTGACACCGCATCCCGGGCCCGCGCCTTCGGCGTCGAGGCGCGCTGTTTCGGCGCCGATCTGCTGGATCCGGACGCGGCCGCCGATCTGATTCCGCGGATTGCGGCCGCGATGGGGCCGCTTGCGGTGCTGGTCAACAATGCCTCGATCTTCCGGCACGACACCATCCACAGCGCCACGATGGCAGGTTGGGACCGACATCTGGGATCGAACCTGCGGGCGCCGTTCCAGTTGATCCAGGCTTTCGCCGCGCAGGCCCCGGCCGCCCTTCCCGACGACCGCGGCGAGCCCGTGGCGCAGGCGCTGATCGTCAACATGGTCGATCAGCGGGTGCTGAAGCCCACGCCCGATTTCATGACCTATTCACTGTCGAAGGCCGGATTGTGGGCGCTGACCCGCACCGCCGCGCAGGCGCTTTCGCCGCATATCCGCGTGAACGCCATCGGCCCCGGCCCGACCCTGGTCGGGGCGCATCAGTCCGCGACCGAATTCGCGGCTCAGCGCGATGCCACGATCCTGCGGCGAGGGGCCGAACCTGACGATATCGTCGCCGCTCTGGGCTATCTTCTCGATGCGAAGGCGGTCACGGGACAACTGATCTGCGTGGATGGCGGCCAACATCTGGCCTGGCAGACGCCCGATGTCCAGGCCGGCTGAATGCGCCACACCGGTCCATTTGTGCACCTTGCCTTCAAATCTTGGGCGAACCCCCCGAAAACTCACAATGTTTCGGGTTTCGATCGCAGTCAAAAGAAAATATCGTTGTTTTTCAATGCCCCCATCCGCTGCCCAAACTTTCGGCAAAGTTACCAAACTGCAATAAATGCTGGTCCGACGCCTGCTGGCGCCGCCTCCACTCACAGCCTTATCCACAGGAATGGTGGACGGGTTCGCCCTTGCAATCGCCGATTGAAACTTGCAGCCGGGTGACGGAATCACTTTCTTTACGCCATGAGCCAGAAAACCGGCCACGTTCTGATCCAGGATTATCTTCGCACGCTTGATTCCAGTCCCGGCGTCTACCGGATGCTGGATGGGCAGGGCGCAGTCCTGTATGTCGGCAAGGCGCGCGACCTGAAGGCGCGTGTCTCGAACTATGCCCGCCCCTCGGGTCATTCGGGGCGGATCGCGCGGATGATCCGCGACACCCATTCGATGATGTTCCTGACCACGCGCACCGAGACCGAGGCGCTGCTGCTGGAACAGAACCTCATCAAGCAGTTGAAACCGCGCTACAACGTGCTGCTGCGCGACGACAAATCCTTTCCCAACATCCTTGTCGCCAAAAGCCACGACTTCCCCCAGATCAAGAAACATCGCGGCGCCAAGTCCGAAAAGGGCGATTACTACGGACCCTTCGCCAGCGCCGGCGCGGTGAACCGGACCCTGACCCAGTTGCAGCGCGTCTTCCTGCTGCGCAACTGCACCGATTCCGTCTTCGAAAGCCGCACCCGCCCCTGCCTGCTGTTCCAGATCAAGCGGTGCAGCGCGCCCTGTGTCGGCCGTATCGATCGGGACGACTATAACGGGCTGGTGCGGGATGCCGAGCTTTTCCTGCAAGGCAAGACCACCGCGATCCAGACCCAGCTTGCGGCCGAGATGGCGCAGGCGGCCGAGGCGATGGAATACGAACGCGCCGCCGCCTTGCGCGACCGGATCAAGGCACTGACCGCCGTGCAGTCGGTCCAGGCCATCAACCCCAAGGGCGTGGCCGAGGCCGATATCGTTGCGCTGCACATGGAAGGCGGTCAGGCCTGCATCCAGGTCTTCTTCATCCGCGGCAATCAAAGCTGGGGCAACCGCGATTTCTATCCCCGACTGGGCGGCGCCGAAAGCCCGGACGAGGTGATGCAGGCGTTCCTGCTGCAATTCTACGACGACAAGCCCCCGCCGCGCCAGATCCTGCTGTCCCACGCGCCCGAAGATCCCGACCTGACCGCCGAAGTCATGGCCGAACGCGCCGGCCGCAAGGTCGAGATCGCGGTTCCCCTGCGGGGCGAGAAGTTCGAGCTTGTGACAAATGCCCTGCGCAATGCCCGCGAAAGCCTGGGCCGGCGCATGTCGGAAAGCGCGGCGCAGGCGAAACTGCTGGAAGGCGTCGCCAAGGCCTTCGATCTGCCTGCGACCCCGCGCCGGATCGAGGTTTATGACAACAGCCACATCATGGGGACGAATGCCGTCGGCGGCATGATCGTCGCCGGTCCCGACGGCTTCATCAAGAACCAGTATCGCAAGTTCAACATCAAGGGGACCGAGATCACCCCGGGCGACGATTTCGGCATGATGCGCGAGGTGCTGACACGACGATTCACCCGCCTGCTGAAAGAAGACCCCGACCGGCAGACCGAGGCCTGGCCCGATCTTCTGCTGATCGACGGCGGCGCCGGACAGGTCAGTGCCGTCGATGGGATTCTGGCCGATCTGGGCGTCGAGGATATTCCGGTCATCGGCGTCGCCAAGGGCGTGGACCGCGAGCACGGGAAAGAGGAATTTCACCGCCCGAACCAACGTCCCTTTGCGCTGCGCATGAACGACCCGGTGCTCTATTTCGTGCAACGCCTGCGCGACGAGGCGCATCGCTGGGCCATTGGCACCCACCGCGCGCGGCGCGCGAAATCGGTCATGGCCAATCCGCTGGACGAAATCGCCGGCATCGGCGCCGCGCGCAAGCGCGCGCTGCTGGCGCATTTCGGCAGCGCCAAGGCCGTCAGCCGCGCGGGCCTGGCCGATCTGCGGGCGGTCGAGGGGATCTCGGCCGCAATGGCGCAGAAGGTCTATGACCATTTCCACACGCGCGGCTGATCGTCCGACGACCCTCGCCACGTA
>CERQ01053138.1_pt1 | contig 21972 bp, 18 predicted proteins | sample 530711 | NCBI WGS metagenome assembly CERQ01 (sample SAMEA2620882, study PRJEB7988) | marine metagenome | biome: marine biome (ENVO:00000447); feature: mesopelagic zone (ENVO:00000213); material: "saline water (ENVO:00002010), including plankton (ENVO:xxxxxxxx)" | depth 850 m | reverse complement strand
TGGTTCTTCTTTGCCTTTGTGATTGTGTGTTTATTGGGTATTGGTGAGTTGATGAGGGAGAAACAACCACTATCCACCTCAACGCCTCATTCGCCAATTGAGCTAGATATAGAATGGAAAAAAGTAAGTGGCATAGCGCTTTTATTGGTAATAAGCACATGTTGGGTGTTTTGGGTAAACAAAAATACCAGCTCAGTAGGTAGCGTAGACCAACCCATTTTTAGTCAACTGTCAAAAACACAATATTGTAATCAATACAACGCGTGGAAGCCACTTTTGCAAGAGCCTAGCAGTATAACCTCACATGGTGTAGAGGTATCAGGAGTATGCTCCACTGTGGTTCACGCATGGTTTAATGACGTAGATAATGAACTCGTCAGTTCACTACATCGCTTATTCTCGCCCAATGTCTGGTCGAGAGTGTCATCTATTTCTGTGGCCATGCCTGAAGACAAAATGGAGATGATACCCGGCGTCAAAATTGCCTCCGCGACAGGTTCTATTCGCTATGTTGCTTCGTGTTATCTCATTGACGGAAAAGTTTTCAGTAGCGATATTGAGGCAAAGTTGTATCAGGTTTATTTGGCGTTGCGAGGAAAGCCAACATCAGGAGGGTTAGTTATTGTATCCAGTCCATCTATTGAGTCGCTTTCTTCTACAGTAAGCTTACTGATGAAGTCGCTTTCAGCGCCTAGTGCTCTAACACGCGAATAGAATCAGTGTTTGCTTCGTTTAAAATTCCAAAGTGCAGTGATCACATATGAATAAAATAGTAAAAAAACTGTTTGATGGAATGATAATGGGGGTAGGGTTCAGTTTATTCTGCCTTGTTATTGCCGCCGTTGTTTTCTTTTTCTTTATCGATTTTAATACGAAAGCGGGTATCGTTTCTAAATTGCAAGAGAAAGGCTTCGTTGAAGAAGTTGTTCAAGCACCGGATAAGTCGGCATCGACAGTTAAGCGGGTCTATCTTTCTCCCCCCCTTCCTACGCCCCAGGGTTATGAAGAAATTTGGGTAAGCAGTGATAGCGAATTTCATCAGGCGATGAAGCAAGCTAATGAGACAGGTTACACGGCCATCGTGCTTGAAGATGGTACATACAATGTGGGCAATACCATTTATATCACCTCCGAACATATTATGGTGAAGTCTGCAACTGGTAATCCCTATGATGTTGTACTTAAAGGGCCAGGAATGGCAAAAGGCGGTCGCGTAAAAGGCATTTTCCGCATCAACGCTAATTATTTTACGTTAGATGGCGTTACCCTTACCGATGTGCCTAACCATTTAGTTCAAGTAGCCGGTGAAATTAATGCCAGTTATCCGCACTTTCGTCATGTGATTTTTCAAGATGCATACGAACAGTTATTGAAGGTATCTTATAACTATAAAACACTAAAGTCGCAAGAGAATAAATCGATTGGTGGTATTGTTGATGGCTGTATATTTCAATATACGCAAGGCATAGGTCCTAATTTTTATATTGGTGGTGTAGATGCGTTAGGTGCAGAGAATTGGGTGGTGAAAAACAGTATCTTTAGAGATATTGCTAGCCCCAGAGGTAGGGTTTCCCAATACGCCGTGCATTTTTGGGACAATGCAAACAATAATAGGGTGACCGATAATATCTTTATTGACAATGACCGCGCAATTGGATTTGGCATGAGGCTTCCCAATCGGGGAGTTAGATACGCCCATAAAAATGGTGTGGCTAAAAATAATATCATTTACCATACCGATAATGGCGACCCTTTTGGTGATGTTGGGATTATGGCAGAGGGGAATTCTAGCATTAGTATAGACAGTAATATTATATTTCAACTGCACCCATACTCCAATGCCATAGAATATCGGTGGGATAACTCGAATGATATATCGATAACAGGAAACCAAACGAATAAGCAAATTCGTTCTAGAGATGGGGCCGAGGCCACCTTGGAACAGAATTCGGACTCGTTAACTTTGGAAGAGTTTCTCATTGAGTTTAAAAAGAAGTCTGATTTACTGAATGTTATAGACTATAAACATACTGTTAAAAGGCCGTAATTAATAAAATGAAAAACGTGCTACTGTTGACAGAGAACTTTCCACCTATTGAAGGGGGGAGCGGGCGCTGGTTTTGGGAGTTGTATTCAAGGCTTCCTAAAAACAAAGTGAGCATTGTTACGCATGACCTTGAAGGAGGGGGGGAATTTGATAAATCTCACGAACTTCACGTAATACGTACACCGTTAGCCAATCCTGAATGGGGGGTTAAAAATATTTCGGGGTTGCGTTTTTATTTCGCTAACGTAAGAAAATTGTTGAAGTTAGTCAAGCAGCATAATATCGATGAAATTCATTGCGGCAGAGTTATTCACGAGGGCATAACCGCGTGGATAGTTAAACTGCTGACAGGAACGCCATACCGCTGCTTTGTGCACGGCGAAGATGTTGAAACCGCAGCAACGAGTAGAGAGCAATCGCTGCTAGTAAAGCAAGTGTGTAAACACGCTACCTCTTTAATTTGCAATAGCTACAATTCCCAAAGTCTTGTTGCCTCTTTAGGTTTTTCTGATAAAGATAAATGCGACGTTCTCCACCCAGGTGTGGATACAAGTACGTTTAAACCCGCCCCCATGAATAATGAAATAAGGCTACGATTCGGCTGGGCTAAAGACTCGCTTGTATTGTTAACAGTAGGCCGCTTGCAAAAAAGAAAAGGGCAAGATTTTCTCGTAGAAGCTATGCCGACCCTAATTCAACAGGTGCCTAATCTTCAGTATGCTATCGTTGGCAGAGGCGAAGAGCTAGAACGTTTGCGTCAACTTGTTGATAAACACCAACTGCAAGAGAGTGTATTTATTCATACCAACTTTGACGATACCGATTTAATTAATGCTTACCAACAGTGCGATGTGTTTATTTTGCCTAATCGGACTATTCGAAATGATATTGAGGGCTTTGGTATGGTTTTAGTTGAGGCTCAAGCGTGTGGTAAGCCAGTTATCGCGGGAAATTCCGGCGGGACGTCAGAGACGCTTATGGAAGGCGCTACAGGGTTTATTATTGATTGTTCGTCACCTGAGGTTATATGCGCAGCATTGCCAGAGGTCTTAAATAACTCTAAAAAGCAAGATAGCGATTATATTGCTTCGCATGCGAAGCAGACATTTAATTGGGATAAACATACTGATGCATTCATTACACTCATGGAATCTGGCGAATGACAGCGGTTGGGCACAAAAAAAAGCGGGTACTCTTTGCTCATAGTAGTTCTGCTATGGGGGGGGCGGAAAGGGTCACATTGTCTGTTATGGATGCAATAACTGACCAATATGATATGGATTTAATTTGCCCAGAAGGCGATTTGCCTCGCTTCGCAGTTGATAAGCAGGCGACCACTGTAGAGTGGAAGTTTTATCAACACAGTTTGCGCAATCCAATATCATCTTTGAAGTGCTTATACAAAACGATCTCTTTACTAAAAAGATTGTCTCCTAAAATCATCCACACAGGCGATATATTAGCGTTAAGAAGTCTAGCAGCTGCGAGTAAAATATTAAATATACCCATTATTTGTCACGTACACTTCCCTTACGATACTAGCTTTATCGATTGGGTCTTTTCCAAAGCACCCTTAGTCCACACGTTTATATATTGCAGTCAAGAACTAAAAAGAAACCTAAGCCCTAAGTTAAGTGAAAAGGTGCCTAAAGCCATTCATCGTGTTGTTCACAATGGAATTGATATTCACACGTTTAAGCCTGGAGGGAAACCGCTTCTCAATGTTATTCCTCGTATTGGGATAATCGGGAATTTGCAAAAAAGAAAGGGGCACGACGAATTCTTACAAATGGCGTGTATTCTCAAAACAGCCGGTGTGACAGCGCAGTTTGAAATCATTGGTGGAGATATTCTCCAAGAGCCTAGGCAATCTTTTCTCGAAGAAGAAGCAGTACGGTTGGGAATACAAGACTGTACAACGTTTCATGGACAAGTAGACGACGTTCTAGGCCTTTTAAGTAAGTTGGATATTGTAGTATGTGCCAGCCATGAAGAAGCATTTCCAGTAACTTTGCTAGAAGCTATGGCAGCAGGAAAAGCCATAGTTACAACGAATGTTAATGGTATTCCCGAGGCGATAGATAAAACCTGCGGTATTCTTACTGAGCCTTTTAATGCGCAGGGATTGGCAGATGGCGTTCGTTTTTTACTCGAGGACAAAAATGCAAAACTTGAGCTTGAAAAAAACGCGAGAGAAAAAGTGAAGAAACAATTTTCGAGTAGCGTGTTTAAAGAAAATATTTTGAACGTTTATGAAGGCGTATAAGTTATTTATATCAATGTTTTATTTTTGAAAAATTAGAGCTGTGAGTGTTTTGGCGCTTCTTATATTCACCATAAAACTTTACTTAATCTTCCATCGAATTTACTTTTTACAAGTAGATTGAGCAACAGCTCTGTCGAGCAGGGGTCATGTGCTCTACCTAGTCACCTTTTTCGTGACAAAACCTAAGGTAGCTCACAAATAACCTGCTTATCTAAATATTGCAGAACCGCTTGAATACCAGAAAGGTACATTTATATGCGGGGTTTTAAGTTACAGAAAAATCAGTTAATGATAGAGTTTGGTTCATGGGGAGGGGATTGTCGGCTTCTATAAATGCGTTGAAAAGCATATGACTGATGTCAGGGTAGTTTCGGCTATGTCTAAGGTAAATTATTTTAAAAAAAATATACAATTAACAAATGAGTAACGGGCTACTTAAAACTTCCTGAATAAGATGTTCGTGTTAGGTTGACCTTAGAGTATGAGAAGTTTGGACATCATGGTGCTATTTTATCAGTTTGGTGATTTAAAAATATCAACGATACGCAGTCTTGCGTGTCATCACAGTTTGACTATAAGTGTAGAATTAATTATTTGAATTTGTCATATGCATAAACACTGCGGTAAAAGCATTCGCACAAGAGTATTATAAGAATACTATTTATGTTTGTTAAACACCAAAGGCGACCTGTGATTTTTCAGTTTTATTTATACAGATAAACAAGGATGTGTAGGCGTTCCATTCGATAACAACGATAACAGAAAGAAATATGATCATGCGAAAGAAAATATGTTTACAACTAAAAAAATTGAAGACTAGGTCAAGATTAGTTGTATTAAATAGGAAATGATATGACTTTCTTTATGCTTTATGCCACAGCAAACGATGATGATTATTCATTAGACTTTCTGCATTTTAATCAGATGAAAAAATTTGTCTCGGGAGTCGATGTAATCAAGTTAGTATTAGTTGTAAGTCTAGTAGCTGAAAAATCTCATAAAGATGCGCAGTTTGAACTTGCAGCAAAAAAAAAATTTGCATCTTCAAACTCTATAAAACTAGACAGCGTTATTTTTAAGACTAATGTGGGGCGGGATTTTAGTTCGGTCGCCACAGGGCTTGCTTATATAAAAAAAAACTACGGATTTAACGAGAGCTTTATCCTAATTAGAAATAGGAGCGCTTATGGTCCTTTTTCTAATAATTGGTTCTCAGATTTCAAAGACCTGTTAACGCAATCTGAAATTGGTATGGTAGGCGCGACTCTTAATTTTCTGGAGCATCCCGATATCGGAAAAAGGGTTCGGCCTCATGTCCAAACCTATGTGTATATGATCAAACCGTGTCTACTTGATGGACTACTTGAGGATTTTCCTGCTACTAATTGTGAAAACCGCTTGCAGCTAATCGATCAAGGTGAAATTAAACTTAGTGAGCTGGTATGCACTGCAGGGTTTAAACTTTTGAGTCTTCAGTTTCCCACTCAAAAGGTCGGACGGGATACACCGAATTCAGAGAAAATATTAGAACGCGACCCGAGAGATTACTCGGCAAAGTTGGTTTTCAAACATAGAAATGTGGTGAAATTCTACCCTTCCTTTTTGAAGTTTTTTTTGCTGAAAGCGATAAAGAAGCTTGTTGGAATTTTTTAACGTGAAAATTATTTTCCTAATGAAAAGTGATCGACTAATTTTGTTCAGAATTTTGCTTTTGTTTTTTTTGGTTTTTATATCAATGACTTTAATTTCGCTAAATATTTATGGGTTAACTCAAACTATGGATTTAGGAAATCTAAAGGCAGAGAACTTACGTTTCAAAGATGCTGATGTTACTCTTCCTAAAAAGATGATGCGTTCTGGACTTTTACGTTTAAGTAATGAAAGTGAACAAGATTACGCAAAAAGAGCAACGAGGGTTATCGCATCAGGAATGGCGCATATCCACTGGGAACTCTATGCGCCCTCACGCTTTCATCAAACAGTTCCTATCTGGGAGAACTATATACTTTACGCTATGGGAAAATGGTCGGGTATACCTGAATTCGAAAGGTATCACTTTAGCTCTTCTGAAAAATCCATTGAACGAGGTATTGGTATTTGTGGTGACGCATCAATTTTGCTTTCTCAAATATTGAATGAAAATGGAATAAAAAACCACATTTTAACTGTGCCGGGTCATGTCATGGTTGAAGCTCATTTTAGTGAGGAATCTCTACTTTTAGACCCTGACTTCGGTGTTGCCTTCGAGAAAGGCGTTGCCTATTATCATGAGAATATTGAACAGCTGCAAAAATTTTACAACGCAGCAGGCTTTGTAGATAATGGTGAAGATGTTGTTGTTAACGGTTTGAAGCAGAGATATAGGTATTGGGATGGCGTTTCTCACTTTATTACGAAAAAATATTATTTTGAGAAATTTAGCTACATCGCTATTTGGGTTTTACCTCTGATTGTTCTGATACTCTGTTTTATTAATTACCAAAAAATGATGAGTAAAAAGTAATACATTAAATTTATTGTGAAGTTTTTGGGTAGGTAGGCTCTAGGTAAGAATTCAAACCACCAAGCTTTAAAGATATAAAAATCAATAGTCGATGAATTATGAACTATGGATAACATGGTGTGACAAAGAATAGCGTTTTAAGCCAAAAACCGACGGTGTCAATTATTATTCCTATATTCAACCGTGAAAACCTTGTTGATAGAGTAGTAAATACTGTCCTTAATCAAACTTTCCTGCATTGGGAATTACTTTTTATTGATGATGGAAGTACTGATAAGACAAAAAGCAAGATCACATCTTTATGTGGAAATGATGCTCGAATTCGATGTATTGACAATGTGCACGCTAAAGGTCCAAGTGGTGCGCGAAACACTGGGTTAGACAACGCTCAGGGTAAATATATAGCCTACCAAGACAGTGATGATGAGTGGATTGAAACTCATCTTGAAACGATGGTTTCATTCTTGGAAAAGTACCCCGATAAAATCGATGTGATGACTGCTGACCCTCTGCGCAAGTATGAGGAAACAAAAGAAGTATTCAATTACGATAAATTAGATATATCAAATTTTAAAACTACCGATTTAGACGGCGCATATTTATTTGATAAATCAGAAATTTTTGATCGTCAGTTGAAAGGGAGAGTCGTTACAACTCAATGCATTGTAGGAAAATCTGAATTACTGAAATCAGTACGTTGGAATGAAAGGCTCAATGCTGCTGTAGACATTATGTACAATTTGGAACTCTGTGCAAAGGATATTAGTGTTTGTCATGTAAGTGAATACCACGCAATTTACTGGGCACACGATGATAATCTTACCAACGTTTCCGGTGGCCACAGTCCTAAGCGAATGGAGCGTATTCACAGTGCTTTTGCGCTTTACTGGGAGTTGGTACTTACAACAATAAAGCTTAATAAAGCCCAAAAAGAGTTTGTCGAAAAGAATTTGTCTAAATGTTATGCGTGGCATTTGGCTTACCATACGTTTGAACCGCAGAAAAAATATACAGTTGCGATTCAATATTATCAAAAAGCCCTAACTTTGCTCCCAAATGACAGCCATATCAAAAAAGCAATGAAAAAAGCTAAGTTTAAGCATTTTTTAAATAAACTTAGGACAGGTCATGGAGACTAAGAGAGTTGCCATCTGTTTTTTTGGTATTACGAGGTCGTTGAGCTTTACTATTGACAGCGTCGTAAAAAATGTTATTGAACCGGCTAGAGAAATAGGCGAAGTAAAGGTTTTTGCTCATTTCTTCGAACAACGCAAAATAGAAAATTTAAGGACAGGAGAGTCTGCACTTTTAAACCCAAACGAACATCATCTTTTAAAAGCTGATGAAGTAGAATTGGAACAACCTGATGAGTTTTTAGCCTCATCAGATTTTGCGGCGGTGAGCGAATTCGGTGACGGTTTTGGCGATCACTTCCAGTCTTTAAGGAACTTGTTCCATCAACTATATTCATTGAGAGCAGTTACTCTAAATGCATTGGAGTGGAACCCTGATATAGTTATTTTTGTCCGTCCAGATCTACAATATCACGATAGCATGTTAGATATTTATAAAATTGCCAGTCGGTTATCTGGTGGGGTATTCGTACCAAATTGGCAACATTGGGACGGTTTAAATGATAGGTTTGCAGTTGCTGTGGGAATAAAAGCTATTCGTGCCTATGGACTACGCTTTGAGCAGGTTTTACCTTATTGTGAGTTTATGAGCGCTCCATTGCATAGTGAGAAATTACTTAAATATGTACTCAGAAATGAACGAATTAAAACGATGGGAATTAGAGCATCAAGAGTACGAGCTGATTTTTCCCTTGCGGAAGAGCCATTTCATCACTACAGAATACTTTCCATACATAACTATCTAGCGCAATTGTGCCGCTGTAGCTTCGACAACAAATTACTAGTTAATGCAATGTGGAGCCTACAGGTTCTTGTCTATGGCAACCCTTATAAAAACTTAAAGTAGTTGATGACGTGCGACATGGTTTATCTTATTGGTTATAGTAAATTCGGTTGGGTAGTTAGATATAGGTTAACTGGACACTTCGGCGCTGAATTACTCGCTAGCTCGTGGCGTAATATTGGCAAAGAGAACTAAAAAAATGACAACTGTAAGCATTATTCTACCAACCTATAATCGTTCACATTTTCTAGACAACGCTTTTCAGTCTCTTTCCGCGCAAACATTTAAAGAGTGGGAGCTTATCATTGTTGATGATGGAAGCACTGACAACACAGAAGAAAAAGTTAAAGAGCTTCAGTCAAAAAATACGTTTCCTATTTTATATACTAAACGGGAAAACGGAGGAGCAGCTCTAGCACGCAACACAGGTGTCTCATTAGCTCAGGGGGAATATATTGCGTTCTTCGATAGTGATGATTATTGGGATGCTGACCATTTAAATCGTGCTGTAACTGCACTAACGGCACACCCAAGCTTAGATTGGTTATACTTCGCGTGCCGTCGCCAAGATCTTTCAACTGGCGCCTTGTTACTCTCTTCAACGTTTTACACTAATAACGTGAAGAACCCTCTTTTTTCATGTATTTCACATACCATTGGTGATGTTTGTTTTCTTGAAAACGAAAAGGCAGCGCTTTGCCAAATTGAAGTCGGCATAGATAGCGGTTTACAAAACTCAGTTTTTAAACGTCATGTATTCGATAAATTTCTACTTCCAAACTTTAGGGTAGGTGAAGATCGGCTTTTTATCCTTAAAGTACTTAAAAGTAGCTTAAAAGGCGCCTTCATTGATAGGGTTACCGTTACGTATAATGTACACGATAGTAATACGTCAGATACCAATTTGAATGAAAACAATAAAGAAAAGCGCATATTGGCAATGGAAAGACTAATCGCCAGTTATAAAGAAACATTTAAACTTTCTTCTCTTTCGAGGCGTGAAAGAAATGCCTTGAGGAAGCGTTTGTCAGAAGATTATGTATGGAAACTTGGTTATAGTTTGCAGCGTGAAAATGGGGATTTTGGAGATGCTGCTTCGTCAATGGTTAAGGGTATTAGATATTGGCCATTCAATCCAAATTATTGGAAGACTCTTTTGGTAACTTTGTTTAAGGGAGTCAAAGGAGGGTGAAATTCGGTTTAATAGAAAAGTTTAAAGCGACAGTACTGAGAAGAAAGAAAGTACTCGTTCTTGGCGATTCTCATACTGCTATTTTTTCTCATAGTTCACTAAAAAAATTTTTTGAACCTAAATATCTATTGTTGGTTCAAACCGTAGGTGGTGCAACGATATCGGGTTTATCAAACCCAAACTCTCAAACTCAAGCTATGCCAATTTTTAAAAATTCATTCGAAGCTGTTGCTCCAGATGCCACCATAATTCAACTTGGAGAGGTGGATACAGGTTTTTTACTATGGTACCAAGCAGATAAGTACGCAAAATCGGTCGGTGATATGCTTACCAGATGTATTGCTAATTATACGTCATTTATTCGAAGCTATAGCGGGAAAAGTGGGACCGTCGTTTTAAGTGCGCCCCTTCCTACAATTAAAGATAACCAAGATTGGGGGGACGTAGCAACTGCAAGAAGGGATGTAAAGTCTTCGCAACGCGAACGCACAGAGCTTACATTGCATTTTAACCAAGCCATAAAAAGATTCTGTATTGAGCATTCAATTTATTTCATAGATTTAGACCCTGAATCTCTAGGCGAGAATGGTCTCGTTAGTGATACATTGCTTAACGCGGATCCCAATGATCACCATTATAACGCTAGCCACTATAGCGCATTATTAAAGCCTCATTTATCAAAGATATTCTATGAAGAATAAACTCATTCAGCTATTACCAGTTAAAGCTTACCTTCACCTTCGTTGGTGGGATTATAAGATAAATCGTAAGAAGTATTTTGATAATGTTCAGTCGCTTAGACTTCGAGATACTCATGAATGGTCATCATACAAGCCGTTTGATCAATCTAAAAGTATATTCGTCCATGTGCCAAAGTGTGCCGGTATTGCTGTCAATAAAGCCTTGTACGGAAACTTAGCCGGAGGTCACACTTCTTTAGATGAATATATTAATGTCTTCGAACCTTCCAACTTTACATCTTATTTTAAATTTACTTTTGTGCGCAACCCATGGGACCGAGTAGTTTCGGCTTATACATTTTTACAAAAAGGTGGATTTAATAAATGGGATAGAGCTTTCTTCAATGATGAGCTCTCTCATTATGATAATTTTCATGATTTTGTATGCCATTGGTTAACGCCTGAAAATATTACTAAACATCATCATTTCAAACCTCAATATAGCTATATTATCGATAAATATAATCGCGTCTCCGTCGACTATATTGGATACTTCGAAAATATTGAGGAGGATTTTGAAACAATCAAAACAAAAATTGGAGTTGATGTACAACTAGAAAAGAAAAACGCTGTCAACCGAAAAAATTATATTGATTACTATGATGATGAAACAATTACTATTGTAGAAAGAGTTTATGAGAAGGATATAAAGCTATTCGATTATTGCTTTGATAGGCCCAAACGCTTTGTGCGAACGCTAAAATTATAGTCTCATTTATTTAGAAAGTAAGAACTTCGCTAGGCAATCTTACTTTTTAAAAGAGTAATTCCTCTTCTTATAAGGTTTTCTATATATCCCCATTCCTCAGTTTTTCTCGCTCCCGAATAATGAATGATACCGAGCATTACTACAAAGAGGCTTATAAAAAGAACTCCATTCAATATCAAATTCAAAAGCTTATAGTGAGCGTCTAAACTTACTATGTTAACAACTGAACTTGCTACCAATACAGCAATCAACACTGGGAGGCTTATTATTAGCAGTCTTAAGCAGTTTTTTACACCGGTATACGAAGATGTAATATAAATAAGAAAAATTAAACATATAGCATTTTCTAAACCCACTCTGATAGCCCCGAACAAAAACAGATCTTCGATGCCTATTACAAATAAGGTGCCATAAATGACGAAAAAAGATATGAGTTCGTAATACAGCATATGCTTGGTTTTGCCAAACACAACCAAAACTCGGCGGGCTTGGTTTAAGACTGCAAATGCGGGAATTAGAAGGCTAAAGCAGGCGAATAGTTCAGAATATTCAACCCAATTTTCTCCCAAAAATATATAAATGATATGTTGATGTTGGCTAGCCATGAATCCACTTATTGGTAGAGCAATTAGCATAGTTACTATAAAGCTAATATTAAATTGTTTAGCGAATGCGTTGACGTCTTGTTTCGCTTTATTGAGTTCCACCAATAAAGGCTGTGTTGCAGGCAATAATATTTCTGAACTGGGAATAAAAGCTAGATACTTCAATATGTGGTAAGAGCCTAAAGATGCTTTTCCAAAAGTACTGCTAACCATAATAGTATCTAGTTGAGTTCTGAAGTAGCCAAGTATCGATTGCGGAATGAGCCAACCAGAAAAGCGCCATTGTTCTTTAGCATTGAGAAGAGTAAAGCTTGGCTTGTGGGGGTGAATAAAATAGGAACCTATTAACATGGTTATACCATTAGCACACTGCCCTAATATTAATGCCCAATAAGATTCGAATATTAGGGCAATACTCACAGCTATTGAAACAGATACAAATTTAGCGATGATACTGATTTTCACTAAAGGGGCGTAATTTTGTTCTCTTCTAAGAAAGGCAGTTCCAGGATTGCCTAAGCAGCGTAAAATCATAAGGGCGGCAAATACATGAAATATAGCCGTAAGTCTTGAGTCGTCATAGCAAGCTGAAATAAATGGCGCTACTGCTATCATCACAAGTGCGATGGATGTTCTTAGAATTAAATCTATCGTCCAAGATGTATTAACTGTGTCACTATCTATTGTATCTGAGCGCAGAAGATATTGAGTAGTACCAGTGTTTGCTAAAACATCCAAAAAGCCCATAAATAGGGTGGCAATTGCGACTAGTCCAAAATCTTCAGGGACAAGGACTCTAGCGAGTATTAAGGTACTCACAACACCAATGAGTTTTTTGGCGAGAGATTCGGCTACTAATAATATGCTACTAAGAAGCCCTTTTTTGACATTACTCATTTCAACTTACTTTTTTGATGAGTTTGTTGAGTCGTCGCTTAACAAGAATTTTTTTGTGAAGCGGAATGGACTGAGCGTGTTTTTTAAAATTCTTGAGAATCTTGAGATTTATTGTGTTCAAGTTGTCTGGCCAACGAGATGCGGGAATATTGTTCAAGTAATACTCTTGCATCTTACCCAACTCATATCGAGCAATTCTGTTTTTATACAATGTAATATCGCTCAAACGGAGAGGTGAAAGACTACTAAATTGATATCCAGTGTTTGCTAGATGCGTGACTCTATTGGGTAGGTTACGGGGCTTAAAATCTAAATCTGTATTCACGGCTTTTGTAATAAAGCTATCAATCCAATTTAACCCCAGAGGTAACCTAAACTCATTTTTTCTGATGTGTTTTATAAACGTGTTTTTCAGCCCATAAAGATTGCCGAAAAGACAACTTCTTTCTACTACCAAACTTTTATAAAATGCTTGGTTTCTACCAGATAAGGGTAAGCCTGCAATTGCAACAGTTTCAGGTTGGGATGAATAGAGTGTTGACGCCATTTTTTGAAAACAGCAAGCGGAAAATGATACATCTGCATCTACAAAAAAATGTATGTCTATGTCGTCAGCAAGTTCGTGCATGTAATAATTCCAAGCATTACATTTATCACCAACGACTAGTTCTGTTATGGATAATTTATCGAACAATAATGAAGATTTCATTTCTTGAGCTTTCGCCACGGTGTCGTCAGTACATCCATTTGCAATGAGATGAAAAGTACCGAGATCACTATCGGCATTTCTCCACACAGACTTAATGCTCGCCTGGATATTTTCAGACTCGTTGTAAGCGAACATCGTGATATTATATTTCATTAGTATCCAATTTTTCCTTACGCGTTTTACTTATATTTTTCATTAAAAAGTAATTTACGCTTAATAGTAAAACTATAAAATAAAATGGCTCAAAAATAATAAGATCGAGAAAAATTGCTCCGATAAAAAAGCCAAATAAGCCACACATGCATGCATTGTTAATATAAGCGTAGATGCTGTCTCGTCTCGCATGCAGTTTAACGTATTTGAAGTCTGAATAGGATTTAAAGAAAAAGTACAGGTACAAAAAGCCTGCCAAGATACCGGTATTGGCGGAAAAGTTGAGAAAAGTATTGTGCGCTACGTGTGGGGACTCCCCAGGAAAGTGAATACGAGATGCGATTTGGAATCGTTGTGGACCGACCCCGAAAAGAGGATATTCTGCAGCAAGCTTCGCACCAACCTTCCAAGACGCTAACCTTGGGTTTATGGGCTCATCACTATACTCCGCTCTATTCACTGTTTCCGATGTCCTATTTAACAAAGCTCCTCCTTGCCAGATGATTGCGCCCGCAAATGCCACTAGTAAGATAATATTGAGTTTCTTTGAACGGATCAGTGTCGTTGCAAAAAGTGTCGATAACCCTGCGCTTAATAAAGCACCTCTAGAGGCGCAAAGTATAAGAGCGTGCCATAAAAATGGAATAAGTACGATGAGACCTATTTTTATTCGCTTATCTTTGAAGAAGAAAATGCCAAACAGAATAAAATGCATAAGTATGACTAACAGAATAGAAAATGCGTTTTCGTCTCTGTAAGGACCTTTAGGAAGGCCGGCAAATCTACCAGATTTGAACATACTCCAGTCTTGCGTAAAGTAGGCCTTATTCGTCCAATATGTATAATAGATGGCTATGGCCAACATGGTGTAACAGAAGATAACTAGCGCTTTTTTATTTTGAATTAACCCTAATACAATGGTGTACATTATAAATATTGTGCGCATGGTGCTAAGAACAATCTCTGCGCCTGTACCAGCGAAATAACTATCAAAGGGGGTCACCCAGTCTGATATATGCATAACCCCAACTAGTAAAGCTAAGGCGCGGTATTGCCCTGAACCGTACACAGCCCAGTTTATCTCGCCTCGAGCAGCTTGAATTCCCCAAGCTAAAATAGATAAGCCTGCGGTGATTTTGAACAATGGGATTCCATCAAAGCTCCAAAACCAAATATACTGAGGCTGCATGACCGAGACGGTGGTATAACTAAGTGCGGCTAAATAGGGAGCGCTGACTAGCATCAATGTAGTAAACAACAATGCAAGTATGGTTAATATTTTAACCATGACGCCCAAGCTCTTCGTAAATAGCTGAGTAGTGTTTATTCATAATATTTGCATGAAAAAAAGCGTTAAAACGAGGCAAGCAATTGTCTTTCATTCTCTCTAGTAAACAGGGGTTGTCGATAAGAGTAATAATTGCTTTTGAGAACGCATCTGCGTCACCATTTGGCGTGACGAATCCAACTTCTTCATGCTGAATAATCTCTGCGTTACCGCCTGCATCTGTAACTACACAAGGGGTTTCTAGGACCATCGCCTCTAATAACGTCATTGATGTACCTTCGCTTAAAGATGAGAGTAAAAATAGATCCATAGCATCTATAAACAGAGAAGCGTTTTCTTTGTACCCAATTAAGATGACGTTATTCTCTAATTGCAACTCCTTTATGAGTAGCTCAATATTTCGTCGTTCATCGCCATCTCCCACCATAACTAACTTAACGTTGCTATTATGTAGTGTTACACGCTTAAACGCATGAAGCATCATTCTGTGATTCTTGATAGGGTCAAAGCGAGCAATAGTACCGAGCAGGATAGTATCATCACTAATGCTTAGTTCTTGACGGAGTTTTTCTCGATTTTGAATATCTTTTACTTTCGGGATGATGCCGTTGTAAACGACATAAATAAGATTTGAGGGGAGATATTCAAATTCAACCAATGCCTGTTTTGTCGCTTCAGATATGGAGGTTATTTTTGAAGTACATTGAGCGAGGATGGGGTTAATTATTTTTCTCTTGTAACTTTTTTTATCGGGGTAAAATCGACCGTGTTCGGTGAAAACAACGTGAGCTTTGGTGAAAATACTTGCTAGAGCCCCATATACCCAGGGTGTATATTGATGGCAATGAATAACATCAATTTCTTTTTCAATGATGTGACGCCTTAGTGTCTTAACTATGCTTATATCGAACCCAGGCTTTCTTTTTACAGCTTCAATAGGCACTCCTTCAGCTTTCAGGGATTTACCCCAAGGGCCAATAGGAGATTCTATACAAAAGATAGACATGGGGCTCTTGGCTAAATCACTACCCTCAATAATGTTTTTAATAACCATCTCGGTGCCACCAATACGCATGTCAAAGGTGACGTGTAAAACTCTAGCCATGGGTGTAATTTTCCCTGTATGGTACTTTTTCGATTTGTTGGCGAGCCCTCGAAAACGAGAATTTCTTTCTAGCATTTATGAAAGGCATTTCGATGACTCTATACATCACTTCGGACAAAATAAGAGTTATAGAGAGGGCAATAATATAATAAGTAAACATATAATTTTTATCCATGAGATGACTTGTAATTGCGAGGGCATCTACATGCAGTAAATACATTGCATAAGAACGTGTGGAAATATGCATAACAATCAGGTCGAGTCGGTGCTTGTTACTACGCATTTTGCAGTCAGCCCATATTACCCACATGCCGAATATAATCGCTAGTTGCAGCTTACTCGGTTCTATTACATGCCATTCAGGGTAATACCTTGCAATGTAATAAAAAGCGTATAGTGCAATGGAAAAATAGAAAAGCAAATGAATATATCTTAAGACATTTTGCCACATTTTCACTTGGGTCGACTTTATATAAGCAAGCAAAACACCCATAGCACAGCAATCCAGCCTTACATGCGTCTCTTTTAGTGAGTTAAATAATTCCAAACTACGAAATAAAGAGGGGCTTAAAAGGAGAATGAGAAGAACGGTGATTAGGGTTTTATGGCCAAATTTAAAGCCAACTACTAAAAGTGGGGCAATAAATAAATAAAACTGTTCCTCTACAGACAAAGACCAACTCACATAAAAAATATCTAAATTCGCTTGATAATTTTGTAAGAAAAATAAGTAAGCCCACGGGAAGTCAAAAGTATCCTTGGTTAGGTATTGCTGCAATATTGTTAAGGTTAATACTGCGTAATAAGCAGGTAGCGTCCGCATCCAACGACGAATCCAAAAACGCGAAATATCGATATTGCCAAACTTTTGTTGTTCTATTAAAAGCTGGTTTCCAATCAACCAACCTGATAGAACAAAAAACAGGTCGACACCAGTCCCTCCAAATTGGAGAGGCGCAAGTGCTTGTGGAGACCCCAAGCTATTTATAGTATGCCCCGTAAAAACCAACATAATAGCTAGCGCTCGAAAGCAATCTAGAGCAAAATTACGCTGCATACTTCTCAAACCACATTTGATACATCAACATGCTCCACAGCACTATGCCATGGTCCCCTTTACGCGTTTGATGTTCTTTCCAAAGTTTTTCTATAACACCGCTCTCGAATATGTCCTTAAGCCCGAGCTGAGCGCCAATAAGTCGAGATTCAAATAGCTCTTTTAGCTCTCCTCTAAACCACTCATCTAAGGGCGTGCTGAAGCCCATTTTCTTTCTATATAACAATGAGTCAGGAATAAAAGGTTTAAACACTTCTTTCAGTAAGTACTTCTTCTCGCCATTCCGATATTTTTGTGAAGAGGGTAGGGTGGCGGCAAACTCTGCAACTTGGTAGTCGAGAATAGGCGCCCTTACTTCTAATGAATTAGCCATACTCATTCGATCGACTTTCACAAGGATATCGCCCGTCATGTAGGTTTTGATATCGGTGTAGAGAATTTTGCTCAAATGGTCGGGGCCATCGGCTTTGTTGTACATCTCTAACGTATATTGACTGGGGTGGTAATCACCAAGCTGTTCAGTCACCTCGGTTTTTACCAAGCTTTGCCACATGTCGTCCGTCATCATACTGTTAGTGATATAAAAGCCCATTGCTGGGTCGTGAGACAAGCTTGTAAGTAATGACTTCGCTTTTTTGCCAACTGTGCCTGGTATTTTCCCTGCAAATTTGCCTAGACTTGGAAATATCGATTTTCGGACCGCTTCGGGGAACTTGTTTCTAAGTTTGTTCTCGATGTCGTCAACCGAGTACTTTTCGTATCCTGCGAACATTTCGTCACCACCGTCACCGGCAAGAGCGACAGTGACAGCCTTTCTCGCCAATTCTGAAACAAAGAAAGTCGGCACGAGTGATGGGTCAGCAAACGGCTCATCAAAAAAGCTGACGATATGCTCTAGTCTGTCGGCAACGTTCTGGTGAACAGTATACTCATGGTGTTCTGTTTTGTATTTTTCAGCAATTTCACGGGCGAAGTCAGCTTCGTTAAAGTCTTTATTGTCAAAGCCGATAGTGCAGGTTTTCACAGGCGTTTCGCTTGCTTGTGCCATCATGGCAACCACCCCCGAGCTGTCTACGCCGCCACTTAGGAATGCACCGAGGGGAACATCACTTACCATTCTCTGCTTAGTGACTTTTTCGAGTAAGCCTTTCAGCTGTGCTTTGTGGGTTTCTTCGCTATCCCTTGATGTGTTCTTAAAGCTTAAGTCCCAATATTCTGAAATTGAAAAACCATCTTTGTTTAACAATAGGTAATGGGCTGGGGGCAATTTATGAATATGCTTAAATATGCTTTTCGGGTCCGGCACATATTGGTAAGCAAAGAAGTCGTAAACGGCATCTAAGCGAATTTCTCTTGGAATGTTTTCTAATGCCAATATAGCTTTAATCTCAGAGCCAAAGGCAAATCGGCCATTGTGCGAAAAGTAGTAGAGAGGTTTTTTGCCCAGCCTATCTCGGGCAATAAAAAGTTCTTGCTTGGTTTTATCCCAAAGGGCAAAGGCGAACATACCGTTAAGCTTGCCTAAACACTGAGTACCTTCTCGCGCATAGAGTGCTAAAATAACTTCTGTATCAGTATGACTTTTAAACTGGACGCCCTCAGCTTCCAACTCTGCACGTAGTTCAAGGAAATTGTAAATCTCTCCATTGAATACAATAACGAGATTGCCGTCAGCAGAAAACATAGGTTGATTGCCGGCTTCGGACAAATCAAGAATGCTTAACCGTCGATGACATAAGCCAATGTGTTCATCTAGGTAGGTACCACTAGCGTCTGGACCTCTGTGATGAATAGCTTCGTGCATTGAGGTTAACGAAGCTTGTCCACCTTCTTGATGGTTAAATAGGCTAAATCCGGCAATGCCACACATCTTTATTAATCCCTATAAACTGATATAAGGCCGAACATACGCGCCCGCTTTTATCGTAAATTCTAAAGGAAGCTTTCTCCAAATACTCTCCATCAAAGGTCGAAATTTACTGGTAGAGGGAGACGTATCTGAGCCGAGTTTTTTATTGTCAGCCCCTAGGGATTGCCAATTCAGCGGTTGAGGCACAGCTCCCCACTGCTTTTTAAATTTGTAAGTCCCTTCTTCGAAGGAAGAGCGCCCAAAATCAAAGGTATCAATACCTGAGTCGGCACAATGGGCGAGTAACGACCAATAAAGTAGCATGTTTGGTGCTAATTTGTTGAATTCACGCAATGTTGATGCCCATGGAATAGAAGCATTATTTCCATTGATTATGACCAAGCCTGCACCTACGGGCATGTCGCCCTTGTAAACGACACTCACTATGCAATTTTCGTCGTACGCGGCAAGGACACTCTCGAACCACCCTAAGGCGTGTACAGGAGAGCCTAGGTCGCGCATGTTAACTGCGTACACGCGATAAAAGTGTTTGAGCAATTCAGGTGTTTTGCCAAGGGTAACCGTAAGGCCATTTTTCTCGGCTTTTCGAATTTGGCTTCTTAACTTTGATTTGAAAGACGCCATTAGGGTGTCACTCGACTCGGGCAGGGATAGTAGCATTCTCACTTTATGGCCAGCTTGAATGTCTTGCCCGGGGGGTGTTGATTCGGCTTGTCGTATCTCTAACTTTCTACATCCCGCATTTGCCATTTTAGTGTGTAGGAAGTGTTGCATGTCTTGTAATACCTCAGCATTATCGGCAAGACCGTATCCCACATCGCAATAAGGCAGCGCACATATTTGTTTACCCCAAAACGGCGTTTTCATAAACACAGCGGGGAAAAGCCCAACGACTTTCTGAGTTTTAGGGTGCCTAGCAATAACGCCAAGGGGTTTGTGGCCATAGGCATGCTCCACGGCTTCTAGCCAAGCATACTTGTGATAGGCAGTCGTAGATTCATGGGTCAAACTATATGCATCCCAATCAGCCTTGTCATTCAGTGAAGCTGTTGAAAGTTGTGCATCAGATTGCATTATGACGATACCTTTTCAATGCTCACAACACCGTTGTGGGAAGGTTGATTCGCTAAAATAACACGCGCTTCTGAAATGGTACAAAAACGCACATTTGCTTGGGTATTTAAATGATTAACAACACGTTTCATTCGTTCGCATATGCGTGAGCATGCATTGTCTACCTCTAATAGGCCTGTCACGCCATCAATTAAACTGGAGCTGTGTAAATACATATGAATAACGGGTTGTTGCTTTTCCAAGCTTTGGTCAACCAGGGCAATCATATCTTCTGTTTTGGTTAGCTCTGGGCTTAAATAAAGTTTTCTCAATAACTTACTGTGCCACAGCACACCTATCACTTTTAGCCAGTTGAATGGCGGCTTAGACAGTGCGTTGTGAACGCGCTCACCAAGGTTATAATTTTTTACGTTAAAGCCAGCCGTTACTGGCAGCTCTAGAATCTGTCTTTGCTGTCCTGGGGCAAGGGCATTTTCAAAAGAAGGCCAGTAGGGCTTTTCTGGTGCCCCTATACAGCTAAAATAGTCATTTTTGTAAAAAGGGTAAACGCTTGAGTCAACCTTGTAGCCTCTGGACGCCAATAAACGTAAAGTCTTCGCATTGATTCCCCAACGCCCGCTTCTAAACGACTCTGGTTTAATACTGAATTTTTCCCACAGCAGGGTGTTTAGCGTGTCTAGTTTGGCAACCACCTGCTCGTGAGGAAGGTTAATGACATGGGACTCTGCTTCGGTGGTCTTTCCAAAATAGGGCGGGTTACACCAAGGGTGTAAATGGGCGCCGATTTCAGCTTTTTGGTCCTCTACGAATTCTCGAAGAATAGTGCTGCCTATATTGTTGCTTGCCACTGCGTAGTCAACAAAGTAGGTGGGGCGTATGCCTAACGTTTCACAGAAGGCCTGAAAAGCGGGAAGCTTTTCCACATTTTCTAAGGAGAAGTCACGATCGGGAAAATCGTCATTGTCCCAATGCCATTCTTCTTCCGTGTCTATTGTTAAAACAAATAAAACATCCTGTTTAGGCATCTACTTTCTCTTTTACCAATTCTTCAAACAACACCATGTATTCATCGGCCATCCTTTTTGCCGAGAAATTTGCTTCAACAAAGGCTTTAGCATTGTGGGCCAATGTTGCAGCATATTCGCTATCGTTTAACAGGGTTTCCCAGTCTTTTTGCAGTTGTTCTTTATCATATAGCGGCGCTAGCAAGCCAGATTCTTGGTGTGTAATGAGTTGGTCAATACCTGCAATATCATACGCAGACACTGGAATTTCCATCGCACACGCTTCCATTAAACAGCGTGGAATACCTTCTAGCGTTGATGTCATTACAAAAAGGTCAAAGTCACGTAATAGCTGAAGCCTATCGTTTCTGAAACCTAAAAATTGAATACTGTCTTTACTTGCCAGTGTTTTGCTATACTCCTCTAGAGAGGGGCGTTCTTCGCCGTCGCCCAAGAGGACTAGCTCAATGTCTTGGCGTTTTTGGTACAAATCATTAAAGCAGTCCAAGATAGCGGTTATGTTTTTTCGGCTTATCATTTGGCCAACAAAGCCGATGGTTTTTTTCTGGGGCTTAACGCCGGATTTTGTTAATCTCACGGCTTCAACTTCCGACAAGTCTACACCGTTTTGAATGTAGGCCAATCTGTCTTTGCTGACGTTATACTTTTCTACGTCACGCATGAGTTGCTTTGACAGCGGTACCACTTTGTCTGCAAATCGCATAGATTGGCAGCCTATCCATATAAACAAGCGCAGTTTTAAGTCGGCGGCATTTTCAAACCCATGCGGGGTGACCACACAGGGAATACCTGCTTTTTTAGCTGCCATGACACCC
>CERQ01094279.1_pt1 | contig 22033 bp, 19 predicted proteins | sample 530711 | NCBI WGS metagenome assembly CERQ01 (sample SAMEA2620882, study PRJEB7988) | marine metagenome | biome: marine biome (ENVO:00000447); feature: mesopelagic zone (ENVO:00000213); material: "saline water (ENVO:00002010), including plankton (ENVO:xxxxxxxx)" | depth 850 m | reverse complement strand
GCGGCGATCCGCAAGCGGCTACGCCCAGCAGCAGAAGGGCGGCGAAGGGGGCAGTGTTCATACGCATGAGCATCTCCATGGCGCTTGCGGCGCGAAAGCCGACATGCGAACGAGCATGCCGAAGGAGTAACCGCCCTGCAACGCCGACGTCATTTCCGCCGCATGGTGCTGAATAGAGCCGCTTTCGCCGTGCCGGTCATGCTGCTGGCAAGCGGCTGCGATGCCGCGCCCGAACGCGATCCCGCCGCCGAACCGCTTCCCCTGACCGCGCCCGCCGACGCAGAGGAGATGTCCGATACGCCGCCCAACCCTGACGGGTTGCAGCTTGCCCCCGGCTTTGCGCCCCTGCCATTCGGCCTGGCGGGCACGGGCTGGCTGGTTACCGCGGTCGACGGCGTGCCGACCGCCGATCTGCAGGACGACGTGGCCACCGTGCATTTCGGCCAGTCCTATCTGCGCTGGCTGGGCTGCGACCAGATGGAGGCGCTTTACATCCCTCTCACCCGCAGCTTTGCGCTGGGACAGGTGGAGCGCAAGACCAGCACTTGCGGCGACAGCAAGGTGGATGCGGCGCTCGCCTCTGTGCTGGCGGACAAGCCGCTGATCGGACGTAACCGCGAGGGCAAGATCATGCTGGCGGGCCGGGACCACAATCTCACGCTCAGCCAGATCGACAGCGGGCCAAAGGACCCCAAGGCCCCGCCGCTCGACGCAGCGCCGTTCGAGATCATGTCGCCCGGCGCGCCCGATGGCCGCCCGGTCCTGTCGCTGCATGATGGGCGCTTCGCCATCTGGATGGATTGCCCCGCCGCGATCTCGGGCAGCCTGCGTCTGGTCGAGGGACGGCTGCGCACCGGCAATGTGCAGGTGAAGGAATGCGAGACGTTCCGCTCTGCCGCACGTCAGGAACTGGCCGATTTCTTCCGCGCCTCACCCGCGGTGGCGCGCGGACGCAGCGGCGAATTGCTGATGAGCGACGGCGAAACCGTGATCGCGGCGCGGCAATGCGGGCCGCAGTCCTCTGCCTGCCGCCGTACCGCCGCCGCCATTCACGCGGATGAGGCGGTAGAGAACTCTCCGGGCGGCGAACAGGGATCGGTGGATATCCCCTTGCGCTGATCGCGGCGCGGCTTGCCTAAGGGCGCGGCGATCCTATCTTGAACCTTGCAACAGGCCGGTTTTCGTCGCAGTCCGAGTCGGGCCCGGCCTCCGGTCGTGACAAGGAGCACGAGTGAGCCGCAAGAACGCGCGCGTTGCCGCACCCACGGCACCCACGGGCAACTGGCCCGACCGCACCGGACCGACTGGCGACCGAACGGCGAATGCCGCGACCCGCGCCCGGACCGAGATGGAATTCCCCGATGCCGAGATGCTTGGCGCCTTGTTCGGGCAATTCGATCGCAATCTCGTACAGATAGAGGACCGCCTCGGCGTCTATATCTCGGCGCGCGGCAATCGCGTGCAGATCGAGGGGAGCGAGGAAGCCGTCGCCCGCACCCGCGACGTGCTGGCGGGCATGCAGCAGCAGCTTTTGTCAGGCTTCGAACTCGATGCGGGCGCAGTCGATGCGCTGATCGCGATGAGCAGCGAGCCTACGCTGGACGGAATCGTCACCGGCAAGGACGATAACGGGCTTGGCGGCGGGCTGAACCGCAATGGCCGCCCGCAGATCATGATCCGCACCCGCAAGAAGACCATCGCCCCGCGTTCCAAGGCGCAGGAAGCCTATATGCAGGCGCTGGTCAGCAACGATGTCATCTTTGCGCTGGGTCCGGCGGGGACGGGCAAGACCTATCTGGCGGTGGCGCAGGCGGTCGCGCAGTTGATAACCGGCAGCGTGCAGCGCCTGATCCTCTCGCGCCCCGCGGTCGAGGCGGGCGAGAAGCTGGGCTTTCTGCCCGGCGACATGAAGGACAAGGTCGATCCCTATCTGCGCCCGCTGTATGACGCATTGTTCGACTGCATGCCGCCCGAACAGGTCGAACGCCGGCTGGCGAGCGGCGAGATCGAGATCGCGCCCATCGCCTTCATGCGCGGCCGCACCCTGGCCGACGCCTTCGTCATTCTGGACGAGGCGCAGAACACCACGCGCGAGCAGATGAAGATGTTCCTCACCCGGTTCGGCCAGAACAGCCGGATGGTGGTGTGCGGCGACCCCAAGCAGGTCGATATTCCGGGCGGCGACCGCCATTCGGGGCTGGCCGACGCGGTCGACCGGCTGGAAGGCGTGGACGGTATCGCGGTCAGCCGCTTCACCTCTGCCGATGTCGTGCGGCATCCGATCGTGGGGCGTATCGTCGATGCCTATGAGGGATCGGGCGTTGCGGGCTGACCGCTGCCGCGCCTGGGGATTCGCATGACCGCACCGACGCTGGAACTCGACGTATCGCCCGAATGGGGCGACGATGTGGACTGGGACAAGCTGACCCACCGCGCCGCCGAGGCCATCGGGGCCGAGGCGGCGGAGCTGGCCAATCCCGACATGCTGGTCAGCGTGGTCTTTGCCGACGATGCCGAGGTTCAGGTGCTCAACCGCCAGTGGCGGGCCAAGGACAAGCCCACGAATGTGCTGAGTTTTCCGATGCTCTCGCGCGAGGAAGTGCTGCGCGCGAGCGAGATGAAGAACGGCGGCGCGCCCGCCATGCTGGGCGATATCGTGCTGGCGCGCGAGACCTGCATGCGCGAGGCGGCGGAAAAATCAGTTGCACTTGCAGTTCATGCAACGCATCTGGTGATTCACGGATTGCTCCATCTCGCCGGTTACGACCACGAGACCGGGGCAGCCGAGGCCGAGGAGATGGAGGCACTCGAGGTTCGGGCACTCGCCCGGCTCGGGATTGCCGATCCCTATCTTTCGTGAAACTGGCCGCGCCCGGTCCCCCACCGGCCGGACATTGGTAAAGGGTTCGAAAGGCCGGTCATGGCCGAAAGCAGTCACAGTACCGACACCGGCTCTGCGGAGCCGGACAGGCGCCTTTTATGGCACCGAATCCGCGCTTTCTTCGATAGCGGCGACGGCGAGCAATCGCTGCGCGCGCAGATCGAGGAGGCCATCGACGAGCACGAGGAAGAGGAAGGCCGCGAAGGCCCCGCGCATGAGAACGGCGATCTGTCGCAGATCGAGCGGCAGATGCTGCGCAACCTGCTCCATTTCTCGGAAAAGGACGCCGACGACGTGTCGATCCCGCGCGGCGAGATCATCGCGATCGACCGCGCGGCAAGCTGGGACACGCTGGTCGCGACCTTTGCCGAGCACGGCCATTCGCGCCTGCCGGTCTATTCCGAAACGCTGGACCATGTGATCGGCATGATGCTGATCAAGGACGTGTTCCCCTTTCTGGCCGAAAACCGGGCGCCGCCCAAGGACTGGACGACTTTGATGCGCCAGCCGCTGTATGTGCCGCAGGCGCGCGGGGCGCTGGACGTGCTGGCCGACATGCGCTCGCGCCGGGTGCATCTGGCCATCGTGGTCGACGAATATTCGGGCACCGACGGCGTCATCACCATCGAGGATCTGGTCGAGGAAATCGTCGGCGACATCGAGGACGAGCACGACGACGCGCCGGTCGAACTGCTGGTGCCGATAGACGAAGGCATGTGGGACGCCGATGCGCGCGTTCAGCTGATCGACGTGGCGCGCCGCGTCGATCCGCAGCTTGCGGTGGTCGAGGAACAGGTCGACACGCTGGGCGGGCTTGCCTTCGTACTGGCGGAACGCGTGCCCGAAGTGGGCGAGGTGCTGGAACATGCCAGCGGATGGAAGCTGGAAGTGATCGCGGGCGACGAACGCCATGTCGAACGCATTCGTCTGCATCCGCCGGCGGACGAACCCGCCGCAGACGACGAAAGTGCCGATTGATGGCGACACGCCGCCTTCCCCCCCTCCGCTCGCTGGAGGCGTTCGTCCGTATCGTGCGGCTGGGTTCCGCCAAGGCGGCCGCCGCCGAACTGGCGCTCAGCCCGTCGGCCTTGTCGCGCCGCGTCACCGCGCTTGAGGATTATACGGGCCGCAAATTGTTCAATCGCGGCCACCAGACCATGAAGCTGACCGAAGAAGGGCAGGCCCTGTTCGACGCGGTCGCCCCCGCACTGGACGAGCTGGCCGAGCAGGTCGGGCGGCAGATGGCCGACAACAAGATCATGCGCCTGCGGCTCAACGTGCTGCCCCTGTTCGGCGAACAGCGGCTGATGCCGCGCCTGCCCGAGTTGCGGCAGCTGTATCCGGCGCTGCACATCGACATCGACAGCTCGCCCAATCCGATGGCACGGCTGGGGGAATCGATCGACGCGGCGATCGTGATCGCGGACCAGATCGATCCCAGGCTGCACGCAGTGCGGCTGGACCAGAACAAGGTGCACGCCATCGCCTCGCGCAAGACGGTGGACGAGCTGGGCACGGTGCCCGATCCAGCGCGGCTGGAGAAGATGAACTACCTTGTCCATTCGGACATGGATCTCAGTTTCAACGCATGGCGCGCGGCGGTCGGCATCGACACGCGCAAGGAGCCGCTGGTCGACCATTTCGATTCCGGCGCGCTGATCCTGGAAGGCGCGGCGCAGGGGCTGGGCATCGCGATCATGCACGGCGACCACCTTGCCCGCGCGCGCGACGAACGGCTGGCAAGGCTTTTTCCCGAGCTCGAGATCGAGAGCCCCTACAGCTTCTGGTTCGTCTGCCGCCCCAAGGCGCTGGAAACCCGCCCCGTGCGGATTTTCCATGACTGGCTGCAGAGTGCAAAACTGTAGCCCGCGAATTAGGGCGAGCATCGCGAAGCGAGCGGAGACCTAATTCGCCAGTGGCGAAAGTGCGGCCGGCGGCCGCGCGGGCCATCGGGCCCGCAGCGAGCCGTTCGACGTCACAGCCGCGGCTTTGCCGTGGCTGGGGCCAGCGCATCAATAACGAACAGAATTAATGAAGGTCGGCTATCGAGATCGTCGCGAGTTGCCTCGAACGGCGGGAATGGGGTGGGAAGCGGACATCGCGCAGGGGCTAGTCTATGCGAGCCGTCGTGAAACAACGAGCGCAGATATGAACGTGACCGGCAGGCTTAGCAAGCCCAGCAACATAAATGCGATCAGAGCAATTCCGTGCGGATCGTAGTTCCAGAGAGCAACGTAAATAGTCATCAAGAGCAATGGGAAGGTGAATGTTCCAACAAGCATTGCAAGAATGCTACTGGCTCCGAGCTTTCTAGCTGCAAGCAGCGCGAAGGCAGCCACAAGTGCAGCGAGCGCCAGTGCACATGCGATGAGGGGTATGTCGCCAGTGGTCATCATCGAGCGAAGTTACTGCCGCGCCAATTAGTTCGCAATCGGTCGTATCCGGAAAGCACAAAAAAGGGGCACCCAAAGGCGCCCCTCTTTCATACACTACTGACGGCTCGAATTACGAAACGGTAGCCTTGACGATCTTGCCCGGATTGGCCGGCGGCTCGCCCTTGGGCAGTGCGTCGACGTGGTCCATGCCTTCCTCGACCTCGCCCCAGACGGTGTACTGGCGGTCGAGGAAGCGGGCATCGTCAAAGCAGATGAAAAACTGCGAATTGGCGCTGTGCGGCGCGGAGGTGCGCGCCATCGAGCAGACGCCGCGCGTGTGCGGGTGGTCGTTGAACTCGGCCTTCAGGTCGGGCTTGTCCGAACCGCCCATGCCGGTGCCGTTGGGGCAGCCGCCCTGCGCCATGAAGCCGGGGATGACGCGGTGAAACTTCACGCCGTCGTAGAAGCCTTCATTGGCCAGTTCCTTGATGCGCTCGACATGGCCGGGGGCAAGGTCGGGGCGCAGCTTGATCACGACGTCGCCGGTTTCGCCATTGCCGGTGTCGAGCGTGAGGGTGAGTTTATCCTCGGACATGGAATCTCCTTTGTCGCTCCTGTCGGCGGAGCGTTTCTGCGGGGTCGCAACCGCATATAGGGTATCGGCGGCATATGTCACGCCTGCGACTGTCCACCTCTGCCCACAGCCTATGCCGCCCTGCCCACAGGCTTATGCCGCGCTTTCCCACAGCGTGATCCACAGACTCTTCCACAAGCCGTCCACAATGGGGAAACCCAAGTTTCCCGGTTGATTTCGCGGTGCAGCATCCTAGACACCGGCACTGATGGACCGCGACGATCTCCACCCCTCCAGAGAGCATGACGCCGAACAGGCGACGCTGGAGGATATCATCGCCGCGGAAGAGGCCGAGCGGGTCAGCGACGCCGAGGAAGCCCGCGCCGAACGGCTGGACGAGGACGACCGGCTGAAGCCCGAATTCGTCGAGGCGGTGCGCGAGGCGTTGCAGGACGACGCCGAGACCGACGTCCGCGACCTTGTCGAGCCGCTCCATCCCGCCGACATCGCCGATCTTTTCGAAATCCTGCCGCGCGAGGACCGCCCCGCCCTCGCCCGCGGCATCGCCGATCTGATGAGCGGCGAAGTCATTTCGGAAATGAACGATTACGTTCGCGACGATCTGCTGGAATCGCTGCCGCCCGACGCGGTCGCGGGCATTGCCGAACAGCTGGAAACCGACGACGCCGTCGCGCTGATCGAGGATCTGGACGCCAGCGACCAGGCCGCCGTCCTTGCCGAGATGGAGCCCGAGGACCGCGCCGCCATCGAAAGCGCGCTGTCCTTTCCCGAGGAATCCGCGGGCCGCCTGATGCAGCGCGATCTGGTCGCGGTGCCCGAACATATCACCATCGGCGACCTGATCGACTACATGCGCGAGAACGCGGACCTTACCACCGAGTTCTGGGAGGTCTTTGTCGTCGATCCCGCGCATCGGCCGCTGGGCACCTGCCAGCTGTCGTGGATCCTGCGCACCCCGCGCAGCGTGCCCATCGCCGACGTGATGAAGCGCGACCAGACGCTGATCCCCGCCGATCTGGATCAGGAAGAGGTTGCGCTGCGCTTTCAGAAATACGCGCTGATCTCCGCCGCCGTGGTGGACAAGAGCGGCCGCCTGATCGGCCAGATCACCGCCGACGACGTCGCGCATATCATTCAGGAAGAGGCGGGCGAGGATACGCTGCTGCTGTCGGGCGCGGGCGAAGGCGACATCAACGAGCCGATCCGCACCTCCTATTCGCAGCGCGTGCGCTGGCTGATCGCCAATCTGGGCACGGCGCTGGTCGCCTCGCTGATTATCGCGGCGTTCGGCGCGGCGATCGAGCAATTGGTGGCGCTGGCGATCCTGATGCCCGTCGTCGCCAGCATCGGCGGCAATGCGGGCACGCAGACCATGGCGGTGTCGGTGCGCGCGCTGGCGATGAACCAGCTGACGCGGTCGAACACCAGCCGCGTGATCTGGCGCGAGATGCGCGTCGCCCTGCTCAACGGCATCACCGTGGCGGCGCTGATCGGCGCGGCGACGGCGGTGATCTTCACTCCGATGCTGGGCGGGGTGATCGCGGCGGCGGTGGTGGTCAATATCATCACGGCGGGCATGGCGGGCGTGCTGGTGCCGGTGATCTTCGACCGGCTGGATCAGGACCCTGCGGTCGCGTCATCGGTGTTCGTGACGATGATCACCGATTCGATGGGGTTTTTCGCCTTCCTCGGCCTTGCCGTCGCGTCGGGTCTGGTCGGCTGAATTCTTGAGTAGCCGCGCCGGCCCCCTATCTTGGGTTTGATGCCCCTTCACCTGACCAAGATCGCTTTCGGCGCGCAAAGCTATGACGATATCGAGCGCTGGTTCGCCAATCGCCCGCGCCTGTCGCTGAACACGCGTTATTGCCCGAAGCGGGTGGACGAGCTGGAGGGCGGCTCGCTCTACTGGATCCACGAACATGCGCTGGTGGCGCGCAGCCCGATCACCGGGTTCGAGCAGCAGGACAATGGCCGCTGGTGGATCCACCTCGCGCCCGAACTGATCCGCGTCCAGACCCGCCCCCGCCGCGCGCATCAGGGCTGGCGATACCTGAAGGACGAGGACGCGCCCGCCGATCTGGCCGAGGGCGAGGAGCCGGGCGACGTGCTGCCCGGCAGGCTGCTGGGGCAGTTGACCAAGCTGGGATTAGTGTGAGGCGGAGGGATTAGGCTGAAGGACGGGAATGTCGTGGTAAGCAGACACGCCGGTTTTCATTACGTGCGACACTAGGCCGGTCTTTGCACAATCATCATACTTTAATCCATGCATCTGGTGCTCTGCACAGCAATTGTTTCTCAGCGAGGTCGGCAGTTGCGAATATCCCGCTCACCACCCGATCCTCCATCCAATAAGGCTGTGAACCGTCGGGGAGCCGGCTGCCATCGTGAACGATCTGAAAAAACCCGTCCTCACGCTTGCGGATAGAATATCGTATCTCCCCTTTCGAGGAGACGAATTTCCGGACTGGGTCACCTGCGTAGCTCACTGAAGATTCATACGATGTAGTCGGCGCGTCCGCTATCCGGATTTTCAGTCTGGCAGTCTGACTGGTGGAAAGTGGGCCTTCTCGCGAAGGACTGGTTTCAAAAATCGCGACAGAAGGCTACCGTTTCTCAGCCCATTTCACCGCCCCGACGGCCTATCCCAGCCAGTCGCACAGCAAGCGCCTGCCAAACCCGCTCTACGCCGCCAGCCGGTCCAGCCAGTCGCGCAGCAAGTTATAAGCGATGGCGTGGCGCGGCGGTGGTTCGAATGTCTTGCCGGGCAGGTTCTCCATCGCAGCGAACACTTCGGCGCGCGTCGCCCAGAATGCATCGGCCAGTTCGGTGCGGTCGATGGCCAGCGCCGGGTGATCGGTCATGGCATGACATCCGATCATCAGCTGCGAGGGAAACGGCCATGCCTGGCTGAAGCGATAGCGGACCGAGTGGACCTTCAGCCCCGCTTCTTCCAGCACTTCGCGCTGCACCGCCTGTTCGATGGTCTCCCCCGGCTCGATGAAGCCGGCCAGCGCCGAATACATCCCCTCCGGCCAGCCCAGCCCGCGGCCCAGCAGGACCAGCCGCTCGCCATCCTTTGTGACATGTTCGACCGTCATGATCGCCACCGGATCGGTGCGCGGAAAATGCGAGGCGCGGCACGCGCTGTCGGTGCAGTCGCGCTGCCAGCCGCCCTTGCCCTGCACCGTCATCGACCCGCAGCGCGAGCAGTAACGATGCGTCGCATGCCAGTTGGCAAGGCTGCGCGCGGCGGAAAATGTCGCGAAATCCTGCGGATTCAGCAGGCCCGCCCTTTGCCACGCCTTGCCGCGCAGTTCGTCGGCGGTATGGCTGCGCGGAACCGCGGCGAAACAGGCGCGGTCGCTGTCGAGGCCGAGGAACAGCAGCTCGGCCCCCGACGATGCGTCGTCCAGCATGTCCCACAGGAGCAATCCCTCGTCCGTGACCACGGGATCGCAGCCTTCCATGCGCAGCACCAGCGCGCGGTCGCCCATCAGCGCCGACAGCGCATCGGGATCGGCGCGTATATGGTCGGCCCGGTCGATCCTCCGCGAACGCCGCCGGTCGCCGTTTCCATCCGTTTCAACCGCGCCCGTCGCACCGTCGATCATGCACGTTCCCCTTGGGTGAAATCCCTTTGTCGCAAGGGCCTAGACTGCCCGGTGCGTGTTTTGCAAACCCTGCCTGCAAAGACGGCCTGCAAAGCCAGCCCGCAAATGCTGCGCCAGCTTTCCCTACCAATCGGTTTCCTGCATCGCCCTGACTGCATTGGCAAACAATGTCGGCAGCCCCGCCTCGCCCAGCTGCCCGACCGGCCACCATTCGCCGCCAAGCCCGTCGGCAGCGGAACCCGGTTCATCGCGCAGGGCCAGGACGGTCATGGTCAGCGCCGCATGCGTGAACACATGGCGCACGCACACGCCGGTATCGCGCCACTCGCCCCCAAACGGCGGAGACCCGTCACCGTCGCGCCGCGCGGTCCAGCCATCTGCGGGCAATCCGCGCATGCCCGCCAGCATGCCCTTGTCCGGACGCTGGACCAGCAGCACATGCCCGTCACGCTCGATCCAGAAGGCGGTGCCGGTCCTTTCGGGTCTGGGCTTTTTCGCGGGTTTCACCGGCAGGCTTGCGGCGATGCCTTCGGCCTGTGCCCGGCAATCGGCGCGCAAGGGGCAGATCAGGCATTTCGGATCGCGCGAGGTGCAGATCGAGGAGCCGAGATCCATCATCGCCTGCGCGAAATCGCCTGCCCGTGCGTCGGGGGTTATCGTGCCCGCCGCCGCGCGAATAGCCGGGCGCGACGCGGGCAGCGGCTGGGTTATGGCGAAGAGGCGGGACATCACCCGCTCGACATTGGCGTCGACCGCCACGGCGCGCTGGCCAAAGGCGATGGCCGCGATGGCCGCTGCCGTATAGGCCCCCACCCCCGGCAGCGCGCGGAGGCCCTCCTCGCTGTCGGGAAAGCGCCCGCCTGCCGCCGCCACGGCCCGCGCACAGGCGATCAGATTGCGCGCCCGTGCATAGTAACCAAGCCCGGCCCATGCGGCGAGAACGTCCGCCTCGGGCGCGGCGGCCAGCGCCTCGACATCGGGCCAGCGCGTGGTGAACGCCTCGAAATAGGGTTTCACCGCCGCGACCGTCGTTTGCTGCAGCATGATCTCGGACAGCCAGACGCGATAGGGGTCGGCGGGCCGGTTGCTGCCAGGCGGCACACGCCATGGCAGGCTGCGCGCATTCGCATCGTACCAACGCAGCAGATCCTGCGCGATCCGCGTTTGGTCAGCCGGTTTATTCTGCGGGGAACTGGTCACGACAGGGGGCCTATGGCATGGGCTGGCCGGTAATGGAAAGCGACTCCGACAAGCCTGCGAAGACCCGCGCCAAAAAGCCTGCGAAAGGGCCCAAGGCCTATGAACGCCCGCGCGGCGGGGCGGCGAAGCCGATCGGTGACCTGATGCCCCAGATCGGCCGCACCGCGTTCCGCCGCTTCGGCTTCGTGCAATCGAGCGTGGTGTCGCGCTGGGCCGAGATCGTGGGGCCGCACCATGCCCGCGTGTCCGCACCCGAATCGATCCGCTTCCCCCCCGGCGAGAAGGCAGGCGGGACGCTGCATCTGGTGGTGCTCCCCGCCCACGCACCGCTGATCCAGCATGTCATCCCAGAGGTGATCGAGCGGGTGAACCGCTTCTTCGGCTATAGCGCCGTGTCCAAGGTGAAGATCCGGCAGGGACAGGTTCAGCCCGCCGCAAGCATCGCGCAGGAAGGAAAGGCCAAGGCGCCGCCCTCGCTCAAGCCGATTCCGATGGAACTTGGCGATTCCCTGCGCGATATCGGCGATCCGGAACTGCGCACCGTGCTGGAATCGCTGGCGCGGTCGCTGGGCGGCAAGGGTGAGGCGTGATGACGAAAGAAGGTTTGGGGATGGCTTCGAGGATGATCGGGATGCGCGGCAAGTCAGGCTTTCGCATGATGGCGACCGCGCTGGCGGCGGCATGCGCGATGGCCGCGCTGCCCGGCAATGCCGCGGGACCGCAGGGCGTCACGCGCATCGACACGGGCGTCCACCGCATCGGCAAGGCCGAGGCACCGCTGACCCTGACCGAATATGTCAGCTATACCTGCCCGCATTGCGCGCATTTCGAACATGAGGCGGGCAAGGAGCTAATCGTCGCCTATGCCGCCACCGGCAAGGCGTCGGTGGTGGTGCGCAACATGGTGCGCGATCCGGCGGATCTGGCCGCCGCTCTGCTCACCAATTGCGGCGGGGACGACCGCTTCATCGCCAACCATGGCGCGGTGATGGGCGCGCAGGACGAGTGGCTGGGCAGACTGCGCGCGGCGACGCCGGCGCAGCGCGCCCGTTATGAAACCGGCAGTTTCGGATCGCGCATGCAGGCGCTGGCACGCGATGCGGGGCTGTACGACATCATGGTAAGGCGCGGCTATGAAAAGGCGCAGCTCGACCGCTGCCTTGCCGACGAGGCGAAGGCGCGGCAGCTGTCTGCCAATGCCGCTTCCTACCGCGCACAGGGGGTTTCGGGCACGCCCAGCTTTGCCATCGGCGATGTGCTGCTGGCAGGGACGCATGACTGGGCATCGCTGAAACCGCAGTTGGATGCGCGCATCGACCGCTGATTCGCGGCCTCTGACAGGCATTCGGCGGCGTTTCGATCCCTCTTTGCGCGTGAAAACCGTGCGAAACGCTTGGATCGGGTGCGGTGCTTGTGCAAAACCCGGCTGGCAAGCCGTACCCCTGCTTTCACTTGGCGCATGGCCTGCGCTAGATTTTCTTCAGATTGGAAAGACCCCGATGACGACAGCCTTTTCCCGACCGCTTCTGGCCCTGGCGCTGGCACCGCTTGCCGCGCTGGCCGCGTGCAATTCCGCCGATGAAGCGGCGACCGGATCTGTCGAAAGCGAACCGGTCGAGGCCGTCGCCGCACCCGAAGGGCAGAGCTGGTCGCAGATCGTGACGCAGACCGAGCAGGGCGGTTATCTGATGGGCAACCCGGACGCCCCAATCAAGCTGGTCGAATATGGCGCGCTGTCCTGTTCGCATTGCGCGGATTTCGCGGAAAACGCGGGTCCGGAACTACGCAGCGAGTATATCGACAGCGGGCGCGTCAGCTTTGAAACGCGCCTGGTGGTGCTGAACGCGATGGACGTTCCCGCTGGGCTGCTGGTGCAATGCTCCGCGCCCGAGGCGACGGTGGCGCTGGCCGACCAGTTCTGGGCCAACCAGGCTTCGTTCTTCGAGAACGCGCAGCAAGCGGGCGACGGCGCGTTCCAGCAGGCGTCGAGCCTGCCGCCCGAACAGCGTCTTGTCGCGATGGCCGAATTGTTCGGCATGGTCGATTTCTTCGCCTCGCGAGGCATTTCGCGCGATCAGGCGAACGCCTGCCTGACCGATCTGGATGCGGCGCAGGAATTCGTCGATAATTCGAACTCCTACGAAGTGACCTCCACCCCGACGCTGGAAATCAACGGCACGCGTCTGACCAGCGCGCCCACGTGGGAAGAGCTGGAGCCCGCCCTGCAGCGCGCGGGCGCCCGGTAATGGCGCCCGGCGGCGTCACTGTCTGCTGATGCAGTTTCGCCGCCTGCGCCTTTCCGGGTTCAAAAGCTTCGTCGAACCGGCGGAGCTGAGGATCGAGCCGGGGCTGACGGGCGTCGTCGGCCCCAACGGGTGCGGCAAGTCCAACCTTCTCGAAGCGATCCGCTGGGTCATGGGCGAAAGCTCGGCCAAGTCGATGCGCGGGTCGGGGATGGAGGACGTGATCTTCGCGGGCACCGCCAGCCGCCCGCCGCGCAGCTTTGCCGAAGTCTCGCTGCTGATCGACACCGCCGATGGCGACGAGATGGATGTCACCCGCCGGATCGAGCGGGGCGCGGGCAGCGCCTATCGCCTGAACGGCAGCGATGTGCGCGCCAAGGATATCGCGCTGATGTTCGCCGATGCCGCGACCGGCGCGCATAGCCCAGCGCTGGTGTCGCAAGGCAAGATCGCCGCCGTCATCGCCGCCAAGCCCGCAGAACGCCGCCAGATGCTGGAGGAGGCGGCGGGCATCTCGGGCCTGCACGTTCGGCGCAAGGATGCCGAGCAGAAATTGCGCGCGACCGAGGCGAACCTGGCGCGGCTGGAGGATCTGCTGGCGCAGCTCGACAGCCGGATGGGTGCGCTGCGGCGGCAGGCGAAAGCGGCGGAGAAATATCGCGAGCTGTCCGACCAGATCCGCGTGGCCGAGGCGCAAGTTTTGTTCGCCCGCTGGCGCGAGGCCGCTGCCGCCGCCGATGCGGCGCGCACGTTGGCAAAGGAGAGCGAGGCCGCGGTGACTGCGGCGCAGGCCGCGACCAGTGCCGCTGCCGAGGCGCAGCGCGAGAACGCGGTCCGTCTGGCGCAGACGCGCGAGGACATGGCCGACCGGCGCGACGATGTTTCGGCGCAGGCGAACCTCCTCACCATGCTGACCGGCAGGCTGGAAGCGGCGGAGGAAAAACTTGCCGATCTGGACCGGCAATATGCGCGGCTGAACAAGGATGAAGGCGACGCGGAGGAAAGCACCCGCAACGCTGCCGAGGCGATGGGGCGGCTGACCAAGGATATCGCGGCGGCCCAGAAGGCGCTGGCCGAGGACGAGGCTCGCCGCCCCCGGCTCGCCGCCGCACAGGACGATGCCGAACGCGCGGGCCGCGCCGCCGAACTGGCGCTGGCGCAGGCGACCGCCGATCAGGCAAGGGTCGAGGCCGACTGGCGCGTGGCCGAGGCCGCCGTGCAGCAGGCCGAAAACACGCTATCGCGCGCCGAGCGCGAGCTGGAGCGCAGCGAAGCCGAACGCGACGCTCTGGGCAGCGAGGACGAGGCCCGCGACGCCCTGCGCGCCGCCGAGACCCGCTGCGAACGGGCCAGTGCGGCGCGAAGCGAGGCGCGTACCACCATAGACGAGGCGCGGATCGCGCGTGATGCCGCCAGCGCCCGCCGCGATTCCAGCGCCAGCGCACTATCCTCTGCGCGTGCGGAACTGGCGGGCGTGGAGCGCGAGCACGACGCCTTGCTGCGCGACCGCACCGCGCGGGAAAAGGCCGACAAGGGCGCCAAGGGCCGCAGGCGCGCGATCGATGCGGTCAAGGCCGCGCCCGGTTACGAACGCGCGCTCGCCGCAGCCTTGGGGCGCGACGGGGCGGCACTGCTCGCCGCGCCTGCCGATGGCGAGGAAGGGCGGTTCTGGACGGGTTCGGCGGTGCCCAAGCCGCATACCGAGAGCCTTGCCGCCCATGTCACCGATGCGCCGGAGGAATTGCGGGCGCGTCTCGCGCTGGTGCGCGTGGCCGACGCGGATAGCGGACAGGCCCTTGCCCCGGGCGAGTGGCTGGTGACGCGGGCGGGTTCGCTGCGGCGCTGGGACGGCTTCGTGGTGCGCGGCGAGGGTGCGGCGGAAGCGGCGATGCTGGAGGCGGCGAACCGGCTGGATGCGCTGGCGGCACGGCTGCCCGAATTGCGCGATGCCTTGACGAAAGCGGAGCAGGAGCAGGCCGAAGCCAGCGCCGCCTTCGAACGCGCGCGCGAAGCCAATGCCGAGGCCGAACGCGCGATGACGGCGGCAGCGGACGAGGAACGATCGGCCCTGATGGCGCGGGGACAGGCCGAATCCGCGCTCGACCGCCTGCTGCGCGCCCGCGCCGAACTGGCCGAGCGCGTGAAAGAGCTGGCGGGCCGCGTCGCCGCCGCGAAGGACGAACTGGCCGACGCCGCCGCGCAGCGCGAAGCTCTCCCCGATCCGACCGCCCAGCGGCAGGCCAGCGAAGCGGCGCGCACCCGCAACGATGCGGCGCGCACAAGGCTGCAGCAGGCGATGGCCGAACATGCCGCGCTGGAACAGGCCCTGGCCGTCGGGCAGGAGCGCATCAATGCCATGCGCACCGACATGCGCGGCTGGGAAGGACGATCGGGCGATGCGGCGAGGCGGCTGGCCGAAACCGCCCGGCGGCGCGAGGAGATCGAGGAAGAGCGCGCCGTCACCGCCGCCCGGCCCGAGGCTTTGCAACGCGAGATCGAGCAGGCCAGCGCCGCGCGTGACCGGCTGACCGCCGAGTTGGACAAGGCGCAGGCCGCGCATGGCGAAGCTGAAGCCGCCGCGCGTGAGGCTGATGCCGCCTTCGCCGCCGCCAACGAAACGCTGGCCGCAGCGCGTGAGGCCCGCGCCGGGGCCGCCGCCCGCGCCGAGAACGAGGAAGCGCGCCGCGGCGAATTCGCGCGCGCCAGCGGCGAACGCTTCCACTGCCCGCCCCCTCTGCTGCCCGAACGGATCGGTTTCGACGGCGCCGAAGCCGCCAGCCTCTCCGCCGAACGCCATGCGCAGCAATTGGAGAGCCTGAGCGCGTCGCGCGAACGGCTAGGCCCGGTCAATCTGGTCGCTGCCGACGAGCTGGCCGAAGCCGAGGCCGAGCATGGATCGAGCGCCGCCGAGCAGGCCGAACTCGCCGAGGCGGTGCACCGGCTGCGCGGCTCCATCGGCAGCCTCAACCGCGAGGGGCGCGAACGGCTGCGCGCAGCCTTCGACGCGGTGGACGAGCATTTCCGCTCGCTGTTCGCCACGCTGTTCGGCGGCGGACAGGCGCATCTGGCACTGGTCGACAGCGACGATCCGCTGGAGGCGGGGCTGGAGATCTATGCCCAGCCGCCGGGCAAGAAGCTGCAATCGCTGACGCTGCTGTCGGGCGGCGAACAGGCGCTGACCGCGGTGGCGCTGATCTTCGCGCTGTTCCTGACCAATCCGGCGCCGATCTGCGTTCTGGACGAGGTCGATGCGCCGCTCGACGATGCCAATATCGAACGCTTCTGCGACCTGCTTGAGGTGATGGTCCAGCAGACGCAGACGCGTTACCTGATCGTGACGCATAACGCCGTCACGATGAGCCGGATGCACCGGCTGTTCGGTGTCACCATGGTCGAACAAGGCGTCTCGCGCCTCGTCAGCGTGGATCTTGGGGGAGCAGAGGAATTGCTGGCAGCGGAATGATGACCGACGAACTGACACAACTTCACCCGTCGCACCGCACGGCGATGATGATCGAGGGCGCTTTCGTCGCGGTGCCGCTGCTGGTCGCGGGCATCGTGCTTGAAATCGTCGGCCTGCTGCCGACCGGCGTCGTCATCGTGCCCGCCGCGCTGGTGGCGCTATGGTGCCTTGGCTGGGCGCCGATGCGCCGCTATCGGCACAAGGGTTTTGCTCTGGCGGAGGACCGGCTGCGCGTGGTCAAGGGCTGGCTGTTCCACCGCGATACGGTGGTGCCGTTCGGGCGGGTTCAGCATATCGACGTGATTCGCGGTCCGGTCGAACGCATGCTGGGCCTGTCGACGCTGGTGCTGCATACCGCCGGTTCGCACAACAGCTCGGTCGCGCTGCCCGGCCTGCTGGACAGCGATGCGCAGTCGATGCGCGAAGTCATCCGCAGCCATATCACCCGCGAGACGGAAGGTGTCTGATCCGCGCGGCGAAGCACCGCGCCGGACCGAATTGCTGGGCCTTGTGCCGTCGGTGACCAAGGGTCTGGCGCAGGCAGTATTCGCGGTGATCGCGGTTGCGGTCGGCGCGCGGGAAATCAGCTCCAACGCGTTCCTCATGGTCACGATCGCCGTGCTGATCGTCGGCAGCGCGCTGGCGGCCGCTTTTGTGCGGTGGTGGCGCACCGAATATCGCGTCGGCGCCGATGACATCAGGCTGGAAACCGGCCTTCTGTCGCGTGAAGCGCGTTCGGTGCCCTATGAGCGGATACAGGATGTCAGCATCGCCGAACCGCTGCTGGCGCGCCTGCTGGGGCTGGTGTCGGTGACTTTCGAGACGGGCGCGGGCGGCAAGGACGAGATCGAACTTGCCTATGTCACTCGTGCGGAAGGCGAGCGGCTGCGCGCTGTCGTGCGCCGCCAGCGCGAGACGCCGGTCGAGACAGGGGCCGCTGGGGCCGTAGCGCCCGCCGACGCCGCCGAAGAACCGTCCGAGACATTATTCGCGATGGATCTGGGGCGGGTCGTGCATTTCGGCCTGTTCGAATTCTCGCTGGTGGTGCTGGGCGTGATCGGGGCGGCGCTGCAGCAACTCGATTTCCTGCTGCCCTTCGACATATGGAGCGCGGATTTCTGGACCGATTTATTCGCCGTCCAGACCGACACGCTGCGGCACTGGGGTTTTGCCGCGCAAATATTCGGTGCGGTTCTCGCGGCGGTTTCGCTGCTGGTGCTGGGAGTGGTGACCGGAGTCGTGCGCACGGTTTTGCGCGATTACGATTTCCGGCTGGAACGGACCGAGCGCGGATTTCGCCGCCGCCGCGGTCTGCTCAATCGCACCGATGTGGTGATGCCGGTTCACCGCGTCCAGGCGGGCGTGCTGGCGACCGGGCTGGTGCGCCGCCGGTTTGGCTGGCACTCGCTGAAATTCGTCAGCCTTGCCAATGATGCGAAATCGGCCAGTCACGATGTCGTCCCCTTCGCCCAACCGGACGAGATCGCGCCCGTCGCGCGCGCCGCAAGCATCGCCCTGCCGGGTCCGGACACGCGCTGGCATCGGCCCAGCAGGCGGCCCTGGACCGACAGCTTCGTGTTTTTCGCCGCCGCGCTGACCGCGGCGGGCATGGTCATGGCCATCGCGGATGTGCCGTGGTGGCCCGCTCCGTTGGTGGCGATTCCGGTGGCGGGCGTGCTTCACGCGCTGCACTGGCTCCGCCATGGCTGGGCGATGGACGACGGGCAATTGTTCGTCCGCACCGGGCTGCTGGCACCGGTCGTGACCTCCGCCCCCGCGATCAAGCTTCAGAGCGTGGAAATCGCGCGCGGCCCGCTGGGCAGGCTGCGCGGTTACGTCGCGCTGAAATGCGGGCTGGCCGGCGGCAGGCTGGAAATCGACGGATTGATGCACGACACGGCAGAGGCGCTGCGCCAGTCCATCCTGGCCGAGATCGCGCGCGTGGACTTCTCGCGCCTCAACACCCCTGCGGTAAAGCGCTGATCCGTCAGAAATATTCGCGAATGGCGCGCATCAGCCGCGCGGGCATGGTCATGCGCGCGAACCGGCTGGCGCTCTGCCATCCGCCCGCGCTGGTGCGAATATCCAGCGGGTCGGCGGCGGCATAGAGGATCAGGCCGGACAGGCTGGCGAAGCCGGGGGTCGCATGCGCTTCGGGCAGGCCGCTCATCTTCGGGGCCGCGCCGGTGCGGACGGGTTTCGCCAGCGATTGCTGCATGTAATCGGCTAGCCCCGCCAGTTCGCCGCCGCCGCCGGTCAGCACGATCTGCCGCCCGTTGCCGCCGCGCCCGGTGACGAAGCCCAGCGACTTCAGCGTCGCCGCCACGTCCTGCGTCCAGCGCGCCAGCTGGCTGTTGATGACCGCCACCAGATCGGCACGCAAAATTGTCTCCGCGCTTTCCGCGCCATTGCCTAGGGGAATACGCTCGCGGTGGTCGGTCGGGCTGGCGATGGCCGAGCCATAGACGCATTTCAGCCGCTCGGCCTGCGTGCGGCGCACTCCGAAGGCGCTCGCAATGGCATCGGTGATGTCGCCCGAGCCATAGGGCAGCACCGACATGCCGACCAGAATGCCGCCGACATGGACCGAGACATGCGTCACCTCCGCCCCGAAATCGACCATGGCGACGCCCAGCTCGCGCTCTTCGTCCGACAAGCAGGCGTGACCGGTGGCGATGCCGGCTCCAACGACGCCCTCGACGTTCAGATGCGCGTTCTGGACCGCTTCCATCAGATTGCGCAAAGGCCCGGTCTCGGCCTCCATGACATGGACTGCGACCGCCAGCCTCTCGGCATGAAGCCCGCGCGGATTGCCCACGCCATGCGCGCCATCCAGGATGTAATGCGCGGGCTGCGCATGCAGCACCACGCGCGGCGCGCCGGCGGGCGGAATGATCTGTTCGCGCGCGTCGGACATCAGATATTCGATGTCGTCCTGATCGATGCGGCGGCCGCCAACCTCAAGGTCGATCTCGCGGATTTCGGACATCAGGCCCGCATTGCCGCAGCCGATCCATACCGATTCCACCTGCGTATCGGCGGCGCGTTCGGCGCGTTCGATGGCGTCGCGGATGGCATGGGTCGCCGCGTCCATGTCGGTGACATATCCGCGCCGGATGCCGTCGGCGGCGCGGTGCCCGCTGCCCAGCACGACCAGCTCGCCATCCGCGGTCAGCCCCGCGATCATCGCGGCGATGCGGAACGATCCGATGTCGACCGCCCCGATGATCTTTTCAATACGCGTTGCAGCCATCCGACCTACCCCCCGATTTCCTCGCCCGATTCCTGGGCAGCCGCGGCCTGCGCGGCCTCGCGCTCAAGCCGCTTGCGCTGTGCTTCCATCTCGGCTTCCTCTGCCGCGCGGCCGGGCACGCGCATATAGATGCGGTCGTCGGCGCGCATGTCGAACACCGACACCTTGCCGCCCAGCAGGCGGTTCATTCCGTCGAGCCGTGCGAAAGAGACCAGCGCATCGGACGATTCCTCGTCCCCCTCGGGCAAGGCCACGACCTGCCCGGTCTTGAACGTCAGGTTCCAGCGGCGATTGCCGACCCACTCGGCGGCGCGCACCTGCGGCTTGAGCGCGGGGGCGGCATCGAGCAGTTCGGACAGTTCGACCGCCCGGTCCGCCGCGCCGTCGCCTGACAGCACCAGCATCTTTTCCGCCTCCCCGCGCTTGACGGGTTCGAGGCGGTGGCCCGACGGGTCGATCAGCACATATTCCTCGCCCTCGCGCAGGACGGCGTGGGGGCGGCGTTCGACGATGTCGATCACCAGCGTATCGGGAAGCTGCCGAGAGACGCGCGCATCGGACACCCACGGCAATTGCAGCAGATCCTCGCGCAGCACGTCGACATCCATCAGCGGCATGGGCACCTGCTGAACGGCCACGGCGCGTTCGTAGATCGCCTGCCGGTCCATCCGGTCGACGCCGCGCACCTCGACCTTGCGCACGGTGAAGCCCGCATCGTCCGCCATGCCGCCGACGCGGTCGCGCACGGCCTCGGGCAGGCCGGCATAGATCGCCAGCGCCACCAGCGAGACCGCAGCGAGCGCGATGAAGACGCCGATGAAGAATTTCTGCAGCCCGGTCTCGGAAATCGGCACCTTGTTCCATGCCGCGCCGACCGCGCCGCCGGTCTTCTGCTTCGCACCGCGAACCGCGCGCGCCTTGCCCTTGGCAGCGGTGGCGCGGCGCACGCCCTTGCCGCCGCGCTTGATGGTGGTCGCGCTCATTGTCCGGCCTCTTCAGCGGTCAGGCCGACGCGGCGAATTTCCCATTCGAGTTCGATGCCGCTGTTCTCGCGCACGCGGCGGCGTACCTCTTCGCCCAGCGCCTCGATATCGGCGCTGGCGGCGTTGCCGTTGTTGATGAGGAAATTGGTGTGCTTCTCGCTCACCTGCGCGTCGCCGATGGCAAGGCCGCGGCAGCCTGCGCGGTCGACCAGCTCCCACGCGCTGTGCCCCGGCGGGTTCTTGAAGGTCGAGCCGCCCGTCTTCGTGCGCAGCGGCTGAGAGGCTTCGCGCGCGGCGGTGATGCGGTCCATCTCGGCCTGGATCGCGGCGGGATCGCCCTTGCTGCCGCGCATGGTGGCGCTGGTGACGATCGCGCCGCCGGGCAGAGCCGAGTGGCGATAGCTGTATTGCAGATCGTCCAGCGTGAATACGCGCCGTTCGCCGCTGCGCAGCACGACTTCGGCCTCGACCAATATGTCCTTCACCTCACGCCCATAGGCGCCGCCGTTCATGCGCACGAAGCCGCCGACCGAACCGGGGATCGACTTCAGGAACTCAAGCCCCGCGATGCCGTGATCGCGCGCGCTGGAACTGGCGAGCACGCCCGATGTGCCGCCGCCCAGCTTCAGCGTCAGATCATCCAGCCGTTCGACATCGGCAAAACCCTTGCCCAGCCGGACGACGACGCCGTTCACGCCGCCGTCGCGAATGATCAGGTTGGACCCCAGCCCCAGCCCCATCACCGGCACCCAATCGGGCAGCGCGGACAGGAACACGGCGAGATCATCGGCATCGGCGGGTTCGAACAGCAGTTCGGCGGGGCCGCCGGTCTTGAACCATGTCAGCTTGGCCAGCGGCGCATGCGCGGTCAGCCGCCCGCGCGGTTCGGGCACGCTGATCGAGCCGCCGCGCAGCGCGAATTGCAGTTCGCCGGTGTGGGGCTTGCTGGCCATCACGGGGTGCGGCTCCGCCTTTGCGACACCTCGTTCGCGAGATCGGCGGCCCAGCGCGTGATGTCGCCCGCGCCAAGGCACACGACGATGTCGCCCGGCTCGACCACTGGGGCGAGCGTGTCGGCGAGCGCGTCGGCATCCTCGACGATGCCGGTGTGGCGGTGGCCGCGCTCTTTCAGGCCTGCGACCAGCGCCTCGGCGCTTGCCCCTTCGATCGGCTGTTCGCCCGCGGGATAGACCGGGGTGACGAACACGATATCGGCGTCGTTGAACGCGCTCTGGAAATCTTCCATGTGATCGCGCAGGCGCGAATAGCGGTGCGGCTGCGCGACGGCGATGACGCGGTGGCGCGCGCCTTCGCGGGCAGCAGACAGCACGGCGCGGATCTCGACCGGGTGGTGGCCGTAATCGTCGATGACGATGGCGGGGTCCCCGCCCTCGAACGCGATCTCGCCCACTTTGGTAAAACGCCGCCG
>CERQ01104567.1_pt1 | contig 22093 bp, 20 predicted proteins | sample 530711 | NCBI WGS metagenome assembly CERQ01 (sample SAMEA2620882, study PRJEB7988) | marine metagenome | biome: marine biome (ENVO:00000447); feature: mesopelagic zone (ENVO:00000213); material: "saline water (ENVO:00002010), including plankton (ENVO:xxxxxxxx)" | depth 850 m | reverse complement strand
CGCTTAAGATCAACCCTCCAGACGAGGCCAACACTCATCAAGCGAGCAACCTCATCTGTGCCAAATGTTCTGACGACGGACAATCACGGGATTGACGGGGGAAGATGCGCTTGCCCCTTGTGAGAACACCAAGATCTGAACCTACCGGCCCCTCGCCTCGGTGAGGGGCCATTTTCTGCGCTTGGGGGCCTTCCTGCCGTTCACGGGCCTGTCGGTGATTGGGAGGTTCGGCAAAATCGGTAATCTGTCCATTTCGCTGATAATGGCGAGGAAGTCGAACATTCGAAACGTGGGCTTTCAAACGCGATTGCGGCAATGTTCCCCTATATTTGAACCCGGGGGCGTTGTGGCTGTTCCACTAAAACAGCGATAACAGCGAGGCGTAGTCATCGCTCCACCTTTCACGAGAGGGCGGAGGCAATGGCTGCCAATGCGCGCTGTAAAGCCGCAATTGCTCCAACCGATCCCGACTTGGCGCGAGAACGATCCAGTCCGAGGCAGTTAGCCCTTCCGGAAGTCCATCGAAGTCCTCCCGCATCATCCCATGCCAGTCATTTTCGCCGAGGGCCGCTATCATGGGTGCCAGGTCGAAGAAGCGATTGGAGATATGGATCAGCAGAAGGCCGTCATCGGCCAGCGCCTTGCGATAGATTGCGAAGGCTTCCTGCGTAAGCAAGTGCAGCGGAATCGCATCCGAGGTGAAGGCGTCGATCGCCAGTATATCAAGATTGCCAGGCTGTTCGTCAGTCAGGTTCAGCCTTGCATCGCCAATCACGATCCGCGCATCGGGCGCGCACTGCTCAACAAAGGTGAAGGTGCCCTCCTGCGAAAAGCGCACGACGAGGGGATCGATTTCGTAGAAGGACCACCGCTGACCCGGTTTGCGATAGCAGGCGAGAGTACCTGCACCCAAACCGACGATACCCACCCTGGCGTCGGAATCCGCCAATGACAGCGCCATGCCTATGCCGGCAGTGCGCCCATAATAGGCCGTCGGCTCCTTCCTGCGGCCCGCCGCCTGCCATTGCTTGCCATGCATGGTGGTGCCATGCGTCAGTTGCAACATTTCGCCGCTGCGTGCTTCACTGACACTGTAAACGCCGAAATAGCTGCGCTCTCGCCTTCCTTCGAGGCTGAGCTCCAGCGTTGCGAAGCCGCCATGCCCCAGCATGAGTAGCAGGAAGACAAGCGTGAAGGCGGCGCGGCGCCCCGAAAGCAACGCTCCCAGCAGGATCAACAGGCTGGCCAGCACAATGATCGCGGCGCCGTATCCTCGCGCGACCGCGATGGCTAGGGCGATCGCCAGCACGAAAGCCCCACTAAGGGCGACGAGCACCCACCCGGGCCGGGCAAAGACGTTCCAGCGCTCCCCCAGTACGGACAGGTACGACTTGCGTCGAATCAGCAGCGCGGCGGCCAGGAGCAGCATGGCATGCTCGTAGATCCAGTCGAACAGCAGCGGCGCAATCAATGCCGTAAACACACCGCCCAGCGCGCCGCCAAGCGATACGATCAGATAGAAGGAGGTAAGCTGCCTGGGATCGGGCCTGAGTGCATAAAGACGCCCATGCAGCACGACGGCCAGAACGAACAGCAGGGCCACCATTGCCAGCGCGATTGCCGGGTTCGATTGCCCGCCCGAAATCATAGCCAGCCCGCCAACCAGCAACAGGAGGATGGGCGCATAAAATTCCAGAATGCGCACCCAGTCGCCGCGGTCGGAAAACGCGACCGAGAAGCTGAGCAAATATAGCCCCAGCGGGATGACCCAGAGAAGCGGCATGGCCATGAGGTCGGTCGTCAGGAGCGTGGTCGTCGACATCATCAGTCCGGCCGGAACTGCCGAGAGCGCCAGCCACGTCAGGATGCGCGCCCGGCCGATCGGCGCGCGCGCTTCGGTGTCCGTCCGGGTGCTATCCTTACGCAAGCCATCAGCCTTGCCGACAAAGCGCCAGCGTGTCGCCGCGGCAAGAATAACCAACACGATCAAGATGAGAAAGCCGGCGCTCCACGCGTCGCTTTGCCGGGAAAGCCCCATGTTCGGTTCGACCAGGAACGGATAGACGAGCAAGCCTGCAAAGCTGCCCAGATTGGATGCGGCATAGAGGCGGTATGGATTGCCCGCGCCAGAGACGGCGGCATACCAGCACTGCAACAGGGACGCCTGCGACGACAAGAGCAGGAAGACCGGGCCGATCATCGCTATGAACAGGAAAGGGACCCACAATGTCTCCCACCCCGGCGGCGCCCAATTGGTCACCGGTGCGATCGGCAAGGTCAAGGCCGCCAGCGACAGCAATACGGCGTGAATCACCACCTGTCTGCGGAAAGCCAGCCTGCCTATGACATGGGCATAGGCATAGCCGCCCAAGAGCAGAAACTGGAAAACAATCATAGCGCTGTTCCAGACAGCGGGCGCTCCCCCGAGGCGAGGCAGGGCCATGCGCGCGACCATCGGCTGGACGATGAACAGCAGGAAACTGCCAAAGCCTATGACGACTGTAAATAGTGCGCCCACGGCAATGCTGTTGAAACGATTTCCAATCACGTGCTTGCGCACTCCCATGGAATTCCGTTGCGACCGCAAAGGTCCTCAGAGCACGAAGCCATTTTTTCGCCGATCAGAATGATTGCCGCCGGGTGCGCCAATAGGCCAACCTGTTTCGTAATCTCACTGACATGGCTCCGCTTGATCGAGAATGCCGGTCATACAGCATAGACAGGGTGACAGGTCCTGGTTCCGGCCTGATATGCCGCGCCCGAGATCCCTAAAGACCGGCGAATTCCGCACCCAAGGCGCCGGGACCTTCGAATTTCTCATCTTCCCGCGCACCGATTGCAGGCTTTCTGCGCACATAGCGATCGTCCTGCAGGCATTCGATCAGGAAGGCACCGAGGTCGCCGATGCGGCACCGGAATGCTTCGGTAGGTAAAAACTCGTCCTCTACCAGCAGCGCCCCCGAAGCGGGTTTGTCGATAAGCCAACCGGGTCGAACTGCGGTCCATTTCAGATTGGGCCGTTTTTCCAATTGCGCCTCCATATCCCTCATCTGCTCCAGAATATTGTGCAACGCTGGTACGACCGTCAGCTTGAACCAAAGTGGCAGATTGGGTTGATCTGTCACGAAGGCCGCCGAAATCACCGCGATCCGGTCGATACCGGCCCGCTCCATGCCATCGACTATGTTTGTAGTCCCTTCGGTATAGAGCGGCGGGGGAGACAGCGCATTGCTTGGCGAAAAGGCGACGCCCAGCGTGGAGATGACGGCGTCGCAACCTTTCATGAGGTCGTCCAGTCCGCCTTTCATCACGTTCGCTTCTCGATAGACGACGCCTTCGACCCGATCGGTTTGTCCGGGCAAGGCCCTGTCGATCGCCACCACGTCCCACCCGGCGCGCACGCCGTGCCTGACAACTTCGCGACCGGTTGCGCCGTCAGCACCGAGGATTGCAATGCGTGTCATACTTCTCCAGCTTCGCTTCCTGACGACCGGGATAGAATGTTCCGTCTGATCGTTATCGAACCGTTGTTCCGCCCACTATGTTCCTCCAAATTTGTGAGCGACCTGTGATTTCGAGATGTATGAGGCGGAAATTCTCATTTGGGGGAATTGATTGGGCATGTTTGCCGGCAGTTATTGCGGACCCGCGCCAGATTTAGCCGAGATTGCTTCGCGCTGGAACTTCGATCCGGTTTTGCTCGCGGTTTTGGCGGCTGCGATCACGGTGGCCTTGCGGACAGGCAACCGGCTGGCCGCAGCCGGCGTCGCATTGCTGTTCGTGGCATTTGTCTCCCCTTTGTGCGCCGCGAGCGTGGCGCTTTTTTCCGCACGCTCGGTTCACCACCTGCTCCTGATCGCCGCCGCGCTGGCCGTCTCGTTAGTGAAAGGGGATCGCCTGCCGGGCTGTCGCACCGATTTGCCCTGGTCGGTCGGCTTGGCTACGATCGCGATGACAGCGGTATTCTGGGGCTGGCACGTACCTGCGCTTTACGATGCGGCGCTGGCCAATATGGCGGTCTACTGGCTGATGCAGATCACCATTTTCGCAAGCTCGTTCGCGTTCTGGCTGGCGATCCGCCGGGCCAATATCGTTACGGCCGTCGGCGGCCTGATCGTTGGAATGGTGCAGATGGGATTGCTCGGTGCGATCCTGACTTTCGCCAATCGGCCCCTTTATGCCGTTCACGCCATCGCGGCGCCGTCGTGGGGCCTTTCACCCACTGCGGACCAGCAGATCGCCGGCCTGATCATGTGGGTCGGCGGCATGGTGCCTTTCGCCCTTGGCGGCGCTATGATAGCAATGCACGCTTGGCAGCGTCAGGCTGAGACTGACGCCAGCCCGGTGTCAGGCAAGAATCTTGCCTGACAGTTAGCGGACCGACCCTGATATGATCCTGTCACTGGTAAAGGCGCTGCATATTGCCGCCCTGATCATGTGGTGTGCCGGCCTTTTCTGCCTGCCCCTCATGCTGAGCAAGCACGAGATCGGCGAGGAGCAATCCCACTACAGCCAATTGCGTTTGCTTACGCACCGCGGTTACGCCTATCTTGTGACGCCGGCGGCGATTATCGCGATTGCGGCGGGGACGGCGCTCATCTTCCTGAACGAGGTCTTCACCCTATGGATGTTCGTTAAATTGCTGGCGGTCGGCGTACTCGTCACGCTCCATGCATGGATCGGACATCTGGTGGTTTTGATGAGCGAACGGCGCGGCAGCTATGTGCCGCGCACGTCGATCCCGACGCTGGTGCTGATTTCCATCACGATGCTGACGATCCTGTTCCTGGTATTGGGCAAGCCTGCGCTCGAAAGTTTTGCGCCCGATCTTCTCCGCGAACCGCTCGGTCACGAACTTCCGGTCGACGAGACGCCGATTTGATATTCGAACACCAGCTTGCCCCCATGCCATCCCGTGAAACCGGTAAAGGCGACGGCGAAGGCAGAGATCATGATGCCGTAGGGAAGCACTGCCTGTTCAAAGCCCAGCAATCGAAAACCCCAGTTCATGCCAAGGATGGACAAGAGCATCACCGCGATGATGAAATGCGTCCAGCTGGCGGCGCGCTGGCGAATTCCGGGCACGCTCAGCAGTTCGACCGTGCCGGTCAGCCCCGCAAGAACGCCGAACAGAAAAGCCATCCCCGCAGCCCACAGACCAGCGCGCGCCCAGAAGATGTCGCCAGTCCACCAATAGAACAGGTCCGCGCCCAGCACACAGCTTGTCAGCGCTATCGGAAAGGCTACCAGCATGGCGTGGATGGGGTGTCCGGCAACGGCGATGCGGGATTCCAGCCGGTGAAAATTGGGCTGGTTTTCGACGGGGTCGACCAGCACTGCCGGCTCCGCCTCAACCAGCTCCTTTTCGACAACCTTGTCATGCATGCTGTCACTCATCGATTTCGTCCTTCGCGCGATCGGCTCCGGCTGGCCAGCCCGATCTGCCTGTTGCCTGCTCTTGCGGCGTGCAAGGGTGGCTTGTCCACCATAGATCCCGCAGGCCCGTCCGCATCGCGCGTCGCGAACCTGTGGTGGTGGATGCTGGGTGGCTCTGCCCTGTTGTGCACGCTGGTGTTTACGCTCTTGCTGGTCGCCCTGTTCCGGCGCGGCGTGGCGGATCGCGAAACACCGGCCCGCAAGCGGGTATGGATCGGATGGCTGGGCGTCGTCATGCCGGTGGCGGTGCTGATGGTGCTTCTCGGCTTTGCGCTGTGGGTGGGTGAGCGCAACCTGCCAACCGACCGAGCCGCGCAGGTGGTTCAGGTAACGGCCTATAATTACGGCTGGGAGTTCTGTTACGAAAATGGCAGCTGTTCGGAAGGCGTGCTGCGCATCCCTGCGCGGCAATCCGTCGACCTCGACATCACTGCGACCGACGTGATCCACAGCCTCTGGATTCCGCGACTGGCGGGGAAGATGGACGCGATCCCCGGCCAAATCAATCGGCTGAGGATCCAGGCGGACAGGCCCGGCCAATACGAAGCGGTCTGCGCGGAATATTGCGGCGTGGGTCACGTATACCACCGTTTCGTGGTGGAGGCTTATGACACTGGTGAGACTGACTACGCGGTGGAGGCGGCGCGATGAAGGCAATCGAGCTCCACCGCGAACTGACGCGCATCTGGCAAGGCGAACCCGGCTGGCGCGGCGTGTTCAGCAGCGTAAGCCATACCGATCTTGGCAAGCGCTTCATCGTTGCCGCTGCCGTGTTTTTCGGCATCGGGGGCGTGCTTGCCATGCTGATCCGTGCCCAGCTGGCCACGCCGCAAAGCGCGTTCGCCGGGCCGGAAGTGTATAGCCAGATCTTCACGATGCATGGTAGCATCATGATGTTCCTGTTCGCGATCCCGATGCTGGAAGGGCTGGCCATCTATCTGTTGCCCAAGATGCTGGGCGCACGCGACCTTGCCTATCCGCGCCTTACTGCGCTGGGTTGGTGGTGCTATGTTTTCGGGGGCAGCATCATGATACTCGCGCTTTTGGGCGGGGTTGCGCCCGATGCGGGCTGGTTCCTCTATCCTCCGCTTTCAGGGCGAGAATTCACCGCCGGCGTCAATTCCGATGTCTGGCTGCTCGGCATCACCTTCGTCGAGATCTCGGCGATGTGCGCTGCGATCGAGATCGTGGTGACAATCCTCAAGTTCCGCGCCGCGAACATGTCGCTGATCAGAATGCCGATCATGGCGTGGTATCTGCTGGCAACGGCCGGAATGATGATCTTCGGCTTCCCGCCGCTCATCCTGGGGTCGATCCTACTTGAAGTGGAGCGGGCGTTCGGATGGCCGTTCTTTCAGCCCGAACTGGGCGGTTCGCCGCTTTTGTGGCAGCATCTGTTCTGGCTGTTCGGCCATCCGGAAGTGTATATCATCTTCCTTCCTGCCGCCGGCGCGCTTTCCACTATCATTCCCGTGATGGCGCGCACACCCCTGATTGGATATGGCGCAATCGTGACCGCGGTCATGGCGCTTGCCTTCCTCAGCTTCGGGCTGTGGGTGCACCACATGTTCACGACTGGCATTCCCCATATGGCGCTCGGCTTCTTTTCCGCCGCCTCGGTTCTGGTGGCGATCCCCACGGCGGTGCAGATCTTTGCGTGGATCGGCACGTTCTGGGTTGGCCGGCCGAAATTCACCCTGCCGATGTATTACGTGGTCGGCTTCTTTGTCGTGTTCGTCCTTGGCGGGTTGACCGGGGTGATGCTGGCCATCGTGCCTTTCGACCAGCAGGCTCATGATACTGCGTTTGTTACCGCGCATCTGCATTACGTGCTCGTCGGCGGGTTCGTTTTCCCTATGCTGGCGGCAGCCTATTACTGGATGCCGCATGCGACCGGTCGGACGCGGGTCATGCGGATCGGCATCGCGGCGTTCTGGCTGATCTTCATCGGATTCAACCTTACCTTCCTGCATATGCACCTGACTGGCCTTCTGGGCATGCCACGCCGCGTTTATACTTATCCGGCAGAGGCGGGCTGGACCTGGCTCAATCTCATCTCTTCGGTCGGCGGCTTCATGCAGGCCTTTGGCTTCGGGCTGTTCGCGATCGACATCGCACTGCAACGGCGGCTGGGCAATCGGTCGCGCCGCGATCCGTGGGATGCGGAAACGCTGGAATGGGCGATGCCCACACCGCCGCCGCAGTATAATTTCGCCAGTCTTCCCACAGTTAGCAGTCGCGAACCGTTGACGCACGAGCGAAATATCGGCGCGGGCCTTGCTGCCGGAAAGGGACTGCTGGGCCGAACCATCGATGGCCGGCGCGAAACTCTGGCGGTCGATATTGTCACCGGCGCACCCGAACATGTTGTCGTCTTACCCGGTCCCAGCCGCCTTCCCTTCTTCACCGCCATGGTGATCGGCGGCTTTTTCCTGTCCATGCTGCTCAGCCTGTACTGGCTGGCCCCCGTATTCGTTATCGGCACCGCGGTCATGGTGTGGCGGTGGGGGAGCACCACCGGCACGATTCACGATCCCGGCCCGGTCGATACAGGAAGGGGCTTCACCTTGCCTACCGGTTTCGCAGTCCGTGGCAGCGTCGGTTACTGGGGTAGCGTTCTGGCCATAGCGGCAAGCGGAACTCTTTTCGCTTCGCTGGTCTTTGGCTTCTTCTTTCTATGGGTGGTGGCGCCCAACTGGCCGCCGCCGGGAGGTTACGGGCTCTATCTCGCTGAACCCCTGATCGTCACCGCGGGCGCCGGGGCCGCCATCATGGCCTCGCGGATGGGGATGCGCGGCTTTCACCGCGCGGAAGGCAGTGCGTTGGCGGCAGCGGGAGGGCTTGCGGCGGGTATCTGTGCACTTCTGTTCGGCGCAGTGCGCCACCTTCCCGGTCCGACAGATCATGCCTTCGCGGCCGTTGGATGGATGCTCGTCAGCTATGCGGCATTTTCGGCATTAGTGGGGATATTGATGCAGGTTTTCGCGCGGGGCCGGATCTCCAGCGGACATGTGACCGCCGAGCGCCCTCATCAATTTCGCATCGCCGCCGTGTGGAGCGACTATGGAGCAGGTGTCGCCATCGCGGTTGCATGGCTTCTTGCGTGGTCGAGTGCAACGCTGTGATTGCCCTGTTGCGGATGATCTCGGGCATTGTCCTGTGGGCCGCGGCATTCAGCACGCTTTATGCGCTCCATGGGCTGAACTGCTCTTTCGACAGTACGGGCGAAGGGCCTTTCGGCCTAGTAACGGGCAGGGCATTGCTGCTGGCCACTTGGGCCAGCCTGCTTGTCGCACATGCCTTCTTAGTCGCCTGGCTGCTCAGGCGGCACTCAACATTGCTGGACCGGATTGGCATTGCGCTTGGATGGATCGGCCTAGGCGCGACGATAATAACCGGGGTGCCGATATTGATGATATCAATCTGCATATGATTGATCGATAATCCCTTTCAGACCGATCGGGCGGATAATCGAAATACGCAAGCGACTTGGCGAACGGCAGACCAGCCAGCAGTGGTCATTCGGCCTTTGTTAGAACCTGACGGGGTATGGCGGAAACTGGTCGGAAGATGACGCCTGCGCGGAACTGTCGGAAGGGCAGCTTACAGCCAATCGGATCTCATAACCTGCCCTTCCGGTTCGTCCCAAACCCGGTCATACAGAGCCGATCAAATTTCCTTTTCCGGTGTCAAGCGAACAACAGGCAATCGCAATGACTGGGACGAAAGCTCAGAGCTGACCCATTGGCGTGGCAGCCAGAACATCCGCTATCGCTACCAGTGCTTTCAAGACCTGCTACCGCGGATCGTCCGACCCAACGATAAGTGCGGCACTCTGTGGAAGCGCGCCGGACGGGCGGGAGTTCTGTTCAGATGCGGACGACCTACAAAGCCGCTTGATTTTACCCTGCATCGAGCAAGATCGGATGTTTGCAGGGTAAATCTTGCAGCTGCGCGCTTTACCCTGCATTATGAATATTTCCGCTCTGGCAGGGTAAAACATGAATATTCAAACATTTTCAGACGAGCAGGCGAGGGTGATCGTCAATCTCGACCAGGCCTATCAGGTCTGGATGGATGCTTTGCGGACCTTGAACGACATGCCTTACAATCTACGGATCAAGGAGGTGTCGGGTAGAAAGTACCTGTACGAGATCACCGATCGCCGCGGGAACATGAAGAGCATGGGGCCGCTCGATGAAGGCAAGCAGGCCGAGTTTGACCAGTACAAAGCAGAAAAGGCGGAGCTCAAGGAGCGACTGGCGGGGAGCAAGGAAACCCTCCAGGAGCAGACAAACCTTTATCGTGCCTTGCGTCTTCCCATGCTTCCCACCGAGGCCGGGAAAATCTTGCGCGAGGCCGACCGCCTTCGCATGTTGGGCGATCAGGTAATGGTTGTCGGGACGAACGCACTGATTGCCTATGCGCTGGAGGCCAACGGTTTCATCCGGGACGCGCCCGACACCACTATCGATTTCGATCTGGCACTGACCGGTATCGACTTCGACGAAGATCGCGCGACCTTGTGGAAGGTGCTGAAGGAAGCCGATGCCACCTATTCGGTCAATACCGAACGGCCATTCCAGGCCCGAAATGCCAAGGCCTACGAGGTTGAAATCCTGTCAGCGCCAAGTCGCATAGCGGGGCAGGCGCCAAAGGACCGTCCACGACCTGTTCCGCTACCCGAACAGGAATGGCTGCTAAACGGCAGGCCGGTCGACCGTGTTGTCGGTGTCCGGGATGGGGAAGCCGCGCGCATGATCGTGCCCGATCCACGCTGGTTTGCACTCCAGAAGCTGTGGATGGCGGAGAAGCCAGAGCGCGACAACCAAAAGAAGCCCAAGGATCGCAGGCAGGGAAGGGCGCTCCTCGATGCCGTTTGGCTGACCATGCGTCATTACCCGCTTAATGATGCATTTTACGAGAAATTGCCCGCAGATTTGCGGCCGCACTACGAGGCTTGGGAGAAGCAGAAGCCAGAACGCTCATGACGGGGGCCGGTGAGAGAATGTTCGAAAACGTACGCTAAGCATCCCGACCGTTCCGATGGAGGCGGAGCGGCCTGAACCGCTCGCGGGGCTTGTCCATCTCGCTCCACAGATAGTCGCCAGTGAGGCCGATATGCTCCCAGCCCAATGGCGCGACATGGGCAAGCAGTTCGTCCAGCACCTCGACACCGCTGGCGCGCAAATGCCGGACGGCGCGGTCGAGATAGACGGTGTTCCAGAGCGTGACGGCCGCGGTGAGCAGGGTCAGGCCAGAGGCACGATGGCGCTGGTTCTCGAAGGTGCGGTCGCGCAGTTCGCCGAGGCGGTTGAAGAAGATGGCGCGGGCGAGCGCGTTGCGGGCCTCACCCTTGTTGAGGATGCTGCCGGTGCGACGCCGCTGTTCGGGATCGTCGAACCAGTCGAGCATGAACAGTGTGCGCTCAATCCGCCCGATCTCACGCAGCGCGCGGGCGACGGGGTTTTGACGCGGGAAACCCGCCAGCTTGCGCAGCATGACCGAGGCACTGACGGTGCCGGCGCGGATCGAGGCGGCGAGCCGCAGCGTCTCGTCCCAATCCTCTTCGATCGCGCGAACGTTGACCGGGCCCGCGACAAGTTGGCGCAGCGTCGGCCAAGGATCGAGCGACGACAGGCTATACAGGCGGCGTTCGTTGAGGTCGCGAATACGCGGTGCGAAGCGGAAGCCGAGCAGATGGCACAAGCCGAAGACATGATCGACCGCCCCGGCGGTATCGGTCGCATGTTCGCGGATCACCAGTTCACTCTCATGATCGAGCAGGCCGTCGAGGACATGCGCGGCCTCACCAGCATTGGCGGCTATGACCTTGGTATGGAACGGCGTGAAGCGGTCGGTGACGTGGGTGTAGAACAGCACGCCGGGTTCGCTGCCGTAGCGGGCGTTGCGATCGGCGCGCGCCTCGCCCTGACCGCCGGCGCGGAAGAACTGCCCGTCCGAGGACGATGTGTCGCCCGGTCCCCAGACCTGGGCGAGCGGATGCGCGGTGTGGCAGTCTACGATCGCCGCCAGCGCCGACAGGTACGTTTCATCGCGCACATGCCATTCCGCAGTCCAGCGCAGGCGTGACAATGTCAGCCCACGCGAGCTTTCCGCCATGCGCCCGAGGCCGAGATTGGTCGCATCGGCGAGGATCGACCCCATCAGCGCGGACTGGTCAGAGGCCGGCTCGCCACTGCGGGCATGAACGAAACGGTCGGCAAAGCCCGACCACGCGGCGACCTCAACCAGCAGGTCCGTAATGCGGACACGCGGCAGCATCGCGTAGAGCCGGGCCTTCAGCGCCTCGGCATCGTCGGACGGAGATCGCCGGATCGGCGAGATCAACAACTGCCCGCGCTCGATCGTTACGTCGACCAGTTCGCCGGCCGCGGCTGCGCGCTCCACCTCGGTCATGCGCTGGGTCAGCATCGCGCGCCGTTCCTCATACCATTGAGAAAAACGGGACGGCACGGCGAGGCGCAGATCGCTATCGGTGCGCATCGTCTCAAAGGCGGGCACCGGCAGCAGGTAATCGTCCAGCGTGCGATAGGCGCGGCTGCCATCTACCCAGATGCTGCCTGATCCGAGCCGTTCGCGCAGGTGGACGATCACCGCGATCTCATAGGCGCGGCGGTCGATTGTCCCTTCGGCCGGCTGCACGACCTTGTGCCAGCGTGGCTTGATGAAGCTGGTCGGCACACGCTTCGGCAGGACCGATCGGCCGTCGCGGTACATCGTTCGCAGCGCCTCGATCGCGCCGAGCAGCGGATCGCCCGATCTCGCGGTCCGGAAGGTGAAGGCGGCGAGGAAGGTCGGGGCGAACCGCCGCACGGCAGGGTAGCGTTCGACCACTTCCTCCAGACCGTCATCGGCCGCACGCGTCAGATCCTCGGCGAAGCGGATGCTGCGATCGAGCTGATCCCAGCCCACCCGGTCATCGATCGTGCGAAAGGCGTCGCGTCCGCTCGCGCGTGCATCGACCAGCAAGCGGCCGAGCCGGACATGAAAGCGCGCCGTGTCTTTCAGCATCCGTGCCTGCCCGAGCAGCCGGTCGGACCGGGTACGGTCGGCGCGGCGGAACAGCGCCCCCACCATCTTCTCGACCATGACCAAGGCGGCATCGGTCAGCGCCGCCTCCATCTCGATCATGGAGGCGACCAGCATCGCGAGTCGGCGCGGGCGTTCGAGACGCCGGAGGTGTTGCGCAGTGACGATGCCGGCGGTCCGGGCGATGACGGCATAGCGGGCGGCATGGATACGTCGTGCCCGATCGGTTGCGATCCCGATGCCGCGCACCGCGTCGAGCCGTTCGACGATCCCCTTCAGGTTCGACGCCGATGGCGCTTCCGGCCATTCGCGTAGCCATCCCAGACGGGTGCGACCATTGTCATCGGATGCGATCAGGCGTTCGAGTGCCGCTTCCTGATCGGCCGAGCAATCGCGGATCAGTCCGGCATGGGCGGCCTTGCGTGCATGGGCCCGCACGATGAGGGCGAGCCGTTCCAGCGTCGATGCCGCAGGCAGAACAATCCGGTCGAGCCGCAGGCGATTGACCATGCCGGCGACGATCGCCTCGCCCCGATCGGTCGAGGTGGCGATCTCTGATCCCAGTGCCAGCGTCGATCGTACGTCGATCCGGTCAAAGGCGCGCAGACCAAGATACGCTTCGATCTCGGCGCGATGCTCGCGCAGCGTCGTCGCACGGGCAGAATAGTCGGCGAAGTCGTCGATCCGGCAACCGATCTGGTCGGCGAGCAGCGACAGCATGAGGGCGGGCACTGCTTCACTCGGCAGCAGCGCACGCCCCGGATGACGCAGGTAGCAGAGCTGCACGGCATAGCCGAGCCGGTTCGCTCTGCGCCGACGACGCGCTACCTGCGCGAGGTCATCGGGGCCGAGAGTGAAGAGCCGCTCGATCGTCGCGCTGTCAGAAGGCGGATCGAAGATCACAGCGCGCTGCGCAGGCGATAATATTGTTCTGGACGGCATCGGCTTCCTGTTTGTCACGCAACAGGGATGTGGCCCTGTTCATGGAGCATAGACGAGGAGACGGGTTATGTGACATTATGCAGATTGATCGACGGGCAATGCCGCTCCGTCACGCAGACGGACGTATATGTGACAACGCAGCTCGGTTACGCGCGAGTGTCCAAGGCGGATGGCAGCCAGGTTCACGACCTTCAGCACGACGCGCTGGTCGCGGCCGGCGTCGATCCCGAGCATATCTATGAGGATGCCGCGTCGGGCCGGCTCGACAAGCGGCCGGGGCTGGATGCCTGCCTGAAGGCACTGCGCCGTGATGACACGCTGGTCATATGGAAGCTCGACCGCCTCGGTCGCGACCTGCGCCACCTCGTTAACACAGTCGGCGACCTGACCAAGCGTGGCATCGGCCTCAAGGTGCTGGCCGGCGAAGGCGCGTCGATCGACACCACCACCGCCAACGGTCGGTTGATCTTTGCGATTTTTGCCGGCCTCGCCGAGTTTGAGCGCGAGTTGATCGTCGAGCGCACCCGCGCCGGTCTGGAATCGGCACGTGCGCGCGGCCGACATGGCGGTCGCCCGTTCAAGATGACGCCCGCCAAACTGCGGCTTGCCTAGGCGGCTATGGGCAAACCCGAAACCAAGGTCGCCGAGCTGTGCGCCGAGCTGGGCATCACGCGTCAGACGCTCTACCGGCATGTTACGCCGAACGGAGAGATCAGGACGGACGGACAGAAGCTTCTCGCTCGAAAAGCGCGCCCATCGATCAAGGCATGACGAATTTGAACAATCTCACGTTCGTATTCATCGGAGGGGAGCATCAGGTCCTGCATCTCGCGCCGGTCGCCGCAGAACTTAGCCTGAGCCATCCGGATATCACGGTCCGCTGCATCTGCGCCGACGACCGCACCGCCGCCGCCTTGCGCGCAGTGGCTGCGGCGATGAGAGCCAGCACGATGACCGTGACGCAGATCGCCTGGCCTTGGGCGGGCAGGATTGCAGCGCGCATAACGGGCAGCCGCTCGGCGGCGAAGGGGCCCCTGCTGGCGCGGATCCGATGGCAGGCCCGCAAGACCCAGGCCATCATCGTTCCCGAGCGCACCTCTGCGGCGTTGCGATGGCTTGGATGGAAGCGTCCGCTGGTACATTTCCGCCACGGCGCTGGCGACCGTGCACCATCCACCGAAGCCAAGCAGAGAGCCTTCGATGCCATCTTCGTTCCCGGACAGAAAGACATCGAGCGTGCCGTCGCGCAAGGCCTCAGCCGTAAGCGGCTTTCGGCCGTGGGCTATATAAAGATCGACTATTTGCAGGCCTTGCCCACCGGACCGCGATTGTTCGACAACGATCGCCCGACCGTCTTCTACAACCCTCATTTTGATCCTGCGCTGTCCTCGATCGGGATCGCTCGCGATGTCATCGCCCGTTTCCGCCAACAGGAGCGGTACAACTTGGTCTTCGCCCCTCATGTCCGCGCGTTCGAAAACCTCGATCCGATCGCGCGAGCGCGGTGGCTGGAACTTGCCGTGCCAGAGCACATCGCGGTCGATCTGGATTCTCCCAAGCTGTTCGACATGAGCTATGCGCGGGCCGCCGACATCTATCTGGGCGACATGTCGAGCCAGCTTTACGAATTCCTCGCTAAGCCGCGGCCCGTCGCTTTCGTGAATGCGCATGGCGCTAACTGGCAGGACGATCCAAGGTACGCTGGTTGGCATCTGGGAGAGGTCGCATCAGGTGCCGACGATGTGCTTGCTGCAGTAGATCGAGCCTTCGAACGGCATCCCGACATGATCCAAAGACAGGCGAAAGCGACAGCGTTCGCGTTCGGCCGCTACGATGGCGCAATCAAACGGGCCTCATACCAACTGCTCCACACCCTGCAATCGCTCTGATCCCTTAGCGTACGTTTTCGAACATTCTCTCACCGGACCCCGTGCCGAAGGACACGCGCGACGGGGTGGATGTCGTCCTCAGCCAGGCGGAGATCGAAGCCGAGAAGTTGCGGGAGGAGGTGGAGGGTTCGCTCGATCGTTCGGTGGAGCAAACCGCGGGCGAATTGCAGCACAGGACCGCTGCCAAGGAAGTGGTCGACGGAACCAGCGACCAGCGCGATCACGACGACCTGTCGAAGTTCAAGCACACCGGCAAGCGCGACGATCGCGAACGGCAGCGCCTGGCCCAGCGGGACGTCGAAGAGCGAAACGCGTCCAATCGGAACGTCGTCGCGCAGACGCGCCAGGTCAGAGGACGCGACGACGGCCAGGAAAGCATCCTCGAACGGGAGAACCGTCAAGGGTTCGGCCGTGAGACGGAAGAGCACCATGAGGTCTCCATCGAAGAGGATCAGGAGATGGGCCGGTGACCCCCTCTCCATCCATGCGCCGAAGCCGGAGCGACCACATGATCGCCGCGCTGCCCCATCAAGCTACGAAGACGCGGTTCCTCGACAATGAGGTGAGAGCCGGGATCGGCGGCGAGCAATTCGGCATAAGCGCCGACTGGCTCCTCCGCGGCCGCGGCCGAATGCTTCGAAGAGTAATCAGGCTCGGGAGCGTCTGATGCTGTCCGTCGCATCGGTTTCCTCCGCAGGCGGAGCAGCGAACTACTTCGCCAAGGACGACTACTATGTCGGCGATGGCCCTGCCGAGCTCAGCGAGTGGGGCGGCAAGGGTGCCGAGGCGCTGGGCCTGAGCGGTCCCGTCACGAAGGAGGATTTCGAGAAGGTCCTCGATGGCAAGCTGCCCGACGGGACCATCGTCAACGGCAACGAGAACCGGAGAGCTGGGATCGACCTCACCTTCTCCATGCCGAAGTCCGCAAGCCTCATGGCGCAGCTCGGCGGAGACAAGCGCGTCCTCACCGCGCAGGAGGCGGCGGTCAAGGCGACCATGACCTATCTCGAGAAGCATTTCGCCGAGGCGCGCGACTATTCGCGCAATCCGAATGGCGAAGCGGTTCAGACAGGAAAATTGCTGTACGCGCTCTTCCAGCACGACACGAGCCGCAAGCTCGATCCGCAGAACCACACCCATGCCGTCATCGCCGCCATGACCCAGGACAAGGCGGGCAACTGGAAGGCACTCTGGAACGGCGAGGTCTGGAAGAACAATTCCGTCCTGGGCTCGATCTACAATGCCGCGCTCCGAACGAACCTCGAGAAGCTTGGCTATCGGACCGAGCTTACCGGAAAACACGGACAGTTCGAGATCCAAGGCGTCTCGCGTGAGGTGATCGAAGCCTTCAGTCAACGTAGACTGGACATACTCGCGACAGCCGAAAAGCTCGGCCGACGCGCGAACGAGACCGAATTCCTGCGAGGCGTCACCAAGAACACCCGGGATCCGAAACTCAATCCTGATGACAAGCAGGCGCTTCGCCAGGAATGGGCGAAGCGCGCCGAAGGACTAGAGTTCGATGCCAAGGCGATGGTCGAACAAACGCGCGCCCGCATCGACAACGGCCGCGAGGGACCGCTGGGAACGGCCGAACGCGTCCGCGGAGTGATCGCAGCGGTCCAGGAGACCGCGCAGCTCTACACGCGTCCCGCCGACGAACTGACCACGAACGGCCTGCAGCGCATGGGTCTGACCCCGACGCAGCTGCGCACCGAACTCGTAACGGCATCCGCTGTTCGCGTGATCGGCGAGCGCGAGACGTCGTGGACGCGCGGCGAGCTGGTGAAGACCGCGCTCGACCTCGGCGCCAGGGGAGTGACAGTCGAAGGCGTCGAAGCGCGAATGGAAGCGCTGGTCGACAAGGGCCAGATGCTGCCAGGCAAGAGCGCCCGGCTCGATGGGGCGATCGAGAAATACACCACCCCCGAACACGTGGCGATAGAGCGGGCGACCCTCGCCAACGTGACTGCGGGGAAGGACGCGAGTCCAGGCATGATAAAGGCTAGCGGGGCCCCCGAGCGGTTGCGCGCGGTGTCGGGCGAGTACGATCTCAACGCCGAGCAGATCGCTGCCGGCACGCTGGCCTTGTCGAGCGACGACCGCACCGTCGTCATTCAGGGCGTGGCCGGAGCCGGCAAGACGACGCTCATCTCCGCGATCGCTAGCGTTGCGCGCGAGGAGGGCAGGGACGTGATCGGCCTCGCCTTCGCGAACAAGATGGTCAATGACCTGCGCAACGAGACCGAGATACGCACGGCGAACGGCGAGGCGGTGAAGGAGGGCATCGAAGCTAGGACCGTCTCCTCGTTCGTGAACCAGCACCTGCGCGGTGCGCTTCATGGCAGCGGACCAACCTTCGAAGCATCGCGCGCTGCGCTCGAGGGCAAGGTCCTCGTGCTCGACGAAGCCTCGCTGGTCGCGAACAAGCCGATGAACGACCTCCTCACCATCGCCAATCGCCTGGGTGTCGAGAAGCTGGTGATGATCGGCGACAAGGCGCAGCTGCAACCGATCGAGGCGGGCAAGAGCTTCTCGCTGATCCAGGCGGATTATCCCGCGCTGGCCCGGCTCGACACGAGCCTACGTCAGCGCACCGAGCACATGAAGGAAGCCTCGGGCCTCGCCCGCGCGGGCAGGTTCCGGGAGAGCTTCGCCTTGCTCGGCGACAAGGTGGTCGAGGCGGGCAAGGACCATCTGGAGGTTGCGGCGAAGACCTGGCTCGATCTACCCCCGGAGGACCGCGAGCGGACCGCGATCTATTCCTCCGGTCGCGACGCACGCGCATCGCTCAACCGGATGGTGCAGGACGGGCTGCGCGCCGAAGGATCGATCAAGGGCGAGGGGTTGACGCTCGATACGCTCAGGCCGGCCCATGCGACCCGCGAGGAGCTTCGCTACGCAGCAACCTACGCCAAGGGTCAGCTGCTCGAGGTGATGCGCCAGAATGCCCCTGGAGGGCTTTCTCGCGGCAGATACGATGTCGAGGGCCTGGACGCGAAGGGCAGGGTGTTTCTGCGCGACGAAAACGGCAAGCTGAAGCGCTTCGACCCGTCGCGCATCGACCCGGTCGACAAACGCGACGCACTGCGTCTGTCCGAGAAGACCAAGGAAACCATCCACGAGGGCGACAAGGTCCGCTGGACCGAGAAGGACGACGCCCGCAAGCTGATGAAGTCAGAGGAGGCGAAGATCCTCGGCGTCAAGGACGGCGTCGTCACGGTCGAGAACCGTCACGGGGAAACGGTCGAACTCAAGCAGAACGACAAGATGCTCGAGCGCATGGGCCTCGCCTACGCGATCAACATGCACCAGGCGCAGGGCGACACCCGTGATATGGCGATCGGCGAGATGCATTCGTCGGCGCGCCATCTCTCGAACCAGCGGCTCGCGCTGGTGATGATGACCCGCGTGCGCGACGACATCACGATCGTCACCAACGACAGGGACCAGCTGCTCGCCCAGATCGGCCGCAACCCCGGTGACAAGACCAGCGCGCTCGAGACGCTTGGCGAGAAGCGGATCGCGGATGCCCGCATTGATCGCGCAGCCCCCGACTTCAATCCGAAGATCCCCGAACACCTGAAGGTCGGAGAAGCAAGCGCGGATCGCCTGCCCTCGGTCGACAAAGAGAGCCTGCGCGCGGTGCCGCAGATCGACCTTCCCGAACGCAACATCGAACGTGCCCGATAGGAGACCGGCAATGGACAAGACCCAGCATGACCTGATCGCCAACGCCCCGCAGAAGGACAGTCTAAACTCCGTTCTCGAGCAACAGCCGACGCTTTCCAACTTCGTGAAGCAGGCGGGACTGCAGGAACTCGCCGAATTGGTGGAGGGGGACAATTTCGTGGCGTGCGATCTGGATCTGCACGGGGTCCAGGGATGCGCCGACATGCGCGAAATGGTCGCGAACCAGCAGATGGTAGCCGAATGCGTCGCAATCGGTCTCGCCATCCTCATCGCGGTGATCGTTGGTTCGATCGCCGTCACTTTCGTCAATCTCGCAACAAAGTTCGCAGCGCCGCTCGGAATGAACCGCGTCTACGCGCTCTTTCCGCGCCGCCTGAACGAATTCTGGAATGGCAGTACGACATGACACACCTCCTGACGGGCCCGTGGGGTTTTCTCCCCGCCACGCCCGAAGAGCTCTCCGCGACCGGCGTCGTCCTCGCCGTGGCGACCGGACTGACCCTTGATCTTCTGGGCCGACCCGCGCTCATCGACGGAGAACTGACGTCATGGACAAGCCAGACCCTCCTGTTCCTCGTCATCGCCGGCGTCATCATCGCGACAGCCGCGATCTGGAGCGGTCTGCCGCGCCGGGAGCTCTCCCGTCTCAAGGTGCCGCCGCAGCGATACCGATCGCGACGCTCTCACCCGACACGCAGGCTATACGACCGTCCGCCTTCCGGCCGGAGAGCGGCCGACCAAGACGAGCGTCGAACGGCACATCGAAGCCGCGCTCGGACCGCTCGTTGCGCACCGAACCCAATCACCCTGGCAAGCAACTCAAACCTGAAGGAGGACCACGATGGCGTTCGATTACGAAGACGTAGGCACATTCGGAAGCAAGCGAGCCGCCGAGGACTGGGCACACCGTAACAGGGTGGACCTGCGCGACCTCCACATCCGCAACGCCGGAGGCGATCGCGTCGAGGTCGGCATTCGCAAGAGCGGATACGACGACAAGGAAAATTACGACAACCGCAGCGGCGAAAGGCGCGACGGCTTCTGGCGATGACGCCCATGCTCGCGCGCAAGCGCCTCAAAGGTCCGGGAGGCATTCACCTTCCGCGAAACCGCTCCGCAAGGGGCATCACGCGCCACCGGCGCATCAACCACCCGGGCAACCGGAAAGAAGAGGGAACTAACAATGTTGAAGAAGATGATGGCAGCCGCTGCAATGGCAGGAGCTTTCATGGCCGTACCGGCAGCAGCACAGGATGCCTTAGCGGCGGATGAAATGCACGAACACGCTGCCGCCACGAAGACGATCGCCGATGGGGTGAATCAGAGCACCGGCAATGTCGCCCGGAAGATGCTCGATCTTGTCGCCCGGGAAGCGAAGGCGAAAGCGACGCTCGAAGACAGTGTCGAGCGCAAGCAGCGCCGTATGTCGCTGGACGAAATGGTCAAATGCCACGACTGCAAACAGGAGAAGCAGGACTGCGGCGATCAGGCGAAATGCGATGTTCGGAATGATTGCCGGAAAACGAAATGCCAAAAGAAGGCGTGAGCTCGGGAGGAAGGGCCGCGATCATCGACGAGCCGCAGGTCCGATGCCCCTTCTGCAGGGGTCTTATGCCGGGATGGATGTCGCGCTATCCCGGCAAAACCTGCACGCTCTGCGCACGGCCCCTTTTCCTGCTCCCTTTCATCTCCTCGCGGCATTATCGGTCGGTTCTGAGCGCGATCGACGTCGTGAAGATCATTATGCTGCCCGTGATGGCAGGTGCGACCATATCGTTCGCCATGGGTCGTCTCGAGGCCGACAGCTACGCCTGTATCGTCGCTGGCGCTCTCCTCACTTGGGGAATGATCGATGTCTGGGACGGAACGGCAGGCCTCAGAACCGGCCTGGACAAGGTCAGAAAGCGGATTTGTCGAGGTGCCGTCGCTCGCAAAATGTCCCTCGCAAAGACGATCTTCGGATCGGCCTCGATGGTGCTGGGCGCGATCGGCCTGCTGATGGTAAGGTGAAGATCCGCCGACAATTTGCGGCTACGCGCATTACGCTGCTCGGAATCGCAACACTGAGCGATCAGATCTCGACGGCTTTGGCACTTGGAATAGGTGGCGGAACTTAAGCGCTCAATGCTTCCGCAGCGGGAGAAGGCCTTATATGAGCAGTTCGCTTGCCGCGGTAACTTTGGGTTGCGTCGTTGCTCTCAGGCATTCGGCGACATATTGGATTTCTCCGGCATGCCGAAAAGCGGAGTGAGGGCACGACAACCGGCTGGTGATGCGTAGGATACTTGCTGTTCCGTCATGCCCATCCTTCGCTTCGGGCGTCGGCGCCGGCCAGTTTACGCCTGCGTTCTAAATGGTTCGGCCAACTGTGCGAGGTACGCATTAGGATAATCTTCGATGCCAGCGAGGCCGATCGCCCCGGCTTTGATATGCTCACTCGATCCAAAGCGCGCTGTACCAAGCAGAACATCCCAGAGCGTTAGAAACAGACCGAAATTGACGTCGCCGTCCGTTTGGGACGCAAGGTGGTGGTGCCGATGGACAGGGGCGACGGCCCAGACATATGCCAGCGGCCCGACCCGCATCTCGACATTCGAATGCTGTAACTGGAGCTGGATCAACACCGCAAAGGAAGCCACGGCAGCGACATCTAGAGGAATCCCCAATAGAAGCCATGGCAAGGCACCGGCGGAAACCTCGAAGAACTGGTGGACCGGATGCTTCAATAGCCCGTTGAAGCCGTACATGCGGCGTACCGAATGATGCACGGCGTGAAAACGCCAGAGAAACGAAACCCTGTGACTGGCGAAATGGGCAAGGGTTATCCCTAGGTCGAGAAGCACGATCGCGATGGCCGCATCAGCCCATAAGGGCAGCGTCGTTGGCCAGGCTGATTCCCAAGGGACAAGGCTTGCGATGAGCGGAAGAAGCAGCACCATAGCCACAAGAGACCCTTCGTTTACAAGGGCATGCAAAACGTCCCGCCCGCCATCCCCATGGCTCGAATTCCACTGATTTTCGAAAGGCGCGATATGCTCGGCGGCAAGTGAGGTCCCGATCGCAGCGATGACCAGAACTAA
>CERQ01108985.1_pt1 | contig 22259 bp, 17 predicted proteins | sample 530711 | NCBI WGS metagenome assembly CERQ01 (sample SAMEA2620882, study PRJEB7988) | marine metagenome | biome: marine biome (ENVO:00000447); feature: mesopelagic zone (ENVO:00000213); material: "saline water (ENVO:00002010), including plankton (ENVO:xxxxxxxx)" | depth 850 m | reverse complement strand
ACTCCCGCCAACCCTTCGTAGCCAACCCCGTGAATAAGACGGGTTAGGATTGGCGCTGGCCGCGTGTCAGGGCCAGGACGGGACAGAGGTCCCGGCCGCTGCATCCGACGAGCCAATTTCCGAGGATGGGCGCTCCTATCTCTCGCAGCCGCTGGTGTCCGAGATCTACACCGCCGATCCGTCGGCGCATGTCTTCGACGGCAAGATCTATGTCTATCCCAGCCACGACATCGACGCCGGCATCGGCGACGACGACCTTGGCAATCAATATGCCATGCGCGACTACCGCGTGCTGCGCATGGACCGCATCGGCGGCCCGGTAACGATCGGCCCGGTCGCGCTCGACGTCGATCAGGTGCCTTGGGCGTCGCAGCAGATGTGGGCCCCCGATGCGGCCTACAAGGACGGCACCTATTATCTTTACTTCCCCGCGCGCGACAAGACGAAGGACAAGAACGGCCTTGGCGCGTTCCGCATCGGCGTCGCGACGTCGGACAATCCGATGGGCCCGTTCAAGCCGGAACCCAACTATATCCCGGGCAGCTTCTCGATGGATCCGGCCGTCTTCACCGACGACGACGGCACCAGCTACATGTATTTCGGCGGCATCTGGGGCGGACAGCTTCAGCGCTGGAAGGACGGCGTCTATGACCCGAACGGTTCGGACACCGATCTGATGCAGGACGACCAGCCCGCCATTCCCGCCAAGGTGGTCCGCATGGCCCCCGACATGAAGACCTTTGCGGAGCCGGTTCGCGACGCGGTCATCGTCGATGAAAAGGGCGATCCGATCCTGGGCGGCGATCACGACCGCCGCTTTTTCGAGGCGGCCTGGGTCTTCAAGCGGAATGGGAAATACTACTTCACCTACTCGACCGGTGACACGCACTACGTGAACTATGCCATCGGCGATTCGCCCTATGGTCCGTTCACCTACAAGGGCCACATCCTTGAACCGGTGCAGGGCTGGACGTCGCACCACTCGATCGTCGAATGGGACGGTAAGTGGTGGCTGTTCTACCACGACACGCAGCTGAGCGGGAAGAACCACCTCCGCAACGTCAAGGTCACCGAACTCAAGTTCAATCCTGACGGCACGATCCCCACCATCAATCCGTTCACCGACTGATGTTTCTGGGAATCGATATCGGCACGTCGGGTGTGAAGGCGGTGGCGCTTGATGAGACAGGCGCCGTTGTTGGGCAGGGGACCGCTGCGCTCAGCGTGCAGCGCCCCCAGCCGCAATGGTCCGAACAGGATCCCGAGGCATGGTGGCGCGCGACGACCGCGGCGGTGCAGGCCATCGACCCGGCGGTGCGGCGCGCCGTCAGGGGTGTGGGCATCGCGGGCCAGATGCACGGGGCCACGCTGCTGGGCGAGGATGATCGCCCGCTGCGTCCCGCGATCCTGTGGAACGACGGCCGTTCGGATGTCGAGTGCGAGGAGCTGGAAGCGGCGGTCCCCGATCTGCGCCGCATCACCGGCAATATCGCCATGCCGGGCTTTACTGCGCCCAAGCTGGTCTGGGTCCGCAAGAACGAGCCGGAGACCTTTGCCAAGGTTCGCACCGTGCTTCTGCCAAAGGACTATGTCCGGTTGCGCATGACCGGCGACAAGGCTTCCGACCTGTCGGATTCGGCGGGCACTCTATGGGTCGATGTCGCGCGCCGGAAATGGAGCGACGAAATCCTCGCCGCCACCGGCCTCAGCGAAGCGGCCATGCCGTCGCTGCACGAAGGAAGCGAGGTAACCGGCACGCTGCGCGCCGAAGTGGCAGAGCTGTGGGGCACGCCTCAGGTGCCCGTCGTCGCGGGCGGCGGCGACAATGCCGCGGGTGCGGTCGGCGTGGGCGTCGTCGGTGACGGGGACGCGCTTCTCTCGCTGGGCACATCGGGCGTGATCTTTGTCGCGACCGACGAGTTTCGGCCCAATCCCGCGCGCGCCGTCCACGCGTTCTGCCACTGCCTGCCCGACATGTGGCACCAGATGAGCGTGCATCTGTCCGCCGCGTCCTGCATCGACTGGGTCGCGCGGCTGACCGGCGCGGCTGGTGCTGCCGATCTGTTCGCACGGGCAGAGGAGTCCGGCCCCGGCAGCGGGAGCGAGATATTCCTCCCCTATCTGTCGGGCGAACGCACGCCCCATAACGACGCACGCGTACGCGGCGCTTTCCTCGGCCTCGACAACGACACCGATCCCGGCCGGCTGGCACAGGCGGTGCTGGAAGGCGTCGCTTTCGCGCTGTCCGACGGTCTCGACGCCTTGCGCGATGCCGGAACCGACGTGCAGCAGCTGTCGGTGATCGGCGGCGGCGCTCGTTCCGGTTATTGGGGCCGCATCATCGCCGCCGCGTTTCAGGTTCCGCTTGTCTATCTCAAGGGCGGCGAAGTCGGCCCCGCACTGGGCGCCGCACGGCTTGCGCAGCTGGCCGTGGACGGCGGATCGCTGACCGAGGTCTGCGCCCCGCCCGCCGTCTCGCACCGGATCGAACCCGAAGCCGACCTTGTCGAGCGCCTCGCGCCGCGCAAGGCCGCCTTTCGCGACGCATATCCAAGAATTACACCCAGGAAAGGTTTCTGAATGTCTTCCGCATCCGATTATTTCGCCGACATCCCTGTCATCGCCTATGAAGGGCCGGACAGCGATAACGAGCTGGCCTACCGCTATTACGACAAGAACCGAGTCGTCTTTGGCAAGACGATGGAGGACTATCTCCGCTTTGCCGTCTGCATGTGGCACACGTTCTGCTGGCCGGGTTCGGACGTCTTTGGCGCAGGCACTTTCGACCGCCCCTGGCACAGCCATCCGAACAGCACCGAAGCCGCCGCGATCAAGCGCGCCACCGCGCTCGATTTCGTGCGCAAGCTCGACCTGCCGTTCTATTGCTTTCACGATGTCGACGTGATGGAGCCTGCCTCGGACGTGGCGAGCTATCAGCGCAATTTCGGCACGGCGGTCGACCACCTCGAACAGCTGCAGTCGGAAACCGGGCGCAAGCTGCTGTGGGGCACGGCCAATCTGTTCTCCGATCCGCGCTATGCGGCGGGTGCTGCCACCAATCCCGACCCGGAGATCTATTCGTGGGCCGCATTGCAGGTCCGCTCCGCGCTTGAGGCGACGCATCGTCTGGGCGGCGCAAACTATGTGCTGTGGGGCGGCCGCGAGGGCTATGAGACGATCCTCAACACCAATCTGAAGCGCGAGATGGACAATTTCGGCCGCTTCCTCAGCCTGGTGGTCGAGCACAAGCACAAGATCGGCTTCAAGGGCACGATCCTGATCGAACCCAAGCCGCACGAGCCGACCAAGCACCAGTACGATTTCGACACCGCGACCGTGTACGGCTTCCTCAAGCGCTATGGCCTTGAGAACGAGGTCTGCGTCAATATCGAGGCGAACCACGCCACCCTGTCGGGCCACACTTTCGAGCATGAGCTTGCGATGGCCGGCGCGCTGGGCATCTTCGGGTCGATAGACGCGAACCGCGGCGATCACCAGAATGGCTGGGACACCGACCAGTTTCCCAATTCGATCGAGGAAATGACCCTTGCCCTGATCGAGGTCGAGCGTGCGGGCGGCTTCACCGATGGCGGTTTCAATTTCGACGCCAAGGTCCGCCGCCAGTCGATCGATGCCGAGGACCTGTTCTATGGCCATATCGGCGGTGTCGACGTGCTGGCCGCTGCGCTGCTGAACGCCGAACGCATCATCAAGGACGGCCGTCTCGATAGCCTGCGCGACCAGCGCTATGCAGGCTGGGACGGCGATCTTGGCCAGATGATCCACCGCGACGGAACGAGCCTTGCCGACATCGCCGACCATGCGATTTCGCACGACCTCAAGCCCCGCCACCGGTCGGGTCAGCAGGAACGGCTGGAGAACCTCGTCAACCGCTTCGCGCATTGACGAGGCGGGCCTTCGGGCCCTCTACACGCTAACGGGTATCGCAGCGCCGTCCGCATCGGCGCTGCGATACATCGCTTCGATGATGCGAATGTCGCGAAGCCCCATTTCGCCCGGTGTCCTGTGCGCGGTGCCGCTGCGCGCCGCCATCGAAAACCCGTCGAGCTGCGCGGCAAATTGCGCCGCCGCGTTTCCGGCCGCATATTCCTGCGGCGGCTGGCCTTCGCCCAGAAAGCGGATCCGGTTGTCGTCATAGGTGGTCGCGGGCTGCATCTCCAGCGCCGCCTTGCTACCCGAATAGCGTTGGCGGGAAACATAGGGCGCGATGCAATAGGACGAGGTGCCGGAGACGCTGATCCCGCTCGGCATCCGCAGCTGCCAGTCCAGCCCGCCTTCCACCTCGGAAAAGCGCGGATCGCCCGCAGGGGTCGAATAGAGCGCACTCACCGACACCGGATCCTCCTTCAGCATCATCAGCGAGGTGTTGAGGCCGTAGATCCCGATGTCGTACATCGATCCGCCGCCCGCAAGCGCCCGTTCCAGCCGCCATTTGTGCGGCGGGAACTCGGGATTGATGTCGAACCCGTGCTCTGCCGAGACATGGCGAATGACGCCAAGATCGTCCGCGATCCGCTGGCGTGCATGGAGATTATTCGGCTCGAAGTGTACGCGATAGGCGACGCCCAGCTGGCGGCCATTGGCCCTGGCCGCGGCGATCATCCTCTCGCACTCTGCGCTGGTGGAGGCCATGGGCTTCTCGCACAGCACGTGCTTGCCCGCCTCCAGCGCGCGGATCGTGTATTCGGCATGCAGCCCCACCGGCAGCACGATATAGACGCAGTCGATCTCGTCGTCCGACGCGATCCGATCATAATTGTCATAGCCGTAGAACCGGTCGACGCCATAGCTGCGGCCAAGCCGCTCTGCCTTGTCCCGATTGCCCGAAACGAAGGCGGTCATGCGCGAACGATGCGCGTCGCCGAAACTGGGCAGCAACTGCCCGACCGCATAGGTGCCGAGGCCGACGATGGCCCACCGCATCCTTTCGCCCGGACGCATCGGTAGCTCGGGATCGCCCATCAGGGGCTGGCCTTCGGCCTGCTGTGCCGCCGCCCGTCCGGCCGACAGGGCGATGGCCGCCCCGGCTCCTGCCGACATGAGGTGTCGGCGTGACAGGGAAAGTCGGATCGGATCGGTCATGAAAAATCCCCCGCGCTGCTGTCTCGCATGCAGAGGCATGCGATAGCAGTAAACTGCTCAGGCGAACGCAAAAAAGCTTTCATTCGCAAGCAGGCAGGTCCGGCCAGGGGACGCCGGACCCGAAAAGAACGGGGGCAGGCGAACCTGCCCCCGCACAGGGACTACATTTCGTCGACAGCCTTGCTGACGAGAACATTCACCGCCACGCGGCGGTTCTGCGCCTTGCCTTCGGGCGTGGAATTGTCGGCCATCGGATCAGCCTCGGCCATGCCGGTCGGGGTCAGCATGCGATAGGGCTTCCAGCCGCAGGCCTGCTGCAGATGGTTCACCACGCGGGCCGCACGCTTTTCGCTCAGCACCTGGTTGAATTCCTGGCTGCCGGTGGAGTCGGTATAGCCGACGACCAGCAACAAAGCGTTTTCCATGGCGTCGGCCTGGCTGGCAGTGTTGCACAGCAGCGCCTTGTCCTGTTCGGACAGGTTGTACTTGCCGGTGGCGAAATTGACGTTCGTAACGTTCTTCACATTATACTTGTCGATGTCACCGAAACGTCCGCGCAGAGCCTCGGTCGCGGCAGCGTTCTGCTGGATCGCAAGCTCGTTATCGCCGAAACGCTGATCGGTCGCGTTGTAGATCATCTCGGCGGTCTTGAGATCCTTCTTCTTAAGGTCGATCTCACCCGCGACGAGGCCGCCATCCCACTGCAGCGTCTCGACCGAAACGGGAATGCCGTTCAGCAGTTCGTTCGCGGCCAGCCGGTCCTTGTTGAGGCCGAGGAAACCGCCGCTCGACTTGATGCGGGTTTCGTCCGTGACGGTCAGCACCGTCTTGGTGCCGTCTTCGGCGGTGATCTGGATTCGGTCGCCGCTACGTGCGGAGATAATGCCGTCAAGATCGGGGCCGGCAGTCATTTCCGACATGGCGGGCATCTGCGGACCATAGGCGGTCGTCAGCGTATCGCCCTGCGCCTGTCCCTGTGCCTGCATGTCCTGCGCCGGCATATCCTGTGCGGCCAGTCCGGAAACCGGCAGCATGGTTGTGGCCAGCAGCAACATGGCCTTGGAAGTCTTCATTAGGGCATTCATCTAGGTCACTCCTTCAGTTCGTTCAGTCGATGAACACGTCGCAGCGGACCCGGTGCCCGCTCCCCCGTGATTCGTGTCCGACTTTCAGATCTCTTCACCCCTCGAAAAAAGGCGCACGACATCGCTGCCGTACACGAGCGCCCAAGCTGGTGTTTACCTTATGCTTGCCGCCGGATGAACAGTCTTTGCTGAGGCGGGGGCGGAGTGGTCGGTTCGACCGACCGGTGCGACGAATTGAGGCGAGATAATGGCAAGGCCGTGTCGATACATGGCTTGGCAGCGGCGTTTTCACCGCATGTTCGAGGCGTCAGTGTGAGGATCCGGTGCGGTCACGCAACGCGGCGTTCGAGGCGGCCCGGCGCGGCGGTATCGGTCAGTCTGGAGATCGGCTGGAGCGATGGCCATTCATTCCATGCCAGCGATGGCGCCGATGGAAAGAATGGTGGGCGCGGCAGGGATTGAACCTGCGACCCCACCCGTGTGAAAGATGGGTTTCACGACAAACTGGGATTTTCTGGGACTCTTAAAACACTTGAAAAACAGTGGCATATGTCTAAAATAGTGTCAGGCAGTCTCCCCACGTTTTTCATACTCGTTTCATACTTTTCATACGAAGGCACTGACCGAATGCCCGACCTCAGCAAGATTGGTGCGCGCGAAAAGCTTAAGCCGCGAGGGGACAAAGAACCCCACTGGCAGCGTCTCCAAGCTGGGTGGTATGTTGGATACCGGCCTTCACAACGGGGCGGGAAGGGCACTTGGTTTGCTCGTGTGTACGATGAAGAAGCACGAAAGTACCGACGGAAGAACCTTGGTGCATTTGGGACTGTCTCAGGTCATGAAGTTTTTTCGACTGCCAAGAAGGATGCCGAGACATTCGCGGAATCAGTCGAGACTGGAGGGTTGCGATCGGAGAGACTGGAAACAGTTGCAGACGCATGCAGGGCTTATCTTGAGGAAAGGCCAGGCTCAATCGCCGAAGGCGTCTTTCGCCGGCATGTTTATGATGACGCGATTGCCAGAGTTAAATTGGACAAGCTGCGAAAGCATCAATTGCAGGCATGGCGAAAAAGGCTGGAGAAAGCACCGGCATTGATCAGCCGAAGCAAGCTGGGTGAACCTCGTTTCAAGGAGCGGGCTGCCTCCACAGTAAACCGCGACATGGTCCCACTTCGCGCGGCGCTGCGACGTGTCCTGTCTCCGGGAGCTCCCAATACCTCCGCTGCATGGCAAGAGGCTTTGAAACCCATCAAGGGTGCCGACCGACGTCGTGAAGTCTACCTGGATCGTTCCGAGCGCAAGAAGCTGCTGGCTGCACTTTCTGAAGATATAGAGCCCTTCGTTCGCGGTCTTTGTCTTTTGCCATTGCGTCCTGGCGCCCTTGCGGCGGTGAAAGTCAGCGACTTCGACACCAGAACCAGAACTCTCACAATCGGCACTGACAAGAATGGCGTTCCGAGACAGATAGGAGTTCCTGAAACCATCGCAGACTTCCTTGCCGAACAAAGCAAGGGCAAGTCGCCTGGCGACCAGATGTTCCAGCGTGCTGACGGTTTGCCATGGTCGAAAGATAAATGGAAAGGTCCCATCAAGAATGCGGTATCCGGTGCAAACCTCCATCCGGCGACTTCGGCATACACGTTGCGCCATAGCGTGATTACCGACCTTGTGCGCGCAGGCCTGCCAATTCTTACGGTCGCTCAACTTTCCGATACAAGCGTCGCCATGATCGAAAAGCACTATGGGCATCTGGTGCGCAACGATGCGGAGTATGCGCTCGCCCAATTGGTGCTTTGAGGTCCGGGATCCTTTCGCGTCTCCTCCGAAGCCTGGTATTGGCAACAAGGTGCTGATCGGCAGGCTAGTTGCTCTCGGTTTCTCAACAGGCCGGAATATCTTCGACAACGCAGTCAGGGCGGCGCTGGCCTAATCGATTCCGGATTTGTTCCGGCTATCGGCGACCCTGTAGCCGGGCGGGTCGGCCACCCAGCGGTTGATCTCGGCTTCGCTCCAGCCCGCGCCGTGAACGCTGATCGGTATCTGAGGCGGGAACGTCCCTTCGGCGATCTTGCGATAGACTGTCGATCGCGACAGCCCTGTGCGATGAAGAACGGTCTTGAGGCGAATGATACGGTCTGGTTCTGGCATGTTCGGCATTCCATTCCTTGGTGGTCGCTGACACCCCCTGTGATGAAATTGCCCGCTTTCTTCGGGGAGAAAAGTGTTTCTCAAGTCCGGCGAATTGCAGCGAAGGAAAAGCAAGTCATGACGGCGGGTGGCCGTATCGTGTCACCAGTGACTGGTCAGGTTCGCCACGAAAAACAGATCTATGGAATTTCGCATCCATCGGTACGAGAACGAGGCTGCGCCCTGCGGAGCATCAGCCTCTACAGAGCGACGACCTCGTGCCTTTCATAAAGGCGAGGAAGATCGGCATGAGCCACGCGGAACTGACTCCGCCTTTTGATCTTCGGCTTTTCCGATGACGCCTCTTCGACCTTGATCGCCGGATCATAGTAGACCGACCCGGATGCGAAGGCCTTCAGAAAGAGCAGGAAGTCAGTCTTCTCGCAGAGCAGGACGCTTGGCCCGTAACTGTATTCCGGCGGAGGCGTGCGGAAAAGCGATGGTACGTAGGCGGCCTGAGCGTGCTTGCGGTTCCAGTGCGCCATCATCCCCTTGAACGACCAGGAAGCCGCGATCTCCTCCTGGCCGTCTACGATGCTGAGCGCACCGTCGAGATCCGTGATCTTGCCTGACTGAGCGTCATATCCGGACATCACCATCCGCAGCCCGGTCAGGTGGTGCAGGCCTTTCGTGCAGTCATATCTGCCACCGAAGTTGATGCGGTCGGCCTTCCCTGACTGATCCTCGTAGCCGAAGCGCTTCATGAACTCCGCAATGCCGTCGCCCCGATAGATGCCGCCGGTAGGTTCGGGCGTCATCAGTGTGACCGGCGATTTCGGGGCGAAGCGCACGAAGTCACGCACGCCGTACTGCTTGACCTCCCAGCCCATAAAATCGGGCTCCGCATAGCCGTTCGGGGTAATGCCGAGCTCGGCCTCGAGCGTATAGCCGCCGCCATTGCGCGCCGCATAGGGCTGCTTTGTGCCGTCCGCTGCGAGTTTCTGCGACGCGATCCAGTTCAGGCGCCAGATGCGGCGCAGCTCGTTCAGCAGGCGGTCTTTCGGGCTGTCGGCCTGACCCGCATGGAGCGGCAGCTCCAGAAAGACCCCGATCATCGGCCACTCGTAATTGCGAACCCCGACAGCGACGGGATCGGTTGCTTTCGCAGCATAACCGAGCACGTCGCCAGAAGATGTTATGCCGAAGACGAGCAGCCGTCCTTCATCGCGCACGCGCATGATCTCCGAGGGTGCTTGACGGCAGCCTTTGAGAAAGCCCGACATCCGGACCTCCGGGTACTTCGGATAGAGGATCAGCCCCGCGTCAGGTGCATGATGTCTTCCCGCCTCATCGACCCAGAAGAAGTTCACTTTTGCCTTGGCGCGGTCACGGACCGCACCGGCAACCGCCGTGTCGTCGCTGTAGATCTCACCGTGCGGAATGATGTTCAGCGCCGAGAAGTCGCCGCCGAGATAGACCTGGTTCTTGGAGTTGTCGTTCGGCGCGAGATTCTTGGCGTAGATGCGGGTTGCACCGTGATGCCGCATAAGATCCAGCAGCTGCGCAAGTGATGCGACCAATTATTCGCCCCTGATAGTAATCGTCTTCCTGTCCGACCTTATCCATGTGATCAGTTGCTGCATAGTGTCCTGAAAATCGCGCTTGTTTCTGCCCTTCAGTGCGCATTCCCAGATCACCGCCTGCCGCCATCCCGCTTTGGCGAGAGCTTTGGCGGCCTTCTGATCACGGACTGCGTTGGTGTTGAGCTTCTCGTGCCAGAACTCTGGCCGGGTTTCCGGCCAGCGAAACAGATCGCATTCGTGCCGGTGCCAGAAACAGCCGTGTACGAAGACGACCGCCCGAAACCGGGGCAGGACAATGTCCGGCCTTCCGGGCAGGTTGCGGAGGTCGAGCCGGTAGCGAAACCCCGCCGCGTGCAGGGCTTAGCGGATCATCAGTTCGGGCTTCGTGTTACGGGCTCTGACCGCCGCCATGTTGCGGCTGCGCGTAGCCGGGTCATGAACGTCGGTCACGCCTCAGGCAGCTTTGCGCTGCCTGGCCGGTTGAACCAGAGCCTGAATGTGCGGCTGCATTACCTGTGCCACTGCCCCGAACACCGGAACCGCAACCGAGTTGCCGAACTGCTTGTAAGCCTGCGTATCTGACACCGGGATGCGGAAGTCATCACCATAACCCATCAGCCGCGCGCATTCACGCGGAGTAAGGCGGCGGGGATTCTTCCGGCTTCCCTGACTCACCAGAATTTCCGAACCGTCCTTGTAATAGCGCGCCGAGAGCGTCCGCGCGACATCGTCGGGCGTCACCAGCCCGAAGCCGAATCCGTTCCCGGCTGCCTTGTGCTTTGCGGCATAACCTTGCAGATACTGCCATAGCTTGTCGGACAGCGTGTACTTGCCGTTTACCTTCGCATCGGAGCCGAGCGTGTAGGGCTCTTCGGCATTCTCGGAGCCGTTCTCCGGATGCAGGATGCTTGCGAGCCGCACGTTGCCCTTCGGGAGCAGCGTCAGATCGTCCCAGTCGAAGGGCACGTTCTCGCGAAACCCGACAATCACTATCCGTTCGCGGTGTTGCGGCACGAAATGCTGCGCATCGATCACCTTATGCCAGACCTTGTAGCCCAGTTCCTCGGTCAGCGTCCGGAGGATAACCTCGAAGGTGCGACCCTTGTCATGACCGGTGAGATTCTTGACGTTCTCGAGCAGGAAGGCTGCAGGCCGTTTCGCGCGGATGATCCGGGCGACATCGAAAAACAGAGTGCCCTGCGTTTCATCGAGGAAGCCATGCTGGCGTCCGAGCGAATTCTTCTTGGAAACGCCTGCGATCGAGAAGGGCTGGCAGGGAAAGCCCGCCAGCAACACATCATGGTCCGGAATTTCATCAGCGGGAATCTGCGTGATGTCACCGTAAGGCGGGTGATTGTCGCGGAAGTTCGCAGCATAGGTTTCCTGCGCGAACTTGTTCCACTCTGAGGTAAACACGCAGTGCCCGCCGATAACGTCGAAGCCTTTACGAATACCACCGATCCCGGCGAACAGGTCGATGAAGTTGAACCTGGTATCGAGGGGCGCAGGCTCTGTACCGGCCATCGATGCAAGCACCCGCGCCGCTGCATCTCTCGGTTTTCCGACGCCTGCTTCCCAGCGCTGCAACTGACGCACACTGTAACCGGTGAGACCAGCCGCGTCTTCGAGCGAAAGACCGGCACGGACGCGGAGTGTGGCGAATTCGTTGAGCATATTACCTCTGGGACAGTTTATGACACATTGTCGGAATCAGACCCTTTTGGCAAGGACATGTTCTATTTATGTTCTCACATTCAATGGCGTGGCTGGGGACAACTGGCAAGGTACTTTCGCGTGTGCCACTTTGGGCTGCCCTGCGGGCGACCCGCTCTGTCCGCTGCGCGGACCGGGCCTGTAGTCCCGGCCCATCCGGGTTACGATCGGGAGCAGTTCAAGTTGAGCGGGAGTTTCCTGAGGACGCGCTCGGTCCCGCGCATTCTGCGCTCCTGCGGGCGCGGCGTCTTTGTGCTGACCCGCAGGCGCTCTCGCCTCTCTTCTTGCCGGGCGAGCGCCGGACGCGCGCTCGATTGCGTCAGCGGCGCTGCATCTGCGATGCAACGGCCTTGGCGCGCACTCGGCTTGCCGACACATCGACCGTCCGCGTCGCACCGTGCGCGGGCGCCGTTACTGTGAGCAGGGCCTGACGGCGCAGCCTTTCGAATTGAGGGAACGCCAAGGGGCTTTGCCCTCTCGTTCCCAAACCGGAACAGACACCCCCGTGTGGCGGGTTCGCCCGCTGGCCCGCGCCAGGGCATCGGTTCCGGTTTCCCTCCCCCTCCCATCCTCGCCGGAAGGCAGAGCCGCATGCCGCAGGCAGTGCGGCTTTCAGCCGAAGGATGAGGGATATGACGGACCTGCATTTGCTTTACCGGACCTGCGGGGCGGAGACGCGCGACGATTATCTGCGTTCGCTGGCGCATGAAAACGGTCTGCCGCTGGAGTGTGTTCGCTGTATCGCCGACCGGCTTGGTGAGCGCGAGGATTTTGGGGCGCTTGTGCTGATTTGTGAGGACCGCAGAGCACGGGCGCGATAGCTGCCTGTCCATTTCAGGGGGTCGTTCAGGCGACTGCGAATGTCTGAGTTTGGGGTGGAAAGGGGGCTTTTAATTCAGACTTTGTCGCTCCGTTGGCTATCGCGATAAAACCGCATCCTGAAAACGCAATCATGACAACGCGCCACACGTTATCATCGTTCGAAGTGATGGTTTTCCATTTTCGGAACAGGCTAACCTGATGGCCAACCAGCCACGTCACTCCCATGAAAAGCAGCCAGTTAATCGCGATTAGCGGCCAGATGGGAAGGGTTGGCGCGGCGAAGGTTGCGACTACCATCGACAACGAAACTGCTATCGATAGTGCCGCGAATATCAGCAGAATGCCCCGGCGATCTCGTGAAACTTTCATTGTGGCTCCGAGCATCCAGACACGACTATTTATTTGTAATCGAGCAAATCACGAATGTCAGCAAGGGGTCGAAAGCCGAATGGCAGCTTTCCGCCGGCGCCACACCAATAGCTGCCAGACCGGTATTGGCCCAAGTCGGGCCGCCGTTCAACGACCGATTGTGGGTGGGAAGCGGACACCTACTCGTGCGCATCTTGAGCTTCGGATGGTGAACATTCGTTACACGCCCCAACCACCTCGAAGTGGCTGATGCGAACCTCAAATCCGCTCCGTTCTCCATGCATTCGAGCAGCAACATCAACCTCTTTGGCTGATCTAGCGAGGTAGGTGCCGCAGTTACAGCACACGATATGGATCGTTGGTTCAGATTGTGATGCGACATATGCGTTGAGGCTCTCCACACGCTCAACCTTACCGACATGGATGAGCCTCGACAGGCTGCGGTAAACCGCCGCTGGTTCAACCCGGGTATCTAATTGTTCGCTACGCTCTGCGACGCGGTACGCGCCTATTGGACCGTTCGATTGGCGAACTATCGACAGGACAATTTCGTCATTGAGGCCAGGGCGACGGCGCAAAGTAGGTTCGACGTCCAAGAAGAGCTAGGGTGATAGGGTACAACATGCCATTGCACCCGCACGCTTGTCGGTCAAGAGCGTCCGCAATCGGGTCGTGATCTGACAGTCCGCTTTTATCCAACAGGTGCGAATATCTGCCTGTCTTCTTTTAGGAGGCGGCGAGTGATGTCGGTAGTTCGCAAATGGGGTGGGGAGGGGAATGTCTGGTTGCAAGGCAATATGCCTTGTTTCACGACCAAGTGTTCGGCAGATTGTGCCCATGCACGATGCTGATGAACAAGCGGCCAAGCGCATTATCTCGCTCTATGAGGAAAAGGCACAATCATGGTCAGAGCTTCGGGGACGCGATCCGACTTTGGAGGAGCATTGGCTTACGCGCTTTGAAAAGGGTCTCGGAGCGTCGGCGACGATTTTGGATTTCGGTGTTGGCAACGGGTACCCGATAGCCGCCGCGCTTATCGAGCACGGTCACCAAATTGTCGGGATCGATACCGCTGAGTCGCTCATTCGGGAAGCTGCCGCCAACTTACCCGACGGTGAGTGGCACGTCGCCGATATGCGAGATTATCAAGATAGTCGCCGCTTTGACGGTTTGATCGCTTGGCACAGCTTTTTTCATCTGACGAAAAATGACCAGCGCAAAATGTTCACGCGATTTGCCAGTTTTGTCCGTCCGGGTGGTAAACTGATGTTCACTACTGGGTCCCAGGAAGCGGTGACTATCGGCGATTGGGAAGGCGAACCTCTATTCCATGCGAGTTTGTCTCAGGACGAATATAAATCGCTCCTAAATACAGTTGGCTTCGTAGTCGTTTACGCAAAAGACAGCGATCCAGAGACCGGTGGCGCGACAGTATGGCTTGCTCGACGTAGTTGAAGGCTGCGACCGCTTTATGGGTCGCTGGATTTCATGCTGGACGTCAGCTTCTGGGTCGATTGCTGAACAGCAGCAATTTTTCTCGAGCGGGACAATGCCGCCATACCGCTTTGGGGTTCGAGCATCAGCCCCGCGCATGACCGAAGATGGGGTGGAAAGTGGACGGTCTGCTTATAGATTTCGAGAGCTAAGAAGCGGAATTCTAGCAATCGGCTCATTGGCGCGGAGGCAAGTTAGGCGAACTCAAAATAAATTGGATTGATCGCCCTAGCTTTCTTTTAGAAAAAGACCCGCACGCTCCGACAGAGACTTGGTGTCCAAGGCTTTTTCAAGCCGCTCTATCGCAGTAATCGCATTCCCCGCGTCTGCATTCAAATCTGCAGCCGCCAAGTCTAACGCAGCGAATAACGGCCCAAGCTCCATGGAGAGAGTCTCCCCCCTGCTGGTCAAAGCCAAGACGGATCGTCTGCCGTCACTCTTGTCCTGTGTTGACGTTACAAGCCCCGCCGCTTCGAGCGACTTGCGCGTTACGCTCACGCTGACGTGTGAGATGCCGAGACGATCAGATATCTCGGTAACGCTCAGCGCTTCCCCGCCACGTAGACAGTTGAATACGGGAAACCAGCGCTGTTCGAATTCTACGCCCATCTTCTCGTAAATGGACTTCGCATCGCGATCGATCCTATCGCTGAGGCGCCTGAGCCGCCCTCCCAAGGCGAAAGCTCCATAACCCCCGACACGACCCTCGCAATCTTCATCCGCTTTCGCGGGCAACCTGCTTGACATATTCGTAACCAGTTACGTAATGATAGGTAATCTGTTACACAATGGCTTGCCGCCGGACAATTGCAAGAGCGAGACTTTAATACGGATTTTTCGAGAATGTCGCGGCGCGGCGCGCTTTCACTGGCCGGCGGGCTGACTTCGGCGCTCGCACTGTCTAGCTGCGCGAGGCATGGGAGCCAAGGCGAGAGGCTCATTCGTCATTCACAAGCGCTGGTTCGAACCAAGGACTTCAGCGGAACCGTGTTGCTTGCGTGTGGACAGCACGTCGAATTTGCCGAAAGCTATGGCTTGGCGGATAGGGGTAGCGGCGAGCACAACACCATCGACACAAAATTCAACCTCGCATCCATACCGAAGATGTTCACAGCCACGTGCATTCTGCAACTGGTCGAGGCTGGAGCGATTTCGCTTGATGATACGCTCGGCATGCATCTGCCGGACTACCCAAATCGCGACGCGGCTGAACGTGTAACCATCGCCCATATGCTGATGCACAGGTCCGGCATCGGCAATTACTGGCAGGGATTGGCAGAGCTGGACGGTCCACATCCTGACAGCCACCGTGACTATTTGCCGCTGTTCGCAGACATTCCGCTCGAGCACGAACCCGGCAATGCATTCTCCTATTCGAACGGCGGCTATGTCGTTCTCGGGCTGATCATCGAAGCGGTGACCGGGAAGAGCTATTTCGAGCACGTCCAGCAAGCGGTCTTTGACAGGGCGGGAATGACGAACACCGGCAACTGGCGACAGGATGCCGACGTCTCCAACCGCGCAATCCCGTATATGCGATCCGAAGAGATACCGGGCGAATGGGTTGATTGCAGTAGCCGGTTGGAGCCGCGAGGCAGCGCAGGCGGCGGGGCCTACTCAACCGCCGGCGATCTACACCGTTTTGCCACGGCGCTCATGCGCAATCGCTTGCTCGGCGCCGAAATGACCAGTGTGTTCCTGCAAGGTCGCGGGGAAACGCCGGTTGGAAGCTATGGCTATGGGATCATCGAGCAGGACCTTAATGGAACACGTTTGCTCGGACATTCTGGTGGCCACTATGGGATCGCATGCGAGCTGATGATGTTTCCCGAGCTCGACACGACATTTGTCGTGCTCACGAACGGTGACGTAGACGCATATTGGGATACCGAAGCCTTTGTGCATGAACTGATCGCCGGTCCCACGGAAAAGACACGCAATTACCGTTTCACGCAGGACCTGGTCGACCTGACCGCCCTGAAAGGCCTCGAAGCTGGTGTCACAATGGGCCAAGCAAACACCGACGGCCGGAAAGCGCGTGAAGGTGTGGTCGATCTTGCCGCATTCAAACTTATTCATCGCGGCCAGAATGAAATCGGCATTAACCTGTTACAGCTCAATCGCGCGCTTCAACGAAACTCAGACTATGCGATCTACCGGCTCGCTGATGGCTTGCGGGTAACGGGCCAAACCGCACAGGCACTCGACATGTATCGGACCTACTTGGGACGAGTCCCCGGCGATGCCGAAGCCGAAGCCCGCATTGCTGAATTATCAAAGAGCTGACCGAAATCTTTTCTTTGCGACGGCACAAGAGAACTTAGCATAATCACGCAGAGACCTTCGTCGGCTACTGGACGAAAGAATCCTCAATGTGAATGTCCACAATTGGGTCGTCACCAGAGTGTCCGCTTTTCTCTGAATTGCTCGGACAGCCGACTGTCCGGTTATGGCGAAATGCACGCACCACTTGAATGTCTGATTATGGGGTGGGAAGCTGAACGGCAGCTTTTAGCACGATCAAGTCAAACGCAGATGTTCCAGAACTATGTCGGCCCTTTCAGCTACGCCGATCTTTGGGAGCACATCGACAGTATAATCAAGGGTCGCGAAGGCGGTCAGCAATCTTTCATATTCAGCGACTGCATCCTGAAAAGTATGGCGCCGGTCCGCATCATTTACGTAAATCTCGCGCCAAGGCGGGGTAATGAAGACGCGCCTAAAAAATCGTTCAGCCGCATAGTTCACAACAACAGGGGTTCTCGTTGCGTACTCAAGCGCCGCAGCCGCATCAATCAGACCTCGATCGAAAAATATCCAGCCTCGTCTTTTCGCAGCCTCTTCCCGGTCACGTAACGACATAGCTATCGCTCGCCGGGCGAATGCGGCGGTATCGACCCAAGGCAGCGCATCTCCCGTGCCTGCGAGTTCCTCTGCCACGATGCGGCGACCCGGTTCCTCTACTACACCATGTCCTCGGCGATCCAACTCCGACAATAGCGTAGATTTGCCGCCTCCGGAGCATCCCGAAATGATTACAAACCGGTTCATTCAATCTGCTTTAGCGCAGGACTTTGGTCTTCCCAACGTCCGTAATCGGGTAGTAAGCGGAAAGGCCACTTTCGGCACGCCGTCGCGCTAAGCTGACGCGCTCCGAGCGAAGGCTTTATTGGTTATCCGCTTGAACCCCGGCGTCAGCTTTGAGCTTTTCAAGGCGCTCAATGCACACCTCGTGGACGACGCGTCCCAGCTCCTCGACCTGTTCGCCGAGCCATTCGAGTTCATCCTTCGTGATGCGATAGTGCTTCGAATACCGCGCTTTGACGTAGGCTTCTTTGAGCTTCTCGAAGCGCGCGCGGTCGCGCTTCGTTTCGCGCGGCCAGACATAGGTCAGACGCGGATCGATGCGCTCGGCCTGGGTGCGCGGAAAACCGAGATTGTGCACGTGAGGGGTGTAGAAAGTGCAGACGAGCAGCACGCAATGGTAAAGCCGCTCGGAAGCCTGATGTAGCTGGAAGGCAGCGTTGTTGTTGCGCCCCTGGTCGCGATTGAACTTGTAGTTGTCGAAAAACTCACCGCCGGTCCGATACCACTCGTCAAAATATTCCTGCGCCATACAGAGAGCCTGATCGGGCGTCTTGGGCTTGGGCGTGTGCAATTCGGTGTCGTCGGACTGGTAGAGAGCAACCCCGTCCTGCTTCACATCCATGAAGAAGTATCGACCGTGGGCCAGCCCGTCGTTCACATCTTGCAGTGTGTGGACGATGAAGTTGACCGGCGTCTTGAGCGTCTTGGTAACACCGTATTCGCGCATCAGCCGCTCATCAAGATTAGACCAGTACTTCACCCGGTCGGTCAGTCTGCTGTCATTGACGATGATCAGCAGGTCGTAGTCCGACTGATACCCCTTCGCGGTGTGAGGTTCGTCGACCCAGGTGCCGCGCGCGTAGCTGCCATAGAGAATGACCTTCAGAATTCGCCCGGCCTTCTTCCATTCGTGTTTCGCAAGCGCAAAGGCGTCGTCGAATTCCTCGAAGATCAGCTGCACCACGCGCTCCAGCTCGCGCTGTTTCTGTGGTGGAAGATGGTCAAGATCGTTTCGCATTTGTTTCAGCCTAGCAAAGCCGGACTCGGCCTGCACCCTGTATTCGCGTCATTCTTGTTTGAACGCGCGACTGCCGCGCCGCCTCCACAAGGTCAGAGCCGCTTCGCGGTCTTCGCGTTGAAGCTTGGCAGCGACTGCGAGAAACGCCCCTAGCAGGACCGCGCGGTCATCATCAGTCAGTTCGATGAGGCCTGCCTTCTGCACCAGTCCGCCGAGCTCGATCAGGTGGCGCGTGCGTTCGCGTCGTTTCATGGCCTGGTCTCTTGTGTCGGTGCGGCGCTGGCTGGCTTCAACGCGCAGGATCGCTGTCCGGACCTTTCGGAGCGCCTTCATTGTTGCCTTGATTGCGCTTGCCTGTTTTCCGCGTCTTGCTTTGAAAGAATGCCTGGCCCTTCGTCGCCCAAGCCTCCAGCTTCTGAGGTTCCTGCGTGGCGGCGATGGAGGCCAGTGCGCCGGTCAGTTCGTCGATGCTCAGGCTATCGGCTCCGGTTGCAATCACCAGCTCGCCAAATTGCTGTACCTTGCGGCTTTTGAGCATCGCGGCCTTCTCGTTGAGGGCCTTGAGCTCGGCATCGAAATCTCTGGGTTTGCGCATGATTGTCTCCGTCATTGTGCGATGGGACCATCCTAAAGCGCTGAGCTTCCGAATGCTGCAGTGTCGCCGGGACAGGTTGGCACGGCCCGGTTCCGAACAGGATTTTATCATGTGAGGGCGCGCTTATACGTCGTGCCGACGTCGCTTGTTTGCAGTAACTGGATTGCCGCTATGGCGATCTACCATTTCTCGGCAAAAGTCATTTCCCGCAGCTCGGGATCGAGCGCGGTCGCCTCTGCTGCCTACCGTTCCGCGCAGCGGCTCCATGATGACCGGCTGGATCGTTCGCATGACTTCACCAACAAGGCGGGCGTCGTCCATTCCGAAGTGATGCTGCCCGACGCTGCGCCCGAACGCCTGGGCGACCGCTCGGCCCTGTGGAACGAGGTCGAGAAGACGGAACTGCGCAAGGACGCGCAGCTCTCGCGCGAGATCGAATTTGCCATTCCGCGCGAGCTGAGCCAGCAGCAGGGCATCGAGCTTGCCCGCGATTTTGTGCGATCCGAGTTTGTGGAACGCGGGATGATCGCCGACCTCAATGTGCATTGGGACATCGGAGCGGACGGTCTCGCCAAACCCCATGCCCATGTCATGCTTTCCATGCGCGAGGTAGGCGAAGACGGGTTCGGCAAGAAGGTACGCGACTGGAACCGCACCGAGCTGATCAGTGCATGGCGCGAGCGCTGGGCCGATCATGTCAACGAGCGGCTGGCATCGCTCGATATCGACGCGCGGATCGATCATCGCAGTCTGGAGGCGCAGGGGATCGAGCTGGAGCCTCAGACCAAGATCGGTGCGCCTTCGCTCCGCATGGGGCCGGAGGCAGACCGGCTGATCGAACATCACGCCATCGCCCGCGAGAACGGCGAGCGGATCATCGCCAATCCCGACATTGCCCTCAACGCGATTACCAAGAGCCAGGCGACATTTACGCGCCGCGACATTGCGATGTTCGTGCACCGTCATTCGGATGGCAAAGAACAGTTCGATCGCGCGTTGAGCGCCGTGCAATCCTCGCCTGATCTGGTCGCGTTGGGCAAGGATGGTCGCGGGAACGAACGTTTTACGTCGCGCGACATGATCGAGGCGGAAGCGCGAATAGAACGCGCTTCCGCTTTGATCGCCAGGCGCGAGCAATTTCGCCTTCGAGGGCAAGCGCGCGAGCACGCGCTTGCCACCGCCGAAGCGCAAGGTCTTGTCCTTTCGGGCGAGCAGCGCGCGGCCTTCGATCATGTCACTGCTGGCAGAGACCTTGGGATCGTCGTCGGCTATGCCGGGACGGGGAAGAGCGCGATGCTGGGCGTTGCGCGCGAGGCGTGGGTGCATGCTGGCCTGTCGGTGCGCGGCGCAGCGCTTTCCGGCATTTCGGCTGAAAATCTCGAAGGCGGATCGGGTATCGCCTCGCGCACCATTGCCAGCCTTGAGTATCAATGGGCGCAGGGCCGTGACTTGCTCACCGCGAGTGACGTGCTGGTGATCGACGAGGCCGGGATGATCGGTTCACGCCAGATGGAGCGGGTTTTATCTGCCGCCAATGAAGCCGGGGCCAAGGTCGTTCTGGTGGGTGATCCGCAGCAGTTGCAGGCCATCGAAGCGGGTGCGGCGTTCCGGTCGATTGCCGAGCGGCATGGCCATGTCGAGATCACCGAGATCAGAAGGCAGCAGAGCGACTGGCAGCGTGATGCAACGCGGCATCTGGCAACGGGGCGAACCGCCGAGGCATTGGACGCGTATTACGAGCATAACATGGTCCACACTGCCGAGACGCGCGACGCTGCGCGCGAGGAACTGATCGAAGGCTGGAACCGCGAGCGGGTCGCCGATCCCGAGCACTCGCGGATCATTCTCACGCACACCAATGATGAGGTGCGCGCGCTCAATGTCCTGGCGCGCGGCAAGCTGCGCGAGGACAGCGCGCTTGGCGCGGACGTGTCTATAGCCGCCGAGCGCGGTACACGAGACTTTGCGACCGGCGACCGGCTGATGTTCCTGCGCAACGACCGCGAGCTTGGGGTCAAGAACGGGAGCCTGGGAACGGTGCAATCGGTCAGCGCGCAGCGCATGGCCGTGCTGCTTGACGATGGTCGAAACGTCGCGTTCGACACGAAGGACTATGCCCATATCGACCACGGTTACGCCGCGACCATCCACAAGTCGCAAGGCGTCACTGTGGACTGCGCGCACGTTCTGGCCACGCCGGGATTGGATCAGCACAGCAGCTATGTCGCGCTGTCACGGCATCGCGAGTCCGTTTCGCTACACTATGGCAAAGATGACTTCGCGGATGCCGAAAAGCTTGTCCGCGCCCTTTCTCGCGGACGCACCAAGGATATGGCTTCCGATTATGGCCAGAGCGAAGGCATGGAGCGGCGCTTTGCCGAGCGGCGCGGTATCAGCTTCCGCGAGCGGATTGCCGCTGTATTTGGCGAGGACTTGGCGGCGCGCACGAAGGGTGCGCCACCTTCGTTCGCTGGTGATCTTGCTTGCACCTCTCCCGCGCTCGGCGCTTCCTCCGCTCCGGTTCAACGCAAGCGAAGGAGTCGGATGATGGAGTACTTTGCAGGCCTCGATGTATCGATCGAGGAGACCGCGATCTGCGTGGTGGGCGATGACGGCAAGGTGGTGCTGGAGACCGAGGTCCCGACCGAGCCGCAGTTGATCGCCGATGCGCTAGAGCGCTTTGCCGGGCGTCTGCGCCGGGTCGGCCATGAGGCGGGATCGATCTCGCCGTGGCTGCATGCTGGATTGATCGAACTGGGGCTTCCCGCTGTCTGCCTGGAGACCCGCCATGTGCGCGCTGCGCTGTCGGCCCAGCGCAACAAGACCGATGCCGCCGATGCGCTCGGCATCGCCCATATCATGCGCACCGGGTGGTTTCGCGAGGCGCATATCAAGACCGAAGACTGCTACCGGATACGCCTGCTGCTGGTGCAGCGGCGCAACCTGAAGCGCAAGTTCCTCGATATCGAGAACGCCATCCGCCACTCGCTGAAGGTGTTCGGGATCCGGCTCGGCAAGGTCGGTCGCGGATCGATGGAGAAGGCGGTGCGCAAGGCGGTCGCAGACGATGCGATGACCGCCGGGCTGATGGAGTGCATGCTCCGAGCCCGCGCAGCGCTGTGGGCGGAGTATCTGATCCTGCACAAGCTGGTCACCCAGCTCGCGATGCGCGACGAGCTGTGCCGCCGGTTCATGGCGATCCCGGGCGTCGGCCCAGTGACCTCCCTGAGCTTCAAGAGTGCGATCGACGATCCCGCCCGGTT